>Ga0315287_10000426_pt1 | contig 36690 bp, 37 predicted proteins | sample YL17G11_0_MG_FD_205037 | JGI IMG/M metagenome (GOLD analysis project Ga0315287, IMG submission 205037) | Sediment microbial communities from Yellowstone Lake, YNP, Wyoming, USA - YL17G11_0 | ecosystem: Environmental > Aquatic > Freshwater > Lake > Sediment | place: USA: Wyoming | collected...
CTTTCTCTTCTTTTCTTTTGGCTTCAATTTGATTATAAAACGCATATTTATCGTATAATTTGTACAAAGATTTCAATTCATTGTGATTTGGTTGAAAAACGCTCTCGTATTCTTGCAAATCTACGTACCAATTTTCAAGAATAGTATTTCTAACACTTTTCATATTATTAATTATCAGTCAATATAAAAAAATGAATTTTGATGTTTATTTTATATATTGATAATGGCCGAATAGTGTTATGAAAAATTATAAAGGTCAAAATTTTAAGGAATTCGAAGATCTCAAAATATATACATCTACGGTGATGGTATATTCTAATGTACAATTTGACCAGTTGCAAATATTCTGTAACACCCCTATAATCCACATAGATCCCCCCTTGACCAAAAAGAAAAAAAACATAGAAAAAAAGAAATTGCGCTCTCCGTATGGTACAATTATTAGCATGCAGTATTATCCCCCAAAAGAAAATTGTTACGGAATATATTTTAGAGGATTGCGAATGAGTAAGAAGAAAACTTATTGGTGCCCTTTGTGTCAGTTATATGAAGAAAAAAATGTTGAAATGCCAACTAAAATTCCAACTATAACCGAAGAAGATTGTTTTGTGAGAGAGGAAAATCTTGGCAAATACGTAAATGAAAAAGAATTAGAGACTTACCCTCCGGATACGAAGAAAATTTTATTTCATTGTAGTGAATGCGACAGATATTTGGAATTTAAACAGCTTCTTACAATAGTACCGTTTCTCAATCAAGTAACTATAGTTGTATCTATCGCCGACATGATGGTAAATGTGATGATGTTCAAAAATATATGTAAAGTGGCAGGGAATAAATCTTTTAATGATTCTGTAGAAACAATCATGATTTTATGGGAAAATTATATACGCCATGACAAAAAATTTTGGAGCATTGAAGGACCCAAACAAGATGTTCATTTTTTATTTGACACAGTCATGGTAAACGTAGATTTTGCTATGGGGTTTCCCATAGATAAATGTAAATTAAATTCTTTTATGCAAAGTAGAGAACTCAAAGAAAATGTTTATATTTCACAGTATGAACCTACTTCTTCTACTCATGTGAATATCAAAATGTATTCACCTGAACCCCAAAATTTTTGTTACAACGTCCTTGTTTATGAAGGAGGTGAAACTCTAAATAATCCTTATTTTGCTAGTTGTGACAAAAAATTGTATTGTAAAGAAAAACCAGAGACTGATAAATATACGACTTTCATAGTATTTTCATCATCAAAAATTATATTAACGGGTCGATATGCAATCAACATGAAACAAAATTATGAATTTTTTATTAAAACGGCTCACGAAAACAGGTCAGAAATTTTGGAAACTATTCAAAGGCCAAAAATTTCTATTTTAGATTATTTGAAACAGATGGAAAAGGGTCGGATCACTTAAAAATATTAAATATCTTTTTTACTCTGATGAGTAAAAAAGAGCACGAAACAACTAATTATCTAGAATTATTTTTCAGAATCAGTAGCGATGGAAATAGAGATCAATACATTCAAAAAATTAGAGTCGTTGATTATTTTACCTCGTTGTTGTAATGATGAGATGAGGGTTGGTATTGGTCAACATCTTGAGCAATTTTCTGGGATGTTTAATGAAGAGGGATTAAAAAAAATAGGCCGGTTTGTGGATAAGCTAGCAATTCTCTGCAATATTGCTATCCTATTGAGGGTAGATTCTCATATTTATGGAATTGAGGATTTTGTCTCTTTTAAGGTAGCAATATTAGATCTGAGAGTGGATTATGGAAAGTTAAAAAATATTATTGATGTAAATACGCCTATTTGTAATGTAAATATTTTTCTTGAAGAAATAGAACATAATCTTGAGACTGAAAGGTTGAAATTTAGTTTTGAAGAATCATCTAAATATCAAAAACAATTTTATGTTTTTTTTGTTATTGACGAAGAATTAAGTCAATATATGAACACGCAGAGTAAGAAATTGTTAAGTTTAAAAGAAAAATCGCCCGAAGCTATTATGAATATGATCAGAACTCAAAAATTGATAGATGAATTTCTTACAGAGTTCAAAGATGGCGATGATGATTTTATGAAAAAAATTGAGTTAGAAAGAAGAGCTTTTGATCTCATGCTGAGATCAAACTATGAAACCCCGAGAATCATCATCTCAAAAATTGTCGTTTCTAAGTTTCCGAGCCTCATCCGCCAATTTGAGATCGAATATGAGAAAGCAGTGGAAGAAGGATTTAAACGGGACAAGGAAAGACGAGAAAAGGATGAGTCTGTGGAAAGCGAGGCCGAGAAGAGAAGAAAGGAGTACAGCGAGAGGATGGAAAAAAATCAAAAATCTGATGGTTCGCCCAGAACAACACCAAAAGAAAAATCCTCTTGGTGGAAAAAGGGGGGTAAAACCACATGACAAAAACAACACCTTGGTTGACGACGACCCATCACCCTTTTTATCATCAATAAGACAACCATGTCCATGAAAAAATCGAGCCAAAATATAATTTCCATTTGATTGTCTGTAAATGTTTGAAAAATTAATAAGCATTGCTTCCCTTTATTTTTTAAACATCGTATTAATATAATTTGTTTTTACACTTTTAAAAGTGTAAAAAAACTAGAACTAGAGATTCTTTATCCATGAAGTTTTCTTGCAAGTTCAATGTCTTTGGGAAAAATAGTTTGTCTACTAGCATGTATAGCACAAAGATTAGCCATTGTCATCAATGTAACAAGATAATCTTCAACTACAAGTTGAAAAAGTTCCATGAAATTTCTACTAAAACGCATATCGTCAACGTAATCTTGGGAAATTTCACGAACAAGACGTCTAAAATTCACTTTAGGGATCGAAAAATTATCGCTATGTTTTTGTTGGAATCTGATTTCGCGCAAAGCTACGGTCCCAGGTTTGAACCTATGAACAGTCTTAACATCCCCCTCCTCTTTTTTCTCTTTTTTCTTAGTTCTCGATTTTTTGGTACTAAAAGTCTTTTCAGTGTTAGGATTAATACCTGCTCCTAAATACTTTCCAGAAACCTGCAAAGCAGCGTCTAAATCTCCTTCTTGTAAAGTTTTACGCCTAGAATGCTCACAAAAAACCAACGCATTTTTCAAAGTTGTTTCTACGAAAGATTTCATCACTCCTCTAAATTCTTCATAAACGAGTCTAGAAATACGCTTAATTCCTGCAGTTTGGCAGATTCTGGCAATAGCCGGGCCGGTAATACCTTGGATAGTATCTCTAAGTATTTTTCTATGTTTTACTACTTTATCAGTATTTTTAACAATTGAGGTCATGGTTTCAAAGACAAACAAATTTTATTGATGTTCAACACTTAGTCATAATACAAGACTTCTTTATATCAATAAAATTTCATTTTTTTAGTTTTTACGATTATCGTAAAAACATTTGTTGCAAATAACTTTATTTATTAGCCTTTTTGATCGGTATTCTTCCGCTGCTTTTCTTCAATGTCTTTTTAGAAGATTGAATTTCTACAACTTTACCTTTTTCTTGTGGTTTATCAACGGATTTCTTTTTTGTTACCGGTTTTTTAACAACAGGCTTCTTTTTAGCCGATTCGCTTACTTTTTGTTTTTTAACTCTTTCTTCTTTTTGAGCAGGTAAAAGACTATCGTGTATTCTAGGAATAACACCACCCCCAATTACAGTATCAGAATACAACATACTCAACTCTGAATCATTGGAAATCGATAATTTGATATGTCTTGGCGTGATCCTAACTTTGCGGAAGTCCCTTGCACAATTTCCGGCCAACTCTAAAATTTCTGCTACTAAATACTCTACAACGGCAGCTAGATAAACACCAGAACCTGCTGATTTTCTTTTAGCGCTTGCCTCAAGAGACATAAGTTTTTCTACACGAGTAACATTAAAGGTTATACCGGCCTTACGAGAACGTTGTTCCGGTTTCGCTTTTTGTCCAGCAACTTTAACAGCTTGTCCAAGATTAGCGTCATATTTCGTCACAGCTTTAATACCTTCAGTAACAGCGTGCTTAGAAAGTTCACCAGGAAGACAAATTCTAGTTGCACTTTGTATGTCCCTGGATGTGACAGTTTTTGCACCCGTCCTTAGTAGAAGCTGATTTACTACTTTGACAATTTTGGTTATGTTAACCTTCACCAAATTAACCATGATTGATAAAGCGGCACCAGAAATACCAGTATCTGGGTGAACTTGTTTGAGAACTCTATAAATATAAACCTCAAATTTAAAATCTTTAATGGTAATATTCGAGGAACCCTTCGAACGTTTTGAAACTTTCTTAACAATGAGGTCTGACATAACTATGGCACTTAATCTTATTAAGTCGTTCTCTTTATGTAAATTAGTATTATTATTAATTTCATTTTTTTAATTAGGAAATTAATAATAAATGAAGTGCCAATATAAAAATATTTTCGGAGAACCCGGTACAGGTATTCATAGCTATAGAGTTTTTGGATTTGCGGCTGTGGATATTTTAGGGACTATTTTAGGTGCATTATTCATATCCTGGATATTTGATACTCAATTTTTATCAACTTTATTAATTCTTTTTTTGTTGGGTATAATACTCCATAGATTTTTTTGCGTCAAGACAAAGTTGGACATAATGTTATTTGGAAATTAAAAAATCGGTTGTTGTATTTTTTAAGTACCATGAGTACTTAAAAATCTAAATGATATGCAACCTAAAATAATATAATAATTATTTTCGGATTAAATTGTTATGAAATCTTAGAAAGAAAAAAATAATATAATTATTTTTTTAACCTAAATATCATTTATAAACAAATATTTATGATCTTCAACGCATTTTTCTTCGGGAAACATTCTACAAGTTTTTTTCCATATTTTATAAGATTTTTCTCGGTCCCCGTTGGCATATAAACTGATGTATAGTTTTATATTTGGTCCACTTCCATAGCAAGAAGAGTCGTTCATGTAGTTTTTTGAGATATTTTTGATTTTTAAAGCTGCAGAAAAAAATTGTACAGCAAGACTAAACTCTTTTCTACTATAATAAAAATTTGCCAGCTTTACCCAAGGCTCTCTAAAATTTTTCTCGTATAAGATGCTTCTAAAGTACCAAATCACCACATCCATTTCATATTCATCCACTTTTTCTTTTTGGAGATTTTGGACTTTAGATAAATTAATGTAACAATCCCCTATGTATAAAGCTGCCATACAGCGCTCCGCTGACCATGCAAAAATATATTTTTGCAAGTAATTTTTCAGAGTGGATACTGCACTATTGTAATAACCTGCAAAATATAATTCTCTGCCTAACCAAAATACATGCTGGTCATTGGCATCTTTCATCACATCTACGCACATACTAAGTAAATAGTTATTACGATGTTCTGCTGGGTGTTGATAATGATCGAGTGATAGTATAAATTCTGGAAGATTTAATAATTTCACTTCTTTATTCGGCAATGGTTTGACTTGTTCATGTACAACCCATTTCCAATCGCAGAATTTTTTATTGTAAAATTTATCTCTGGATGTTATAGAATTATTTTTACCATTGGCATCTTTGTACCTAAAAACAAAAGAAAGTTGTTGTGCATCACAATCCCTTATGATGGAATTTATATTATTGATGTCTAAAGCTGAAAATACTTCGTCACAATCTACTGAAAGAATCCAGTCTTTTTTACATTTACTACCAGCATATCTCCTAGCTTCTCCAAAATTAAAAACCTTTTTATTTGTCGGTTTAAACTTTTCGTCCCCCGAACTAATAAAGTTCAAGTTAATTTCATCCAAAGATGAATCTATGTCAAATGTAAATAGATCTCCGACTTTTTCATACCTAAGTTGACTAATATCATCGTTTTTAAAGCCCAAACGTTCCAGAATAGAGATCGTATTATCTGTACTGCCTGTATCTACAACAACAATTTCACCTCCTAGACTAATATACTCTTTTAAAGAATCTACCATCGATGAAATTGACGTTTCTTCATTTTTACAAATAACACTAACAGACCAGAGTGGGGTGATTGACATCATTTTCCTATCAAGTATACTTGATAGGAAAATGATAACTCTTTAAAAGTAAAAATTTAACATTACAAACACGTAAAGGTTATCGTGTTTGGAATGTCAATTTCTTTTCTTAAATGTAAAAATCCTCCGTTAAACAAAGATTGGCAGGTGTGGACTAAAAATAGTTCTGTAACATCAGAAGAAATAATCGCCATAAAAACTTTCGTGGAAGTGACTGAGGGCTTAGTGACAGAAGATATCATCAATACCATTGTTTATTTTATGTTCGAAAATAGGTACGTTTCTTTTGAAAAAGATTATGTGAATGATTTATGGCAAAAAGATTTATTTAAATGGTTTGAATATTGGTGCGGAAACCCTATAGAACATATTCTTAATCCTTTGTATGTTACAAAAAATAATTTCGAAATGACAAACCCTATGTACATAAAAAAATTAGGATATGAACAACTAGGTATAGTTATTCGCAAAAATGTTGAAAACGTAAAAAACATTAAGGTAAAAATAGCGGTAGCTTCTTCTAGTGCGTGTTTAGGAATATCTTTTCCTAATTATGATGTCAAAAATATCAAAAAATGTACTATGAAGACAGAAGATTTAGTATTTCGCAGTAGTTACGTTTTAAACGACGAAAATTGTATAACACCAACGTTTAAAGAAGGCTGCGGTATAGAACCTTGCAAATTTTACTACGATCCAAAGTTCAAAGTTATTCCAGTTACATTATTATGTTTTACCCAATTTAGTTTTAGTCTAGAACTTTTTGATGAAACTATCAAACCCAAAGTTGTGGCTACATTAAATGTTTTTTCAATCGCTGATTTCTTTTTATCAAAAAATGAGTATCATTTGAACGAAGAAGATCATCATCACCATTTGATTATCGAAAACGGAACAATATCATATAAATGGTGATATTGATGATATGATATTTTTAATCAACTTATTCACGGTTAAAAAAATGAAATATTTTTAACATTTATGATAAAATATTCGACTTACAATCTCTATATTTACAACTTTACCACGCACGTAATTATGTCTATCTCTATTAAAAATTTACTTTTGCACGAAAGATCCGGCCTTGCTGTTGCGTTGACTGAAAAAGATTTCAACAACGTACTCACGATGAAATCAAGAACAAATTTATTGAATTGGTTGTTTAAAATTTCAGAGAAATTGGATTTGGACCCTCTGGTTTTTTTCCAAACTATAAGTATGATAGATGTTTGCATCAAACATTTGGGCATGCTTCCAAAAGATTTAAGGTTAATCGGTGTTTCTTGTTTGATAATATCATCCAAAAAATACGATATTGATAACGTTTGTGCCAGAGATATTGTCAAACAGTGTCAACATGAGTTTACTAGGGGTGATATTAATGCTAAAGAACTAGAAATTATGAAGTTTATAGGGTTCAATGTTGAATTTTCTAATGTATTAGATTACATTAAATATATTTCGTGTACAATAGATGATGCAGAGGGCGATACGAAGGATTATACAGAGTCCAATCTTTTAGCAACATTTTTGTGCAATTATTACTATTGCAACAACGTCGACTGCTTGTTGCCGTCAGTTATCGCAACGGCTTCTTTTTTTATTGCATCATCTTTTCTGACAAACTGTATTTTGAAAAATCCGTTTAAATTGCATCTATCTGTGATTGAATTGGCTTGTAAATTAATCGCAAACTCTTTTTTAGAGTCTAAAAATAAAGAATGCGTGAACATTATCAAGAAATACTTAAAAATATTTGAAGAAGATAGATTAGTCGAATATGTTAAAATTTTCAACGAAGGATTGCTGGAAATACTTCCATTCGAGGAATATACAGTAGGTTATTTTAGTAATTTTGAAGCTACTAAAACGTACCCTTCGAAAAAGGATTTCAAAAAAATTCAACGGTTAGGAGGCGGGAGTTATGGAGATGTTCATAAAGTTATTCATAAAGTAAGTAAAGTAGAATGCGCAATGAAAGTTAGCGGGTTTGAAAATGACGATAGTATACGTCAATCTTTTATCAGAGAGGTCTCCATACTTAAAAATGTTCGCCATAAAAATATTGTGAAAATATTAGACGTTTTATCGAGAGCTGAAGGGTTTTTACTTGAGCTAATGGATTCTGATTTGAAGTTTTTTAGTCAAAGTAATGAATATATATTAAAAAGCTCTTTTAGCCTTCAAGAAAAAATCTCCTGTGATTTATTATCTGCCGTTGAATATATTCATTCATTGGGTATATTAAATCGTGATATTAAACCTCAAAATATACTTGTCAGAGGAAATTGGGATCCACATTCGCCCGAAAATTTAGAAATTAAATTATGCGATTTTGGACTTTCAAAAGGACAAGCCGTATTACCATTCGATGCTTATTACACCACAAATGTATGCACGATGTGGTATAGACCCCCGGAATTATTATTAGGATGTTTAAAGTATAATTGCAAAATTGATGTGTGGAGTGTAGCGTGTACTCTTTACGAGATTTTTACGAACAAAGTACTTTTCGCAGGAAAAAGCGAAATAGATCAACTTTATATCATTTTCTATTCGTTAGGGAAACCTAAAAACGACTCATGGGAAGGTGTCGAAGCATTTCCCAACTACAATGATTCGTGGGTAAACTGGGAAAAAGAAAGAGATTTTTTTGATTTACCTATCAGTAAAAATGTTATAAAAGTGTTGGAAAAATGTCTTACTCTTAACCCGGCAAAAAGACCTATGGTTTCTGAAATTTTGAGAGAGTTAAAAAAATAAATACGAGAAAAATATTAAGCTACAACTATATTAGTTTTTTTTATCCCTGTAGGGATAAAAAAGATTTATAAATATAAATAAAAACTATATTTAGTCAATTGGTCACATTTCACCAACAATTTCGCATAAAAAATCTCCACGACGTTGCATTTAAGGTTCAGACATTTTCTATTCTTACTCAAAAAATGATTTGTATCTTAAAAATAATATATATAAAGCGCAAAGTTATATTAATTAATTTCTGAGAATGGAAGTCACTCTAGTCAATTTTCGGTTTCATCGTAACGCAACATTCAAAATACCCGATAGAGGTATGACTCTACTAAAAGGGAGCGGGGGTAAAGGGAAATCCACAATATTAAACGCAATATATTTTGCTCTTTATGGTGTTTGTAGAAAACCATATTCGCACGGCGCAAAGAGTTGTAAAGTTATCCTTGATTATCCTCGATATGGGATGAAAATTTCTCGCACGAAAACACCAAATAGATTGATTGTTACCCACGAAGGTGTTGATTATGAAGATGATAATGCTCAGGGCGTTTTAGATAAAGTAATGGGTATGTCTCAATCAGAATTTTATGCATCTAGTTATTTTGATCAATTCAAGAAAAGTTCTATACTTTCAATGTCTCCATCGGAACAACTTTCTTTTATTGAAATTATTGCATTCGAAAATAAGAACCATGAAGACTTCAAAAATAAAATCAAGGATCATATAAAGTCTCTTGAAAAAGAAAAGGACGATATAAGTTCGCAACTGTCTTTGATCGAGTCTCAAACTAAATCTTGTAAAACAAGATTATCCGAATTGAAAAATAAAAATATCAAGAAATGTTTTGATGAAACCCTGGATCCTGAAAATATAAAATGTGAAATTGAAGAGACTACAAAAAAATTAGAAGACTCGAGAAAAGACTTAAAATTCAAGAGAGCCGATTTAATTTCTGTTACGAAGATAGAAACTGCTAACCGAGAACTCGAGGATGAAAAACTAAAGCTTGAGACTCAAATCGGGGTTTTAAAAGAAACTATAGCCAATTTGGGAGATATAAAAAGCGAAGAAGATATAAATATTTTAGCTGATCACCACTCTAAATTGCAACAAACATTGCAATATTTGCAAGATTCTATAAAAGTGGATGAATTACAAGAGGAGTTTACTAGGCTTTTCGATATACATTTTGAAACGTTGGGTAAAAAAATAGCAGAGCTTAAGAAAAAAATCATACCTGGCGATCAACTCTCAAAAATCAAAGAGTCTCTTGAAAATTACGAAAAGTTTAAGTCGAAATTTGATGAAGAAGAAAGGCTAAGAGATAAATTGGAAAAAGATAAAAAGGATGCAAGATTGGTACTAGATAAAAATCATAATTATTTAGTAGAAGAATACAAAACCGACGAACTTTTTGCTAAAATCCTTAAAGTCAGAAAACCGGACTGGGAAGTTTTGAGAAATGTTATACAAAAAAAGATTAATATGCTTACCGAAAAAATAATAGAACTTGACGATACTTTAAAAGATCTTGAATGTGAACTTTTAGCGTGCCCAAAATGTAAAACAAATTTACAGCTTAAAAATGATGAAAAAGGTATTAGTTTGAAATGTTTGAAGTCGGATTTAAAAACCCTGGAAGAATTGATGGATGATATACCCAGCTTAAAATTAGAATTATCTTCAATCAAAATTGGTCGGTGTGCACTAGAAAATATATCGGCGTCGACAAAACTTTCATTAGAAACAATCAAAACTGTTATTTCAAAACCTTCTCTGGTGATAATTTCTACTGAAGAGTTTAGAAACTTATCTGTGATGGTAGCTGAGCAATCCGAATTGCTAATTTCGTTAGAAAAATTCGAAAGTTCTATGAAATCAAAAAATTTACCAGTTTCTCTAAATAAACTAAAAACGCAAATTTCCGATAAGAAGAAGGGAATCCCGAAAAATTTGGAATCCCAAAATATTGAAGAGCTATCTATTAAAATAAAAGAAGCTAATAAAATCGTCGAATCCTCTTGGATGGTCAAAGGTGATTACTCCAAATATTCAAGGGACACTTTAAATTTAGAAAAAAAATTAAAAGGTTTCGGTAACAGGTTTTTAAAATCGCCTATCGATGCTCAAAAAATTCGAGATGAAATTCTTGTGATAGAAAAAGAAATAGAAACGTATACATCTAAAGTCTTGGAGTTGAATAAATTTTTATATTCAACCGAATCTCATTTGTCGATACAACATACAACAACTGAGTTGGAGAGCTTGGAAAAAATAAAATTCGAGTTGAGTGTTAAATATAAAGATATTAACGATAGGATAGAAGGCGCGGAAGGGTTAGAAAAAGCTTCGATTGAAGCTGAATTTTTGGCCCTTGGGAAAACTCTGGATTGTATTAATGAACACGCTAAAATATACCTTACAAAGTTGTTTCCCACTCCAATAACAGCGAGACTTCAAGTTAAAAGGATGACCAAAAAAGGAGATGCATCTATCAGGCCGAATATAAACATGTATGTAGAGTATCAGGGTGAAATCTATGATGACATCGACGAATTTAGTGGAAGCGAGAGACAAAGGTGTGACATAGCATTTTTGTTTGGTGTGAACGACATGATGGGTAGTAATATATTGATGCTAGATGAGTGTTTCACTAATTTACATGAAGACCAACAGAGTGAAATGTTGGATTGTATACATGAGATAACGCACGAAAATCCTGATAAAAGTAAACAAGTAATAATTATAGCCCCCAGGGTAATAGAAGGCGTATTTGATAATATAGTAGATATAGAAGATTTGTAAGCTATTCTAAAAGTTCTTTTTCTGAGAGTTAAAACTTATTTTAGACAACTAGTCTAAAATAATAGCTATAAATAGAATAATCTTTCCAAAAAAATGAAATCATTAAACAGGTAATGATGTCATTTTGACGACTTAAAACCCCAGATGAGTGGCACTTTAGATACCGAACTTTTCTTATCTTTACCTTATGAGCTTCAAGAGATAATCATTTCTCATAGAGAAGATTTAGTAAGAATATTTTCACGAGTTAATTCGAGTTATATGCAATTACTTGAGAAAGTATATTATGAACAGTCGTGTAATAAATATATAAGCAACGAAGAATGGGACAACGTGTACAACACACAACCCGTTACGATGGTTATTTACGTTAAGGATACTGGCTATTTAACTACTAAGTATTTATTGTATATGAGACACAAGTACTTCAATCCGAAAATTACATTAATAGAAATTACAAACTGCGAAAATTATGTTAAACTCAAATACTTTGATGAAAATGAATATAATATTATGGGAGGATACGATCGCGAATCTATTATGGCTTCCGATACACTATGTTATTACAATGTAAACAGTAATAGGCTAAATTGTATGAAAATAAATCCATATTTTGCTAAAAATAAATGCTTAAGAGATTTAAGCATGGAAAGAGATCATTACGTCACAATTAAAAATTCATATAACCAACACAACAGTATTATTAGCCCTTATATACATAATAGTAGTATAAATATTAAATACATTAATGATATTATGTATACCTATATTCGTTTGGTAGCTGATAAATACGCATTTAATATAGTGGATAATTCGGATTTATTAAAATTAGAAAACATGGAAGAAAATATTGAAGATGTAATGATTGATATAGAGTATTTATTTAATGCTGTCAGAAATAAACTATGGTCAATGTAAAAATGAACTTAAAAATTTAGGCATTTCTGATATAACAACTAAAACTACACTAAAATGGAAATGATATTTTTCTACAATAAATATGCGGGAATAAAATGTTTTTCATCTCACCGATGAAAAAAAACTAACAATTAGAGATATTCAAATATGCAAATCCAAAAATGTCCTTTTTATATCTTCTATTTTACCGTCTAAAATTAAGATAAGAGCTTGAATTTCCGAAACATATAATCTATCAAGTTTGTACGTTTCCCCCATACATTTTAACCCTTTCTTCGAATCGATTATAGATTTAATAATGATTTCTCCTATATTTGTGTTATAATCACTATTTTTTTCTAAGTACGTAAATGCTAACCCAAATGCTTGATTGATTACAGTTCTTGCAAATTCAAGAGAATTTACCCTTGATTCTCCTCTTGATAAAAAAGTTCTATATGCGCTGGTAACCCATGAGTCTGCCGATACTATTTGTAAAGAATACAAATCTAATTTTTCGCCATTTTTTACTTGAGAAATAAACTGAAGTTTACTGATAACATCTTGTACTGTTTTTTCACTATAATCTATAAGAAAATTGCCTTCTTTTTTCTCCATATTTCTATATGATGAATTTTTATTTAAATCCGATGTTGGTATTCATTTACTTCACTGACAATACATTTAAAAAATTAAATAAACTCTCAAGTGTTTATTTATTCCTAACCTCTGAAATATTTTACAATGGTGCTACAAAAAATTGGAATATCGTCCGAGTTGCTAAAGTATTTTTGATATTTTACAAAGATGCGCTAGCTTTTATACCCGTCCTTATGTTTGCTAATAACGCTGCTCTTTCCTTACTATTGGGGTGGATAATACCCATCTGAAAAGGTTTTACCTCTTCCAAAATAGCTGCATTATATTCTCTAGATGAAATGTCTGTTTTTACTCTAGACTCTCTGATGATTTGATCAAAATATTTATTCGAAAGAGGTTTTATCTCGTCGATTATATTTTCAATAAACAGAGCCCCTTTATCGGTATCCCATTCTTTGCTTTCTTCAAGGCGATAATAGTTGTTTCTAGACGGGTCCGTGCACACATAATTTCGTTCGAGCTGTCCCTCTTCGTTCGTCAAAGAGATCATTGATTTCAAAAATTTGATAACGCCTCTAGTACCCATCTTATAATCATCGTATGTGTAATCTTCCAAATTATCTTTGATAGTTGAGACCGTAAAAGGTTTTATGTTATCTATAGGCAGTGCCATTAATTTATTTACAGTGCTAGTACATTTATAGTTTTTGGTGATCGTTCTTGGTTTAGATGCCTCTTTTAATCTACCCTTTTCAAAAGCGAGTAGTTTTTCAAGTTCAAAATTTCTGTCAACATAATTCTTTTCATCCTCCCCAAAATCACTTATAATTTTTTTGAGTCTCGCTATTTCTCTATCTCTCTCTGCGACAATTTTATCTAACCCTTCAAGTGAAAGAGTTATATCCTTAAGTTGTTCTATTTCTCGATCTCTCTCGAGTATGGTATTCCTTAATTTTTTTGTTTTTAAAGTCATAGATGATATTGTTTCTTCTTCTTGTTTTTTTATTTTTGTCTTACACGTTTTTAAGTGCGTGTTTAGGTTACAACGTTGTGTAAATGTTTTTTGACAATATTTACAATTTATGTCAGGTGATATCTCGCCTCTTAGCTCCAAGCAATAGACAGCAGTTTGAGTGTGAACATCGCGGGTACCTTTCTTCGAAAATTGTTTTTTACAAAAATCAGTTATAGGTTGTCATATTTTTCTATTGATTATTTTTACTTTAATCCTTTAAACTAAAATTGTATTTTTTAAAGTGAAACTTAGATTTCGTAAAGAGAAATAAGAGTAAAAATTTGCGCATTAGTAGAGATTTATCGTAATTTATGATAAAATTCATTGGGGCTGTTTTCCCGAAATTTTATTTTTCGATTCGACCCAAAACTTTTTTGAGAATTTTAGGGTCGACCCACACACACATCGACTCTTTGTGTGTCTTTCGCATATATGAGATTTTATATTTTTTGAAAAAATCTAAAAATATAAAAATCAAAATCTAAAAATATAAAAAACGGTTTCCAAGAAAAATAAAAGTTTCGAGATTCGAAATGAAAGGGTTTGTTATAATTTTCTTTTTCTCTTTTTTGAGAAAAGAAATAAAATTGTAAGTCTTCATAAAAATCTTTATAAATTTAACAACTCGAAAATGTCAAACTTAGGAACAACAAAATCGGGCGTGCCATGCAAGTTATGTAAGAAAAAATGCGATCTTTGTCACATTCATGAAAATTCTCTTAAGAATGTTGAACAGAAAAAAACTAGATGTTGGGTAGGGTATGAACCAGTTCCTGGAAAAAAACCATACTCAAAAGGAAGTTGTAGAAAAATAAAGTAAAAAGTATAAACTTAAATTACAGAGTTTCCTTATGGCTAATCATAAGGAAATAATATTCAGAAGACCTCTAGATTTAATTTACCGCAAATTATATTAGCCAAATTTTCACATAAATGTCATAAGTTCTTCATTTATTTTTCTCATTTCATCCATATCATTTTCTAAATCGAGCATCCTTTGTTTCAACAACAAACAATTAGAGCAAATTACATCTAGATTAGAGTCATCACATTTTTTTTCGAATATTTTTTTAGAACCCTTCGCTTTCAAACTCGCTAATCTTTGTGGAATTTTACCAGAAAATCCTCTGACGCTGGGTATGTCGTCAACGACATTGAGCAGAACCAATCTAGAAGCAATTGCGAGTGGCGTTCTTTCGTGAATTTCGGCTATTTCATTAACACTTAGACTAAACTCGTCGTTTGTGTAAGAATTTATCAATTCATAATCCTCTTCTTTGGTCCATTTTTTTCCAATATTAGCCATCCTTATTTGATCGATTATTTTTTAAAATGCTAAAGTAATTTTTCGCTTTTCTTTTGGTTTAGCTTTAGATTCTTTTTCATTCACCAGAGCTTTCATCTGAAGTTGAATGCGTTGTATAATATTTTTTACTCATCTTTTTATGATTTCTATTGTTGCTCCTACAGGATAAAAGAAATTATGAGGAGGATTTATATTTCAGACCATGGTCTGAAATAATTTGTAATTTAGAGTAATCTCTTAGTATTTTAATTAAGCCGAAATGAACATATTTAACTTTTCCGGGTTTTCCCCTTTTAAAAATCTCTCTATAGAATCGCATAATTCTTTTTTATCCATAGTAAACATTGCATACAATTTTCTAAGGTCGGTTACACTCATGTCGCTAGCTTTGCTGAAAAACATACTACTTGAAAAAGTTTGCATATTATTTAATAAACCAATTATATCCTTTTTATCTTTAACATTTACACCAGAATCAACCTCTTCTTTGTATGGAAGATGGCCCAAGTGATGAAACACCTCGTATAAATATTCCATAGTGCAACCCCCAGCCATGCATACTCTTCCGGCTCTAGCTTTTGTCTGTCTTCCGTCATGTATTTTGAATTGGTTTTTTACGTCAAAAGACCCATAAATTTTATAAGGATTATCATCTAAATTGGTTTTAGTCTTTTTACTTGAATAAGATTTTAGTTCTGATAGATACATTTCTTCGTCTTCTTCGTTCACATTTTTCCATACACCTTTTATATTGTCAAAAACGCGTAATTCGCCATTTTTTTCCAATTTTTTTGCCGATATATCGTACCCTGTGCCAGAGTATTCGGTATTATACATATTATGAACGATTTTACCATCTTTCATGATGTATAATTCGTCTTTTAACGAATTAATTACGAAATCTACCACGACTCTTTCAGACGGTTTAAGTTTTCCAGATTCCCTTCTTTCTACGGACGATTCAAGTAAAATAATTTTTGTTCTATTTGAGAACTTATCAAATATTTTTACACTAGGAGATTTAACAAAATCTTTGATATAAACCTCGTCATCATCTAATTGTATTGCCTCGAGCGCATCTTCCAAGCTTGTTTTTTCAGTGACTAGAGGGAATTTATTATACACTGAAGATAAATAATCAAATCTTTCCGATACAAAAGAATTTAAAAAATAAATATTATTCGATTCGTTTAGATAAGAATTAATACCATATCTATTTCTTATTGGTATTCTGTTATTGATAATGTTGGCGAGGGCTCTGATAAATATAAATTTTACTGGATTTTCGTAAGGAATTAGAGAAAATATCATATCATACCTCAGTGAAAAATAGTTGTGGAATATACTTATAATATTTTTCGAGTAATCCAAAACGTCTTTATCGGAATACAATAGATTATAGTTTGAAGGGTCCGAATTAGATAGAACATCATAGGACCATATTTTTCCTTGGCTTTTCGCTAAAAAGTTGTTACCCGATTTCTTATTAATATATTTATCGGTGTAACTATCACATTGATAATTACATTCTACGTAATCACACTCGCGAGAGGTATTCACGTCAGTAATCAATACATTTCTTTTATATACGAGAGCGCAATCCCAGGCTGCTTTTTTCATAAGCCTATAAAATTGGGCTGTCATGTATTCTTTGAGTTCAGCCACTTTGTACACGTAAATATCTATAGTTTCTGAAGTTGAAAAAATACCACCAGACGGGTCGCTCACATCTTTTTCTAACTTGACCCACCCCTTTCCTTCAAATCCTTTTTTACTCTTTTCTTCTACTTCGTATTTTTCCAACGCCACATGTCTATATATGTTTACGTATCTTTCTATTTCTGGTAACTGATTATGAGATCCTGTTCTAAAAACTCTACCCAAGGATTGATCAGTCGAGGCCATATTCCAATGGCCGTGAACTACATGTGTCTGCCTCACAGCTTTTAATGTATAACCTTGAGAAACTGTTTCACTACCTAATATTATTCTTACAACATTACCATATATATTATTATCAGCGTTAAATATTTCAAGGGCGTTACGAATTTGCGCCGCTTCATTGATTGTACCTTGTTCACTCGTTATAATAAAAAATCTATTAGTGAAATTTTCAGTATAAACGGCGTTTTCCGGATTTTTTACCCATTTAAAACCCCATATTTGCATGATCAATGCTAATGATATCGCTCCACCAGTGCCTGTAACAGAGTCATTGTAAATAAAAACTTTTTCTTTGCTGCGAACAGGATCAAGCAACATTTTTATTATTGTAGCAAACTTTGTGCTATGTTTGCGTAAATTAGAGTATATATCATCACCTTCTGCAGGTCCAAATAATTTTTTGTAATAATCATTGCGGAAACCGTATTTTTTTGTAATTACTGTAGTCTCACCTTTTTTCCCCTGTTTCTTGTGTTTACTTTCTGTGATCGCATTATCTGAAAACGCTTTTGTACCATAAAAACCACCTATTGTTTTACCCGATTTGTCTAATTCGGGGTAAATACAATTTGAAGCGTCTCTTGCGTCCGAATAAATCGGTCCTTCTTTGGTTTCAGCGAGTTTTTTCAAAGCTTCTGCAACAAAATTAGATTGATAAGCGCTCATAGCCGAAGGGTAAACTTTTATATGTTTCAACCAGGGTTTAGTAACTCCAATTTCCTCTCTTTTAGCAGAAGAAATCATAGCCCTAATGTAAGAAACCTTGCCTCTTATCCTTCTTGTAAACTCTTCTCCTTTATCCGGTATAAGGTTACCGTCGTTATCAAAATATTCTTTTACAAGTTTTTGAAGAGTAGGAAATTGATCATCTAGCGGAAGTATGAGGTTAAATATTCCAACTATATCATAAACTTTGTCCCACCCCGGTGTTCCTGTCATCAAAAGTATCCTGCAATTTTTAACAAGATGCAAAAATTTATGTAAATTTTGATATCTACCCCTTTGTTTTTTTACAGACTTTTCAGAAGTTACTTTAGTTCGCACCTTTCCAGTATAATCATGTTGTAACCTGATGTTTTGTATTTCATCGACGATGATAACTCTATTTGAATAGTCTCTAACAATTATATCGTCAGAAGGCATACCTTTGTTACTTTTTGATTTGATATCCAAAATATCCCCATACTTGACAATTTCGTATGTTTTTGAAATTGCATAATTTAGCCTACGTATTTTTGCTTCTTCACTCATCTCGATGACACTACTAATTTCTAAATTTTTCAATTCATTTGCCGTCAGTCGCGGGATGTAAATGTCCTTTGTGCAAATTTTTGATATTTCGTTCCTAAGAGATTCTCTCAAAGCTGAGTTACGTACTATTATTAAAGCGGGTTTTCTAGGTTTACCGTCTACTAAAGAGTTTTTAAATCTTTCTACTATTAAACTAGCAACGCATGTTTTACCTGTACCGACTTCATGCCACAATAAACCCTTGCTATAAGTAGTATTAAGCGAAAAATACCTCGCTTCAAGTTCTTGGTGAGTCAGCGGTGTTCCTCTAATCAAAGGTATTTGTTCATTTGCTTCAAGCTGTAAATTGGAAAATTCTTCAAGATGACTGAGTTTTATTATTAATTCTTCATCGTCGCCAGGAGGGTACGATGGAATGAAATTTTTAATGTCAGTCATTTTTTAAAATATATTTTAAATTAAATTTCTTGTAATTTTAATGTTTAACGAAATATAAATAACAACAAAAGAAATGAGCGAACACAACAATTCTTTAATTATTATGATGGTGGTTACTATGGTACTTTTATTTATTTCCATGGTGTTGTCATCCATGGCATCCTCCGCCTCTGATAGTTGTAAAGACGAAAATGCGCATAAATACTCCATGTATTCCGCGATTACGTCAGGTGTGGCAGTTCTTGTTACAGGAGTTGCTTTGTGGATGTATATTTATAGAGACCAAATAATTTCCAGCGCAGGAGATATATTATCTTCAGCTGGAAATTCTATAAAGGCGAAAAAAGTTTAAAAAGGACGACATATATATTTTTATCTTTCAATGAAAGATAAAAATAGACTTATAAATAAACTTTTTGTTCTGATTATACAATATCCATAAAAAAGTACACGACCATACTTTTTTAAGTGTAATCAAATTGTGTTTTGAATTACATATTTAAACGTAAAAATAAAGTGTGTTAAAGTCCGATGTCTTTCAAATTTATAAAAGTAATAAAGAAGGCGCGTTCAACTCTTTTACCAGACATACCTGCAAACTTTCCACAATTTAGCAATCTGCACTTGGAACTTTTAGAAGTAAAAGACAAGCTTAAAAAAGGGCTCCCTTTGATACCTAGATCTGTTCCTAATCTACAAAAACAAGTAATACCTCCGAATAAACCTGTTATTGAAAAGTTTCAACCTTCAGATTCTTCAAAAAAGTATTCTGACGTTAAAAGCACCCCAGATAAGAATTCAGATAAGAATTCAGATAAGAATTCAGATAAGAATTCAGATAAGAATTCAGATAAGAATTCAGATAAGAATTCAGATAAGAATTCAGACAAGAATTCAGATAAGAATTCAGATAAGAATTCAGATAAGAATTCAGATAAGAATTCAGATAAGAATTCAGATAAAACAGTGGCAGCGGCAGTGAAAACTAAGGGTAAAAAAGAGGAAGATATTTTGGTAGAAGAGTTAGGAGAAGAATCCGATGAAGAGATAGAATCGGGTGTGTTCGGAGAAAGCTCGGAAACTGGTGAAAAATCAGGAGAGAACGATGCGAACGATGCCAAAGAAGATAACGAAAAAGAAGAATTTGATATATACGCCGGGTTGACACCGGAAGAACGGGCGATAAAGGAAAGAGAAGAGTATTTATGGAGGTTTAGAATACTTAAGAAAAAATACGGAAGGAATGTGAATGTGACTATCCCAGAATGGAACGACTATTCGGAGCTCAGTATGATGAAAACTTCTTATGAAAGAACTATAAAAGAATTATATTTGGATGACACTGTAGAAACTTATCGTACTTATTTGGTTGGCAGTTGGATTATCATGGAATATGTTTGTACTGAATACGCCAACATAGATATTGGGGGATTTGCAATTCAACAAATTCAAATGATGTATAAATACGACAGCGTGCTTATAGAGTTAGGGGAGAAATCGTGCGAAAGATGGACGACCAACTTGCCCGTAGAAGTCAGATTGATTGGTATGGTTTTATTACAGGCAGCTATTTTCTATTTGGGTAAAATAGTAACAGAAAAAATGGGGGAGTCTGTTGGAGAATTATTTAAGGGTATGACAGGGCAACCTCCAGCAGAAGAAAAAACTCGGACAAAACCTAAAGAAAATACACCCCCAGTTGACGAAAAACAAAAAATGAGAGGCCCAAAAGTTAAAGCGAGTGACATTAGAAAAAAGTTTGATGATAAAAAATAATTTACTAAAAACTGACGATTAAATATCAACTAAATCCTCCAATTCCTTGATTATTTTGATAACTTATCGATACGAAATATTTCGTATCGATAAAGTGTTGTTCTTGATAAAAAAATATTATACCAAAATGCATATTTTTGATTATAAATTCTCTCGCTTTACATTATTTTTTTGTATAAACTTTTTCGAACCTTTTCAACAAAGAAGATGAATTCATCTGTAGATATTGATGCTGATGTCCAAACAAAATTTTGGGTGGAAACCCCTTGTATACTAATGTCTGATATTGTGTTTTTTCCTACTGCTAACATGACACGCGAACAAAAACTCAATGCGCTGACCAGATTGGCAATTGCTATCGCGGTGGCGATGTTCTTGATGGATTATAAATACTGGTCAACATTTTTGTTGATCTCTGTTTTATTTTTGGTAATAGTGTATTACTCAGAAAAAAATAATAAAGTTGATAAAGAAGGCTTTTCTATCGTACCCACTAGAGTAGGAGACGATTTTCATCAAACTATAGTTGCCCCTCTTTTTGCAGAAGAAGTGAGGGTACCACCCCCATCTTATGACATGGAAACTTCCGTCGATTTTACAGATATTCCGTTTGAGGACCCTATTAGACCGCAATCATATCCGTACGGACAATATTTAACAAGAACAAATTTATTACCTTCTGATGAATATTTGATTCACATGAACCTTACGGGGGGAGCAAAAAATGCAAGAGAATTTGCTAATAGTAGTTTTACCAAACATACAATGGCTTTTAGAGAAAACATGACTCGTATCCATAAAAAGAGCCTCCAAAAGAGATTTAGACATGGCCAAACTGAAAATGATACATGGTCTCCTTTCAGTTCTTACTAAATTGCTACATAACGTATTTATTTTCATTTGATTATCAAATGAAAATAAATTTCTTAAATTTATATTATAAATTTCTTAAATTTATTAAGAGGTATACACTACCCCAATCCCAAGGCTTGGTTGTATATTTCTCAATAAATTTAATAGTGATATTGGGATTACAACTGTTACAGAAAAGCGGAAAGAATCGAAAGTAAAAAGTTTATTGTGAATTTTAGATTCAATAAGATATCAGTATGTCAAAAGTCGATAAAATGACTATTAATTGTTTGATATTTTCGTTTTTCGGATATTTTCAAATAAATTATTTTTATGGAATATTTTTGAACAAGTATAGAGTAATTAAGTTGAAAAATAAAATATTTTCTTTCTAATAATAGTAACAAGAAAATAATCATGAGTGTTCAAACTTTAAAATCTGCTTCAATGCCTCGTGTAAATGTTGGGGTTTCTAATAATCAAGCAGGAGCTCGTATGGCTGGTCATTATACTGCTTTGTGCGGATCTGGTAATCCAGATATTATGAACGATGTATTTGGGAGACCAGTGCCTAATTTAACTATTGATATGAGAGGAGCTCCAGAATGTAACGCGTATATGCCACATGGACAAAGTTCCATGGATCATATTACTCGCGAAAATTTAGAGAGGCCTTACGTAGCAATCGCCCCTGAAGGAGCCAGAGGAGCTGGTGATATGATGGGTGCTGGTCGCGACGTTATGCCGCAAGATCTTTACGGGACTGGTTTACGTGGAAACTTTATTAGACACGGTACTCCTGGATTAAGAATCCCTTCCTATTCTCCAAATCAAATGCCTCCACCAATTGACCGTGTATTTCAGGATGCTTACTATCCAACCACCCACGACACCACTTCAAATTACATCTTTCGAGGTTAATTTATACATAAATGTTTTTTTTCGATGTATGTTTTACATCGAAAAACGAATTAAAGTGTATTTACAAAAATACGCTTATTTACCGGAAAAGATAAATAAGATATTATAAGTGGTATTCTTTTTGGTTTATTTGCCTACCATCGCAGCGCCAACCGTGTACCATAGTATAACAGAAATTACCACACCTAATACACCGCCAATTATCGCGCCAACGTTCATTGATACGTCGACAATTTTACCTGCGAATTTATAACCCAACACAATTAGTGCAATAGTTAATGCGGCATAAAAAATCATGATCATAGTTGTTTTGTCCATGGTAAAAATTGGATTTGTTTGTGTTTGATATTAATTTATATTTATTTTTTGTAAACAAAAATATCGATTCTTCATTGTAATACAAAATGATGGAAACAAAGTACATAATTATGATTTCTGTTGGAGTCGCTATTTTGGTCTCTGTTTTGTATTTTTTACTTAGAAAGCCTGTTCCTCCCCCTATTCCTATTATTCCTATTATTCCTATTATTCCTATTATTCCTCCTATCCCATTTTCCAGAATTTATATTCCCATGCCAGGACTGTTTCCAAAAAGGGTTCGTTCTGATGCTTCATGGGCGGTATCCCATACCCAAAACGATTGTACTAAAAAAGATTGTGACGATAATCCTAACTGTAATGCTTATGAAGCGGGGTCTGTTAATATATGCTTTCTTGATACAATAGAAAATATAGAAAAAGATGGGTTTTTCGATGGAGTCCCGTCTACGACTTATTTTAGGAGAGCTCAGTATGTTTATAAAAAACGATACCAATTAATGTCTATTTATTTTATACTTAATTTTCCGATAATTAGATTTATTCTATCATACAAATGATAGAATATGAATTTGTGTTAATAAAAAATTATTGCCCCAGAACAGCATCATAATGGAAATCTGCACTATAAAGTGGAGGCTGTTCATAATTAGGTGTAACAGACTCGATTTCGTACTTTCTTACTCCATTATACGGTTTGTTTGCGGCAGTTGTCATGTTAGACATAAGTCTGTACCAACCCATATCTCCAGATTCGGCCATATCTCTCCTAGATTTAGGGTCGTTGATGATAAAATCTCCTGTTTCGTCGCATAATTCACCCCTTTTACATGACCCTACAGTACCTCTCGTCAAAGAAGGTTTTAAATTATTGACAACCCGTTTATAAGGGTTCATTCCTCCAAATTGTAGAGGAACATTTCTGTCTTGGGGATCTGCTTGATAATTCGGATTATTGGTCATTCCATCTCCTCTATAAGCGTAAGTCACCGGAGTCCTCTTCATGATATCGATGCCTGAAAGTGGAGTTCTGTTGTATGCTTCGAGTTGTTTTTCGCATGTTACGCTACAATTATTATAAGCGCCGTATACAATGAGAGCGATTATTGATGCGATGATCAAAAATTTAACTTGGCTATCCATTTTGCTTATTGTTGTTAATAAGATAAAAGAAAGAACTTTTGAGTAAAAATTATTTTATGTTTTTGGCATAAAATAATTATTTGTAACATTTTTATACTTACTTGAAAGTAAGAATTTTATGCATTTTCAAAATACATATAGCACTCGTATGGCTTAAAAAAATCCCTATAAATACACTTATTTCCTACAACCTCAAATTCTTCGGTTTTTTTATTTCCTTGTAAAACCCTCGCTATGGTAAGCTTATAAGGCTCCCCAAAAATATATGAACACCCTGGGTAAACATTTTTGTCATCGAACCTATCGTAGTAATAAACGGCTTCATCATTTTCATATAGTATATCTGCTCTATGTGAGCCTCCTTCTAAAAATTCACCGAAAATACGCGCAACATAGAATTCCATTGTAAATCAAATAATAATTCGCTCCAATAAAAACAAATCAATAAAAATAAATTCCATTTTTTCTAAAAAAAATATAAGATTTTAAACATTTTCTATCCATCTCCAGCCTAATATATTCCAAGCTTTACGCATTTTATCGTCGTGTTCATCTTCTTTAGTTTTGGTTTTTAGGATATAAAAATCTCCCTTTTTACACGAATAATCAAGTTTTTGCAATAATTTTAATAACTTGTAATATACGTTTATAGAATTAATACGAGTATCATTTTTGTCACATACTGTAACCTCATTGAGAGCTTTTTCTTGTAATTCGAATAATTCTAATAAATTATTTTCTAAATAAGAAAAATCTGGACACGGATTTCCTGTAATTATATGAAATAAAATGTTTATATCTTCGTAATGTGTGCACATTTTTTTCTCTGATAGGAACATGTAAAGATGATCTTTTGTCACAGTCTGGGGTGTCAAATTATGCATTTTCATTTCTTTCAATAATTGTCGAGTTATAGATTGTAAAAGTTCAGAGTCTACGTTATGCTTCCCTTGATATTTTTTCATCGCATCAATAAAATGGCTTCTCCTTGTATATGTATATCTATTTGACATGTTTACCCTGTCAGTGTCTTTAAAAGAAGGAGTGTCATCAAGAATTACGACTTCTGTACCGCATTCGGAGCATAAAAACGAAGTTTCTTCATCAATGTTTCTTCTCATATCGTCGTTTTGACATTTAGGGCACACCAAGACGTTTATTATCCTTTTGTAATTTTCAATATCTATATATTCTTGTGCTATCGAAACATATTTCGAGACTACAGACGATTTTTCGACTGATTCCTGTGTGTAAAACTTTTTGTCTGAGTAAATAAAACTACGAGAATTTTCTGAATCTAACAATTCTTTGTATTTTGTTATTAAATCAGCAGAACGAAGGATATAATAATTTAGTTCAAATGTATTTTCTATATCTCGTATTCTTTGACGCAGCATAGTAAGTTGTTGTTGAGCCGTTACCTTATTTTCTCCGGTTACTAGAGATATAAGCAATTTTTGTAAATCTTTTTCAAGCTCTGGCAGTTTAGATATACGAGAAGTTAGTTTTTCCCTTATGATAGAATCTATGTGAAAAATATTGTAAACTTTCATGTCGATTATAATATCGTCATAAATTTCTTTTTTTTGCGAACCTGTTTGCTCTTTTGTGATTATTTGGGATTTTTTTTGAGGTTCGTCTATTGATATGACGAACGGGTTAGAAGAGGGAGGTTTTTCTTTTTTTGGTTTTTTGCAGTGGGTACTAACATTGTCTTTTTGCAAAAGCATAAAAGACGATTTCTGACTTTTATTCATCTTTTGTTATATGAAAACGAATATTTTAAACACAGTATTTACGCGCTATATAATTATTCATTTTATGATCTCTTGTAAATATAACAAATATAAAGCAAAAGTGGTTATCGGTTAACATTAATATATAAGTAATGAGTAATTGTGACCAATTAAACACACATACCTATGATGGTAGGGTTTACATAGATGAAGATGTGAAAAAATTGATTCTTGAAACTAATAAGTTGGTTCAAGAGGAGAAAAAAAAATTAGTAAATTTTTTTGTGAATAGTGTATCTTCTGTAAATGTACCAGAAAAAGACACATTTTCAATTTTTTTCCTAAATGTTATCGTTACCGATTGGGGTCAAAATTCTAATTTTGATGTTACTAACAATCTTCGAGCCGAAGAAGTTTTATATATTTGCGCTCTGGAGTGGAATAATATCCAAAAATCCCAAGATATCGAAAAAGAAAAAATATTAAAAGATTTTTCTAGCTCATTTTTTACCCAATTATCTGACATACAATTTGGGCCTTGTCCTCAAGGTCGAGTAACCAGATTGTGGCAAATCGCTAAATCTTTTTTAGAATTTATTTAATAATTATAATAACATGTCAAATAGAACGATACCTAATTACGAATCGGGAGGTCCTCATCCAAAAAATTTTACTTATAATCCAAAATGTGTGTCTAACGAACAAGCATCGCTCATACCAGCAGACGCAAATGTTTTATGGGAAACCGTTCCTATGTCGCCTGGTAACTTGAGACATCAGTACAGTAAAAAACCATTTGATTATGAAGAGATGAATATGAGCGTACCAAAGGGTACTTTGTACGACCACGATTTTTCCCAAACACATCCAACAGGATTAGGTATGAATAAAATCATCGGAGGCGGCCATTATAAAGTTTGGCCTTTAACAAATGTGCATGTTTTTGAGGCAAAAGATTATTCAGTCGGGTATTTTAAAAAACCGGGTCATATATCTAGTGCATACGATTATGAGTTTCAGACCCAACCTGCTAATCTTCGTACTAATTGGTCATAATAATATTATATGAATTATTTTGTCTCACTCGAGATAAAATATGTGGACGTAATACTGTGGTATATTTATCTTTTTTAAATATAATAAGAAATGAAAAATAATACTTTGATAATATTATGTGTGATTTTTATATCGCTGATCTCGTTTTACATTTACATTAGAAGTTTAAATGGTGGTAAAGCTTGTTTTTCTAATTTTAAAATTCAGGATAAAGACGTTTTTGCTTTGACACGTAAACAACGATTCGATTTTTATGTTCAAAAAGGAAACTTTCTATCCAAAAAATATCCTCTTTATTTTAATTATTTTGGGGTAAATGATCCATCAATAACACAATCCAAAACAGAAGACTTTCTTTTGGCAGCGCGCCTGAGTTTAATTGCTTATGATGTAAATGTAAATAATGTAATTGCTGGTTGTAAAGAACTCGGTTTAACTTATATTGGTGGTTCTCAAAACGGAGATTGTTATATATATGTGGCAAAAATGAATAACACGACAGTAATTATGATCCAAGGAACAGAATTTATACCTGGAGATCGTAATATATGGCAAGTATGGGATGATTTGAGTGTTTTACCGCATTATTTACCTTCTGTAATTCCAGGTAAATTGTCGGATATGTATGTTCATTACGGATTATATCGTAGTTTATTATTGGTATGGCCTAACGTAAGCAATTTGGTGGATTATAATAATCCGGTGTGGATAATTGGTCATTCTTTAGGAGCTGCCAGAAGTATGTTATGCCGATATTTTATTCCTATATCTACACAAGTACGCATCACTAATTTTGGAGGTTTAAAATCCGCTAATACGGCATTTTGGAATCATGTATCCCCTAATACAGTTATAGAAAGGGTATTATTTGAACAAGATTTCGCAGGAGATTGGCAACCGCTATTGCCATATGTTCAACCGACTGAATATTTTTATTGGTTAACGAACGGTACAATACAATATGTAAATCAAAGAAATTGGTTAAATATAAGTTTTGCCGATCATAGTATAGTGAATTCTTACATACCAGCATTAGAAAACTTGGTGAATGGTTGATAATTTAATTATTTTAAAAATTTTTATTGAAAAATCAATAAAACTAATTATAGGACGTCTTTTAATAATTTTTACCCATTGATATTACTCCCAAATTTCCTCGCCTACACGTTGAACACTTATTAGCTTTCATTCTTCTTTCCATCAAATATGCTTCTGGGTGGTAATCGTCAGCATTGGGCCAGTTTTCTAATGGAAGTTGCCTAGCTATGTTTCCATTGAGATCGTATATTGGCCGAGATAAACCAGTATTAAATATAGGATATGCAGTATCTGATTCGGATCTACCTTGTAAAAAATAATCCACGGCTGGCCTACTTGGAGTTATTTTGGGATAATATTTTGGGTGTCTAGCGTTATCTACCATTTTTCTTTTAGTAATAAGAATTTATTTTTGTGATGTAATAAAGTAAGTTTTTTTTTGAGCCAAATGAATATCATTGATGATGTTGATATAAAATTATATTTATTTATCTCATTTGAGATAAATAACTAATCAAAGGTTTTAATTGAAACTTTAATATTTACTATAAACTCCCACACAATCAACAATGCCAGATAGATTCCCAGCGTTTCCTCCCCCCGAAAAAGGTATTAGCCCGGCTCCATTGTCCCCCAATCCTACAGTTACAATACCAGCCATTGAAACATTAAAATACCCTGTAATATAATTCCCATTATTACGAACTGAAATAACGCCACCTCTATCCGATGTACCAGGCCAATGTTCTGGTTCCAAAGCCGGAGACATTGTTAATACTGTACTAACAGCTGGAAAGCCTAATATATTGCCAGGAAATATCATAATTGCTAACCCAACTCTTTGAATGGCAAAATTGGCCGAGATAGTCAGCGCCCCAGTCCAATTGACAGAAATATAATTTTTCGAAGAATAGTTTGCAAAAGTGTAATCAAGAGCCAGATTTATCGGAGATTCAACTGTAACCCCGTTATAAAATCTTTTCAATCCAGAAAAAGATTGAGCCGTTGTATTTATACCACCCGGATTCGTCAAATCAGCAGAATATAGAGTGAGAGATTGTGCAGCAATAGACGCAGCGTTTGCATTTGTTAATAAACTAAAAGCGGTAACAGAAGTAAGCCCGTCGGCTCCCGTTGGGCCAGTTTGGCCTTGTTGTCCCGTTGGGCCAGTTTGACCTTGTTGTCCCGTTGGGCCAGTTTGGCCTTGTTGCCCCGTTGGTCCGGTTTGACCTTGTTGTCCCGTTGGGCCAGTTTGGCCTTGTTGCCCCGTTGGTCCGGTTTGACCTTGTTGCCCCGTTGGTCCGGTTTGACCTTGTTGCCCCGTTGGACCGGTTTGGCCTTGTTGCCCCGTTGGTCCGGTTTGGCCTTGTTGCCCCGTTGGGCCAGTTTGGCCTTGTTGCCCCGTTGGGCCAGTTTGGCCTTGTTGCCCCGTTGGGCCAGTTTGGCCTTGTTGCCCCGTTGGGCCAGTTTGACCTGTCGTAGCAGCAACAACCCATTGGTCTGTAGTACCGAAATAAAGCAGTTCGGCTCCAATATCGTAAGCAATAGCTCCAGAAGATGGTACCAAAGTTCTATTAGCAGGATCTGTCAATTGAAAACCAACGGGCGCCGTTAATTTTTGGCCCGCTATAACAACATCATTGTAACTAGAAGAATTGCTTTGGGACATTTTTCTTTATATATATTTATATAAAGAAAATTGTTGAATTAATTTTATTTATCGCAATGCGATAAATAACATATCACCATATATTTTATTGATTTTTTTCCTTATTAAGAGAAATATAATGTTTTCTACACAATGGAATATATTTATCTGACCCCCCTATGTTTATCTGACTCATATCATTGGATATTCTGTGAGTAAAAATTGCGTCAAGTGCGCGACCATTAGTTTCTTCCGCGCATTTTATACAACTAGCATGCAATAAATCGAATTTATCGGCTTTTGTTGTTAAAGTAAGAATATTTCCAAAATTTTCACGATTGGAGTCTCCTGTGAGACCAGACACAATAACTCTTTTACCCATTTTTTCTGCGTAGTCGACAACCATAGTTAAATCTGGAAAGAATTGTGCTTCGTCTATACATATTGTATGATATTTTTCAACTTCTTCAAGATTCGGTAATTCATTTACTCGAATTGGAGTGATATTAGGATGCGAAATATTTTTTCCATTATAAAAAGTATTATGCGTTGAAAATGCGTCAGATGATCTAGTGTCTAAAGCCGAATTGATAAATAAGACTTTTCTTTTTACTGAAGCGTCGCATAAAGTTCTTCTTATCAGTTCTGTAGTGTTATGGGTGACTGTAAAATCTTCCAACATATACAAATGATTTGAACCTTCTATTGTGAATCCATAAAAATCGTCTATGCCGATATATTCTATAGAAATAATAGATAATCTATTGTATACATCGAAAAAACCGGCTTTTACCAAACGCTCCCATTTTCTCCACGGGAAATATTGTAATTCATTGCCGTATATTATCAACGTATACCCTTCTTTTCCATTTCTATTGGACGAATCGCATTTTTTGACAACAAGCCCTAGACCTTTTATTAAAGTTATTAATTTATTTCCGTCAAAATAATCGTCCGAAAAAACGTACATACTTATTATAGTTTGCCCTGTAGTCTCTGAAGTTTTTGAAGTACCATTTTTTTCAATGATACCGACGAATAGAGACATTCTTACGTCTAAAGAAGAATAAATATACATATCTTCTAGAGGATTGACACCAAAAAAACCTTTTAAATAAGCTTCGTTGTCAGAAATGAAAAAATTATCTGGATAGTTAACCACATTTGTATAACCAAAATAAATGTTCTTAAATTTTTCACTCAAGAAAGCGTAACTATCTACGGATACATTAACTACTTCTCCTTCAATATTTCTGAGAGACAAAATGTGATCACCGTTAACGGTGTAAGAATTTGCTTTACTTTGGTTAACTCGAAACATTTTACCTCTACCCTTTGTCACAGAATGTACAACGCAAGGTTTAGAATTGGCACCCATTATAGTATCTCCTACTACAATTTTTTCTACTTCTTTAGTTTGGCCTGTAGACAAAAGAATCATGACACCTTTACCGTGACATTTACCACTCTGCATAGGACCCGTAATTATTTCGATGCTTCCGCTATCCATCTTGTTATTCGAATATTTATTTTCAGTAATAAAAGATGTTTTTCATTTTTTCATCCAAACATCTTGGTTGGATATTTATTTTTGGATATCTTTTCAGTTTAAGTTAAAAAATTAACTATATTGACAAAATATGTTTTATCTCACCTTTAATTTTATTAACACTATATTTTCTTTCCTTAGTTTGTCTTCCGAACGAGTGATGAAAATTCCTCAGTTCGTCTATTTTGTTGGCATAATATTCTCTATCAGAAATATCTCGGGTCATTGATTTATTGATAAGAGTTTTCCAATGTTCGTCAGCCATAGGTAACAAAATATCGAACACTTCGTTTATTAATTTCGATCCTCCGTCTAAAGTCCACTCCCTACTTCCTAATAGTCTATGAAATGTGCTTCTAGATTTGTCTGTACACGCGTAATTTTGTTCAACGGTCCCGTCTTCCAGCTTTAATTGAGTCATGTTGGTCAAAAACTGGACTATACCATCCTCTTTTTTCAAGTACATATTAAAGTCGTAATAAGAACTATCCTCGGTGATAGTACTTATCGTAGCGGGCCTTATCTCGGCTATTTTAACCGATGCCAATTTTTGGTTTACAATCGTGTTGTTAGTTATATTTGGTGGTTTAATTTCTTTGTATCCAATCATCATACCTTTTCCAAACCCGATCGTTTTTTCCAACTGTATTATTTTTTCGTCTCTCGAGTTGATTTCTTGTTTATATTTTTCTGATTTTTCCATCGACTCTAAGTTTTCTTTTTGTATTTTTTCTATCGTCAGAGCAAGCTCTGAAACAATTTTTTCCGAGTTTTCTACATTAGAATGCAAACTTCGTATTTCGGATTTGTATTTTACCTCTAACAGTTTCCACTTTTTGTGATACAATTTAAAATTCTGAAGTTGGTCCGCAACATTTTCTTTTTCTATTTTCTTTTTTACTCGACAAGAGTTTATATGTACTTTCAAATTGGACAATACAGAAAATTCTTTATTACAATATTTACAAGATATTATGGAAGCGATTTCACCCCTTGATTTCAGGCAATAATAAGCAGTTTTTATGTGAGTATTAAGCGAAGATCTTGCTGAAAAATCTTTACCACAAAATTTACATTGATTACCGGACATTTTATATCTAATTAGATTAATATTTTAATGTTTAGATTATTATTTTAATGTTTAAGATTATTTTTTGAAACTACAGATTATTTTTTAAATCTTCAAACCGCGAATCTTTAGCCATAATCGTTATTTTTTGGACCGCAACTTTTGTATTTCTCGTATGGTTAAAAATTTGTTACTGAGATTTTTTTTGGAGGATTGAAACTATTTTTTCCAAAAGTAGAGGGGCGACACACACATAGTAGGGTGTGTGTTGTCCTCGAAAATTTTAATTATTTTATAATATTTTTTTTGAAAATAACAATCGGTGCCAGTTTATATTTTTCCATTTTTGAAAACATAAAAAGAGATCCAGTTTATTGTTTGTATTTTTTTTCACTCCATTCGAAAAGAGTTCCGATGTTTTGTACTGAACTCAAAATCATATCGTCCAAATTATATATCGGATCAAAACCCAATTTTGTTTTCGCTTTAAAAATATTTGCTAATAAAATTCTAGGGTCCCCGATTCTTTTATCTTTAAAAATAATGGGTATTTTTTTACCTATATGTAATTCGAACTTTTGAATTACATCCAATACAGAATAACCAATACCAGTTCCTAAATTAAAAATTTCATATTTTATGATTTCGTTAGATTCTATGTATTTTAGAGCTTTTAAATGTCCAGTAGCTAAATCTTCCACGTGGATATAATCCCTAATTGCTGTACCATCCTTAGTGTCGTAATCAGAACCAAATATTTCCAACTTTTCTTGGTAACCACAATAAACTGAAATTATTATTGGAAATAAATTACTAGGCTCCGATTTATAGTTTTCTCCTAATAGGCCCGACGCGTGGCACCCTACCGGATTAAAATATCTCAAACATATACAAGAAATACCATAAGATTCTGCACAATCTTTCAATATCAATTCTGATATGTATTTTGTCGTAGCATAAGGGTTTAATATATCTATATTACAGTTTTCATTTATAGGTATTTCGTCGGAGTTACCGTAAACAGATGCGGATGATGAAAATATTATTTTACTGACACAATGAGTTTTCATACATTTTAACAAATTTATTATACCGCAAACATTGTTGTCGTAATATTTCAATGGATCAGATTTTGATTCGGCGACCGATTTAAATCCTGCTAGATGGATAACAACATCTATTTTATTATCTCTAAAAATCATAGTTATAGCTTTTTCATCGGAAACATCGGCACTATAAAATTTAGGAAGCACATTTGTTAGCTTTTCTATCACAAAAAGAGTGTTTTTGTCAGAATTTACTAAATTATCAATAATTATAACGTTGTAACCATTTTCGATTAATTGAACGCAACAATGGCTCCCAATAAATCCACACCCTCCCGTTAGTAATATTGTTTTATACATAATTTTATTTGATATTTTATTATTTTGGAGTTTCATAAGTGTTTAAAATAAATTCAATTTTCCACTAAAAATATCTTGTAGAGAAAATAATAAAACAAAAATGTTTAGTTTTCCTGATAGACAATTTGATCAAGTAAGAACTCATAATCATAACATTACTTTACCGCATGCAATACCTTATAGACTAAATGCTACAGATTATGTGTTTTTTAATTACTCTAACAATTTTCCCATTAACGACTACAGGGTCATAGTAGAGTCAGCGAGTAATGCTTCTTCTCACGAACCAGATAGATTTAGAGATATTGGCCCTTTAGAGAAAAAATGCGAATTACCCGATGTTTATTTTTCGAGAGGATTCGGTACAGCTTCTAGTATTTTAGTTTTGCCTAAAAATAATAGAGGACCGTTTTTTATTGGGAATTTAGTAAGAGGTGCAACTTACCATATTAACGAGGACGCCCCTGTAATCACCGTTCAAGGACATAAAGCCCTTGAAAGGACAGGAGGTTTTTATTAATTATATAATTTACTTTATTTATACCCATTGGGTATAAATAACTTTTAATAATAATTTATTTATCATCATCACTAATTTCCAGATCATCATCACTAATTTCCAGATCATCATCACTAATTTCCAGATCATCATCACTAATTTCCGGTTCTTCTTTTCGAGTAATCGTCGAAGACTCTTCTGATTCTTCTGATTCTACAAAAGCCTCTGGTGTCGGTACTTTCTTCGCGGCACCATGAGTTTCTCTTTGTTTGTGTACAGTTTTCAGTGTTTTTTCTTGTCTAATTGTATGACCACCACTTTCAATGAATTTTATAGTCTTATCATCCAATGGTAAAATTGTTAGATTATCTTCATCTAGCATACCGTAAAATTCTCTAGTTTGAGGATCAATCAACGCTCTCGATGTTTTTTCCATATGAAGTTTTTTCCCGTTTACAGTTTTTGGTAAAACATCGAGTTGTTTAAGCACGGTTTGAACAAGAGATTTTGACTTATTATCGCTCAATACTTTTCTATCCACATTTGTTTTCGGAGCAGAGGAAGATTTTTTGGATCCTGTCGATTTATTGTTAACTGAAACCGATTCTTTATCGCTATCCTTTTTTGCTTTAATATTTAGTTCTGAGAGGTAACACCCTGCTTTTTCAGTGCCACAATACCAATGTTTTTTATTTCCGTCGTCTACACATCTCATGGCGTTTTTACCACATTTTTCACTTTGACCTTTTTTTATTCGTTCGCAAGTGTGTTTTTCGGCTAATTTGGTATCATCATTCTTTGCTTGTTTTTTTGGGGGAGGAACAATAGTAGTTGTTTGTTTTTTTGGAGGGATTGTGGATTTTTTCTGTGTAGAGCTGGCTTTCTTCTCGGAAGACGAGCCGCCAGAAACTGTGCCGCCGCCGAAAGATTCAAGAGCTTCGGTTATGTCTTCAATAGGAAGATTAAGTTTTTTAGCAAGGTGTGAAGCGAGTGAAGAACCAAAAGAAGACATGATTTAAATTCAGATCGATCAATCTTTAATATTTTTATAAACATTGTTTCATTTTTTTAAAACGAATTCAATAATAATATCGATGATTTGTTTTGGAGTTACCTATTTTTCGGAATAATTTAAGGAGAACTATTGCACTTTTTATGATTATAAAGAAAAATCTAATCATGCTATAAATAAGTGAACTATGAACATTCCTGAAAAATTAAATGATTTGATAGCAGAGTTGATTGATGTTTCCGACAAAATTTTGTCAAAGATGGTTCCTATCATGAAAAATTTATTAGAACCCGATAATGATTATGTTGAAGAAATCTCATATAGCACAAAAATACAAGATAAAGAGATATTAAATTTGTGGTTACAACAACAAACTGTTTCGTCAGTTTCTAACGCCGAAAATGTAAAGAAGGAAGCTGTTAACTTCTTGAAATCTTATAAAAAAGACCCCGATGAAACCCTTTACAAAAATGTAAAACAATACCCCTTTTTGGCAGAAGTCTGGTTTGGGGATAATTATGACGGGAAAGAAGGGGTAGAAGCGTTGAAATATTTATTAGAAGAGCTCAAAACTGATTTAGCATGTTCAGACGAAGATTTTTATATTGAAAAAGCAATTTCACATTTTTCGAAAATAAATTATAAATCTTAAACCAAAGAAGAGCGTGCTCAATTATTTGAAAGTCTATGATATTCAACTGAAAAAGCGCTCACAATCAAGTAATTTGTTTTACAGATTTTTACATATATATGTAAAAATCACTAGTCATATAACCATTGTTAACTAAGAGAAAAATGAAAATTATAATAAAGTAATTTATGTTGTTTTTTTTGACAATCTCGACATATGGACAATATTGAGTGTATAAACATATCAGAATTTGAAAAACTTAAAATACAAGCGATTGCGGTTGCATTCGATTGTAAAATAACTGACTTTTGCTCGATTATCGACATTCAAATTAGAAGCCCTGGTAATGTAGAACTTCATAAAAAAGACGGTAAAAGATATGCAGTAATGTTCATATCAAGGCCTCTGTTTGTAGAAGAAAATTACAAATCGTGTTTATCCAAAATAGCTAAAATAAAAAATCTTAAAAGCATAGCTTTTCCTGAGGAATTGGTTTTGGAACGCCAATCAATCGAGCCCAAAACTAAAGGTTTATTATTTCCTAAATTATTAAAAAGCTTTGTGATAGATAACCCTGATATAAAAGTCTATATTTTAAAAGGATGTATAAATCCTCCAATTAAAAGTCACATTCATTTAAGTTTTGGAAATATTTCATCTCAAATTAATAAGTGGAGAGAGAGTAAAAGTGGTTGGGCCTCTTTTTTTGAGGATCTGTTGAAAGATAAAACTTTAAGCATTATCAATAAATTTCTTCAAAAGGAAGCGGAAGAACGTGTTATATATCCAGACCCTGATAAAATTTTTAATGCTATGATTTTGACCAAATTAGTTGATATTAAAGTAATTATTATCGGCCAAGATCCATATCATAGTCCAGGTGCCGCGATGGGACTCGCTTTTTCTCACGATAAAGACTGTAAAAAGATACAACCATCTCTGAAGAACATTTATAAGGAGATGAAATCGTGCGGGTATAAAGTGAAT
>Ga0315287_10000427_pt1 | contig 36676 bp, 27 predicted proteins | sample YL17G11_0_MG_FD_205037 | JGI IMG/M metagenome (GOLD analysis project Ga0315287, IMG submission 205037) | Sediment microbial communities from Yellowstone Lake, YNP, Wyoming, USA - YL17G11_0 | ecosystem: Environmental > Aquatic > Freshwater > Lake > Sediment | place: USA: Wyoming | collected...
ACCATGACGATCGCCTCGTCAGGTCCGAGTCTGTAGTTCACCAGGGTCTTCCCGTCCAGTGTGGCGGCGTCCCTCGGGTCGTCACTGACGGCCGCCTGGCCGGGAGGAGGCGGCACGAAGAAGACGGCGTAGGGCGTGCTCGGGTTGTTGCCGAAGCAGCTCGGAGCGAGCCCCATGTTGTAGAGGTCGATGATGGGGAACATCTGCAGCTTCCCCTCCTGGACTGCAAACCCGTCTTGCTCTAGAGCTGCCACGAACAGGTCGGCATCGCCGACCGCCGTTGGGGGTTGCTGATAGGCTGAGCCGCACGGGACAGCCATGCCAAACATCACGATCACGAGGACGATGGGCCATCTGCAACGAGCGCTCATGGTGCACCTCCTAACCTGCGGCAGTGTACAGCGCTTGATGCCGTCATTGGAATCTCGCCTAGCGCGCGGGGGATGCACGTAGTTGGTGAGGATCTCGTCTGGCGACAGCGAAGGATCGGATGATGCTCCATTGGGGGCGCTCCGCCTTTCCTGTCGGCGTATGAGGCTGGGACCTGCAGTCGCGCATCGGACGCCCAGCGAACCAGTATGCCGAACCGACGGGCGGTCGGGTCGAACCTTGAAGTGACAGGTCTCGAGGGCGACAGCGCCAAGTTTCTGCCTGCACTACGCTGCCAGCCTCTCGCTCTTGTACATGGGTCGATTCATGCCCCGTAGCGCTTGCTCGATGTCCGCGAGCAGGGTCCCGCGCGCTTCGATCGGTCGGTCGTAGTAGGCGTGATAGGGATGGCCGGCCTCCGCGGCGTCTCCCGGGCCGCGCATCCCCCAGAGGAGGACAAAGTAGAGACTGCGCAGGAAGTTGCGGACGTTCACGCGCGCTCGGTTGCCCGCCTGATCGCACTCGTGCAGACCCAGCACGGTGCCCCAGGTCTTCCCGTCTGGCATGTGCGCGAGGTGGTCGACCCAGGAACGGAGGAACTCAGCCTGGACCTCGTTGCGGAGAAGAACGTGGACGACAGCGCGGACGAGGCGGTGGTCCTCCTCGAACGTGAGAACGGCCGCTGCGGGGCGTGCCAGCTTCTCGGCAATGGCGGTCAGGATCTTCTCGAGCCGAGACGCGTCTAGGTGCCGGCCGCGAGCGAGGGTTCCCAGGAGATCCGCCTTGTGCGCCAGCGCGTGCGCCCAGCCTCGGCCGTCGACAAACCCGCGGAAGTCTTCTTCGCCGGCAAAGCCGGCGAGCGCGGTCTCGTACCAGCCGAGGATCTGGTCGTGGGCGAGAAAGGGCGTCCGATCCCCACTGATCCCCAGGCCGCGGACATCGTCCGTCTGAACGACCATCTCAAGGATGAGAGCCGAGAAGGAACGGAGAAACACCGTGTCGGTGCCCGACTCGCCAAGGCCGATGGCCAGGTTGTCGGCCGTGCGACGGCCGATGGCGCGAAGCTCCGCGTCGCTGTACCGGCCCGCCTCGCCCCAGTGCCCGAGGGTCTCGAGCGTGCCTTCCCGCAGGTGAGAGTCGGTCGACCCGAGGAGCGGCAGGAGGTCCCCGGTGAGGAGGGCAAGATCTCTCCCGGAGGGGATCTCGAAGTTGCTGTCCACGATGGACTGGATCTCTTCTCTGTTCAAGCCATCTCCTTCTGGACTTGGCCCTTACGCGGGCAGCTCGCGCGTCGCAAGGTCGATGCCGGGCCGCAGCTCCTTCTCGTAGGTCACGAATTGGCGAACCCCACGCATCCCGGCGCGATCGCACATGCGTACGGCCCCGGTCAGATTCTGCGAATCTATGTCCAGCTCGACCGCCGCGTAGCCGCGGCGGTGGAACTCGGCGAAGGTGTGGTGGAGAAGAGCGAGTGCGATGCCGCGCTTCCGCCAGGCTGGGCGGACAGCGAGAGTGTTCACGTAGCCGCGCGTCCTGTCATCGACGATGCGGTCGTCGCAGAGAGACAGGCCGACGATCTCGTCCCCGTCGACGGCGAGGAACCACAGGGTAGGGTCGAAGCTGGCCCCTTGCGCCTTGATCGCCTCCCGCTGCTCGGCAAGAACGTGATCAAACGGCTGCTCGACGAAGCCCCAGTGGTCGCGCCACGCCTCCTCTCGGCACGCCACGACGGCCTCCAAGTCCTGTTCGATGACGGCCGTGCGGACCGCGATTCCTGCGGGCCACGGCGCCGCCGCGGGGAGCGTCGCGAGATCGATGCGCATGTGGTTGTGGACGCGGACGAGCCGGAACCCCGCTCGGTCGAGCGCTGCGCGCCAGGCCTGGTCTTGCGCAGCCACGAAGGCGGAGGCCACGACGCGGATCTTCGGCGACGCAAGCGTCGCGAGTTCGTGCGCGCGCCGCAGGGTCCAGGACTGGAGTCGATCGACGTGCCCGGCGTCCTCCTCGTACCGCGGATGCGAGAGCGCTGGACAAGGGAAGTCGGCGTAGGGTTTCCCGGGGTTGCCGACGAACGCCATGCCAGCCAGGGTGCCGTCTTGATCCAGCACCAAACGCACGTCGGCACTGGGATCGAGTCTCGGGCTCGAGAGGAAGACTCCCACGCCCTCGCGCGTCGCCTGACTCTCTCCCCAGAGCTTTTTGGATCGCGCGTTGACCAACTCTAGGATGAGATCGACGTCGTCCGGGCGCGGCGCCCGCTCCACCCATCCTGCGGGCCACTCGTCTCCCATCCGTTGTGTCTGGGCTCTTTTCATGGGCGGAGCCTGGCGCATGCCCGTCTCGGCTTCGTCGCATCTGCGGAGAGAGACAGCGCGAGGACGCATGGGGTTCGCGGAAGCGGCGGGCGCGCCGCGATTCCCCGTGTCACGTGCTGGTGAGGTGGCTGCCGGGATGTGCGCCGGTCGCCGGTCCGTGTTCTACCTGCGCCCCGGGATCGACTTCGCGACCCGTCAACTGGCGGCGTAGCGCGCGACCGAGTGGCGCCACACGATCCCGCGGGACTTGTCGAGTCCTCGTTGCCCTGCTACGCTCGCGGCTAGCCCGGATCCTGAGGAGGCGCGGAGATGGCAGAACGCGAGAGGCTCTACTACTTCGACAACCTCAAGGTGGCACTTACGGTGCTCCTGATTGCTCACCACGTTGGCCAGGCCTACGGGCCGACGGGCGGCACATGGCCGATCCAGGAAACGGCGCGGGCGGCGCTGCTCGGGCCGTTCTTCACCGTGAACCGCTCGTTCTTCATGAGCCTCTTCTTCCTCATCTCGGGCTACTTCGCGGCGCGATCCTTCGACGCGAAGCCAGGTTGGCCGTTCGTCAAGAGCCGGCTCCTCCGTCTCGGGATCCCGCTTCTCGTCTTCTCGCTGCTCATGATCCCACTGCAGATCTTCGTGTTCAGCGCCCCGGGTTCCGACGGCCCTGGCAGCGCGTGGCCGATCGACGTCGGGTACATGTGGTACGTCGAGCACCTTCTCCTGTTCAGCCTCGGATACGCGTTGTGGCGTGCTGCACTCGGCCGCCGCGCGGCGCCCACGGTTTGTGCCTCGCGGCCGCTGCGAGTCTGGCATGTGCTCGTCTTCTCCTTCATCCTGGCGCCCGTCCTCGCTGTCGTGCGTATCCCGTTTCCGATCGATCGCTGGGACTACCTTCTGGGCTTCTTCCGGGTCGCGTTCGCCGACGTGCCGCGCGACCTCGCGTTCTTCGTGCTCGGTATCGTCGCTTTCCGACGGAACTGGCTGAAGACCGTCACAGCGAAGGCGGGGCGGAACTGGCTCCTTGTCGGAGTCGCTCTGGCTGCGTTCTGGTACGCGTACTCGATGGGCCTGTACAGGGTCTTCCCCCTGGACGGCGCGGCGTTCGATGTGGTTCGCGTCACGTGGGAGGCACTGCTCTGCAGCTCGCTCTGCATCGGCCTCATCGTCCTCTTCCGCGACAGGATCAACGTCCACGGACGGTTGGCGGTTGCGCTCGGCACGAGCCAGTACGCGGCCTACATTTTCCACGTGCCCGTGATCCTGGCGTTCCAGTTTGCCATCCTGAACGTCAGCCTGCCGCCGCTCGCGAAGTTCGCGCTCGTCACGCTGGCCAGCGTCCCGGCGACGTTCGCGATTGCGAACGCTGTCCGTAGGTCGCTCCATCTCTAGGCGGCACCGGACGTCGCCGCCGACAGGGTTCACAGAAACATCACATTGTTCTATTATCATGCGCCACGGCGTCGCCGGGGAGACCGGGCGACGAGACGCCGCGGAGACGGAACCCACATAGGGTCTGCTACGGGTGCCGTACGTCTAGGAGACAGGGTGAAGCGCGAGCAGTTCAAGGGGATGGGTGTGTTCACGGCGATCTGGGCCGGTCAGCTCTTGTCGCTCCTCGGCACGGGGATGACTCAGTTCGCGATGACGATCTGGGCGTGGCAGAAGACGGGCCAGGCGACAGCGCTCGCGCTCGTCGGCGTCTGCGCTTTCGCGCCGGTCATCCTCGTGAGCCCGCTGGCCGGTGCGATCGTCGATCGGGCGAATCGCAAGCTCATGATGATCCTCTCCGACGCCGCAGCCGGGCTCGGCACCCTGACGATCCTCTTCCTCCACCTCACCGGAAGCCTCGAGATTTGGCACTTGTACATCGTCGTTGCCTTCATTGGGACGTTCGGCGCGTTCCAGTTTCCGGCCTATTCCTCGACGATCAGCGTGTTGGTCGACAAGTCACAGTACGCGCGGGCGAGCGGGATGATGTCGCTCGCCGGCTCGATCTCGGGTGTGTTTGCGCCCGTTGCGGCCGGCATCTTGCTCGCACCCATCGGCATCGGCGGGATCCTCGGCGTCGACCTCGCGACGATGACGGCGGCGATCGTGATCCTCCTTCTGGCGCGGATACCGCAGCCGACGGCGTCGGCCGAGGGGGCGAAGGGGCGCGGCTCTCTCTTCCGCGAGGCGGCCTACGGGTTCCGCTACATCCTCGCGCGGCGCGGCCTTCTGGGCCTGTTGGGGATGTTCTTCTTGTTCAACGTGACGACGACCTTCGGATTCACGGTGCTTGCGCCGATGATTCTCGCCCGCACCGGGAACAACAGCCTCATCCTGGGCAGCGTCCAGTCGGCGGCCGGTATTGGCGGTGTGGTCGGCGGCGTGCTCCTCAGCTTGTGGGGTGGACCGAAGCCTCGCGTGCACGGGGTTCTCATCGGCTGCGCGCTCGGCGGGGTGATTGGCCTCGCCGGCGTGGGCATCGGGCGGTCGCTTCCAGCCTGGGCGACGACGATGTTCGTGATGGCGATGATCTTTCCTACCGTGAACGCCTCGAGTCAGACGATCTGGCAATCGAAGGTTCCGCCGGATCTGCAGGGTCGCGTCTTCTCCGTCCGCCTGATGATGGCGCAGTTTGGGTCGCCATTGGCGATGCTCCTCGCCGGACCGCTGGCCGACCGCGTGTTTGAGCCGGGGATGCAGTCCGGGGGCGTGCTCGCCCGCGTCTTCTCGCCGCTTGTCGGCACGGGTCCGGGCGCGGGGATGGCACTCATGCTGGTACTTGCCGGGATCCTGGCGATGGTTGCCGCGCTCGTGGGCTACGCGTACCGTCCGCTGCGCACGGTCGAGGCAACGCTTCCTGACCACGACGCGGAGGTTGCGGGTGCTGCTCCAGACGGCGTGTGAGGCGTTTTCACGGGCCGCAGCCTGAGGGAAGGACACGCCGCACGATCGGATGGGGGGCAGCGGGCCTAGCTCCGCGCGCGTCACTTCGCGGGGAACTTCCCGCGTAGCGCCTTCTCGACCGACTTTGGGACGAAATTCGCGACGGCGCCGCCGTACCGGGCCACTTCCTTGACCATCGAGGAGGCGAGGAAGCTGTAGTTGCCGGCGGTCATGAAGAAGACGCTCTCGAATTCCGGGGCGAGGTCGCGGTTGGCGAGCGCCATCTGGAATTCGTACTCGAAGTCGGAGTTGGCGCGCAGGCCGCGCACGATGGCGTCGGCGCCGTGGATGCGCGCGCACTCGACGAGGAGGCCGTCGTAGCTGGTGACCTCGATTCCGCTCACGCCCTCCTCGCGTAGCGCCTGCTTCGTCAACTTGACTCTCTCCTCCAGGGTGAAGAGCGGGTTCTTGTGCGGATTCGCAACGACGGCGATGACGAGCTTCGAGAACAGCTTGCACGCGCGGCGGGCGATGTCGATGTGTCCGTGAGTGATCGGGTCGAAGCTTCCTGGGTAGATCGCGACGGCCATGGTGTCAGAATCGTATCCCACTCCGCCTGCGGGGACAAAGCTCTACTCTTGCGCGGGCCCCACGGTGACAAGGTTGACGCCCTCAGGCTGGTCGTAGCGCTGCACGGCGGCGTGCACGGCCTCCGCATCCACGGCGGCAAGCTTCTCCAGAATCTCATCGGGCGACAGGATCTGCCGGTCGCTCAGCGACGCGTTGCCAAGGCGCATGGCACGGTGCGCGTTCGACTCGAGACCGAGGATGAAGGATCCGCGCAGCCTGGATTTGGCGAGCGCGATCTCCTCGGAGGGAATGGGCTCGGTGCGCAGGCGTTCGAGCTCGTCGATGAGAAGGGCAACGACGGTGTCGGCGGTGCTGGGGGCCACGGCGGCGTACGAGAGCCAGAATCCGGCGTCGCTGAATCGGTTGACGGCGCTTTGTACGGCGTAGGCCAGGCCGCGTTCTTCGCGGATGGCCGTGAACAGGCGCGAGCTCGTCCCGTCGCCGAGGACGGAGTTTGCCACCTCGAGCGGATAGCGGTCCGGGTCGGCTGCGAGAGGTCCGGGGAGTCCGAGGTAGATGTGCGTCTGGCCGGTCGGTTGGACGTGATGGGCGCGCAACGTCTGGAAAGCCGGCGGTGTGCGGCGGGTGCCCCTGGGTGCGTTCTGTGACGGTATCTTCGGCGCGCGGCGCTCGATGTCGGCGACAAACGCCTCCGTATCGATGGCACCCGCCGCGGCGATGACGATGTTCGACGGGCGGTAGAAGACGTCGTGGAACCCGACGACGTCGTCTCGGGTCGCGGTCTCCATGGAGGTGCGGGTGCCGAGCACGGCGCGCGACAGCGGGTGGCTGTCGGCCCACAGGCCCTCGACAAACTGGTCGAAGGCCTTCTGTTCGGGGTCGTCGTCGTAGCCGCGGATTTCCTCGAGGACTACGTTCCGCTCGAGCTCGATCTTGTCCGGCGCAAACGCCGGGTTGAACACGAGGTCGAGCAGGAGATCCGTTGCCTTGGCGATTCCATCGGCGGGCGCGTCCGCGTAGTAGAACGTGGACTCCTTGCCGGTAGCCGCGTCGAGAAAGCCCCCGACCGAGTCAATCTCCTGGGAGACTCGCAGGGCGCTCCGCGTGGTCGTGCCTTTGAAAAGTAGGTGTTCGAGAAAGTGAGCCAGCCCTGGCGCGTGGTGCGGATCATCTCGCGATCCTACGTTGATCCACACGCCGACGCTCACGGAACGGGACTGCGGAACCTCTTCGACGAGGATCCGCAGTCCGTTCTCCAGCTTGAAGCTTCGCGTCCCGTCGTAGAGCGTTGTGCCTACCACCGGTCCTCGGCTCCGAGCGACGACTCCTCTTCGGTCTGTAGCGGCTCGGTCTCGACGGCCGGGGGAGGCGCATCCTCCTTTGGCGCATGCGGCCGCCGTCGCCGCTCGGGTTCGCGCTGGGCCTCCGGCTCGCGGCGACGTTGCGAGTCGCGCGGCGCCTCCGCGTCGCGACGTGTCGTCTCGGGATCGCGTCGTGGCTGCCGCTCTGGCTCGGGAGCCTGCTCAGGCTCCACCGCACGCTCTTGCTCGGGTTCGCGCACCTTCGAGCCCTCGGGCTCGATGCGGCGCAGCTTGTAGCGGCCGCGGTCGTCGATGTTCAACACTTCGACCTTGACGCGGTCCCCCGTGCGGACGATGTCGGTCACGCGTCGCACGTACTCTTCGGACAGGGCCGAGATGTGGATCAGGCCCGTCACGTCCGGTGCGAGCTCGACGAACGCTCCGTAGTCCGTTGTGTTCGTGACGGTGCCGTCGATGATGGCGCCTTGTTCGATCTGCACCGGCGAGGGGCCGTCCGGCTTCCTCGCAGCGCCGCTGCCTCCGCGGCGCGAGCCTTCGCGGTCTCCTCGCTCGCCACGGCCGCTGCGGGCTCTCGGCTCACGAGGCGTCGCCTCGGCTCCGTCCTCAATGCGGCGTAGGTCTGGACGCCCCATCTTGTCCTCGCCGATGACCTCGATCGTCATCTCGTCACCGACGGACACGATGTCGCGAACATTCTCGACGTATCCTGAAGACAGGTTCGAGACGTGAACCAAGCCTTCGCCGCCGCCGCGCAGTTCCACGAAGGCACCGAAGTCCACGATTCGCGTTACGTGCGTCTTGAGGATCGTGCCCACCTCCAGCTCGGAGGTGAGGTCCTCAATGCGCTGCTTGGCCGCCGTCGCCGACTCGCCGTCCACGGACGCGATTCTGACGGTACCGTCGTCGGCGATGTCGATCTCGGCGCCGGTGTCCTCGATGATCTGGCGGATCGTCTTGCCTCCAGGTCCGATGACGAGGCCGATCTTGTCGACGGGGATTGTGATCGTGATCAGTTTCGGCGCGTATGGCGAGAGTTCGGCGCGTGGACCCGCAATCGTGCGCTCCATCTCATCCAGAACGGCCGCGCGCGCCCGCTTCGCTTGATTGAGGGCTTGGCTCAGGGTGGCGCTGTCGATGCCGCCGACCTTCACGTCGAGTTGGAAGCCCGTGACGCCGTCGCGCGTGCCGACGACTTTGAAGTCCATGTCCCCGAAGTGGTCTTCGGTGCCGAGGATGTCGGTCAGGATGACGCGGCGATTCGTGAGCGAGTCCTCGATCATGCCCATCGCCACGCCGGCGACGGCCTTACGAATCGGGACTCCCGCATCCATCATGGCGAGCGAGGCACTGCACACCGTCGCCATGGAGGAGGAGCCATTCGACTCGAGGATCTCCGACACCACGCGGACGACGTAGGGAAAGTCCGCCTCGCTCGGGATGACGGCCTGGAGAGAGTTCTCAGCCAGATAGCCGTGTCCGATGGAGCGACGGCTGGGGGATCCCATGCGGCCCACCTCGCCGACGGAGAACGGCGGGAAGTTGTAGTGCAGCATGAAGCGCTTCCGTCCGTCAAGCATCATCTGGTCGATGATCTGCTCGTCGGTGCGCGTGGCCCCGAGGGTCACGATCCCCAGGCTCTGGGTCTCGCCGCGGGTGAACAGCGACGAGCCGTGCGTGCGTGGCAGGACCCCGACGCGGCACGAGATGGGCCGGATGTCCTCCGGTCCCCGTCCATCCAAACGCAGACCGCGGTCCAGGATCTGCCGACGCATGTACTCCTTGAGAAGCTTGTCCACCGCGGCGCCAAGTGCTGCGGCGCTTGCAGGGAGCACAAGCCCGTTCGCATCGCGCAACGCCAGCTTCTCCACGGCCCGCTCGCGCAGGATGTCGACGAAGTCGGCTCGCGCCTGCTTGCTTCCCAAGGTGTGAAGGTTCGGGAATTCGTTCCACACGAGATCGCGCACCTGGGCGAGGTTCACCCCACTCAGAGCGGGCGCGGGGGCGAGCACAACCGTCTTCACCGGCGCGACGCGTTCGGCGAACCGCTTCTGGAGATCGATGAGCTGTCGAATCGCGGTGTGCGCGAGTTCGATCGCCTCGACGACCTCGGCCTCGGACAACTCGTCCATCATGCCTTCGACCATCGTGACGGTCTTCTCCGTGCCGGCAACAGAGACATCCACTCCGCCTGCCGCCAACGCATCGCCATCGGGGTTGACGACCAGATGGTCGTCCTTTCGCCCGATCTTCACGGCCGCAATGGGTCCTTGGAACGGGGCAGTCGAGATCATGAGAGCCGCGGAGGCGCCGAGGATCGCGAGGACGCTTGGCGAGCAATCCGGCTCGGCCGAGAGAACGGTTGCGATGATCTGGACTTCCTCGTTGTACCCATCGGGGAAGAGCGGCCGGATGGGACGGTCGATCATGCGGCCGCTTAGCACGGCGGCGTCACTCGGCCTGCCTTCTCGTTTGAAGAAGCCGCCCGGGATCTTCCCGGCGGCGTAGAAACGCTCCTCGTAGTCGACACGCAGGGGGAAGTAGTCCTTCTCCTCCTTGGCTTTGGCCGTCACGACGGTCACGAGGACATGTGTGTCCCCGTACGTCGCCAGCACGGCGCCGTCCGCCTGCCGTGCGATTTGGCCTGTTTCGAGAGCGAGCTCCTTCCCGTTGAATAGAATGCTTTCGCGAATGTACATGTAGTGCTCAGACTCCTCTGATCTCGAGACGCTCGAGGAGCGTCTTGTACGCTGACAAGTCACAGCGCTTGATGTACTTCAGTAGGCGTCGGCGCTGGCCGACGATTCGTCGCAGTCCGCGTTGCGAACTGAAATCCTTCTTGTGTAGGTTGAGATGCGCGGTCAGCTCTTGGACGCGCTCCGTGAGGAGTGCGACTTGCACCGCTGCAGATCCAGTGTCCTTGTCTCCTTGACCGAATTCGCGAACGATCTCCGCCTTCTTCTCCGCTGCCAAACCCATTCCTGCCTCCTCCCACGTCCGAGGGGGGGGATGTTCCGCCCTCCCAGGCGGGGTAGCTAGTCTCTGCGCAGCCTCTTGGCGAGGCGCGCGACCTCCGATTGTACCCGCTCTTCGTCGATGGTGAGCAACCGGCGATCTCTCAGTAGGGGCCGGCCTCCAACGAATACGTCCGTCACGTCCGAGGCTTGGGACGCGAAGACGAGCGTCGATCTCGCGTCGTGCGGAGGAGCGGTGTGGGATCCCTCGACGTCCATGAGCACCACGTCGGCCGGATCGCCTGGCTCGATGCCAGCCTTCGGGAGGTTGAGCGCGAGACGCCCCTCGGTCGTGGCGAGCGAAAGCGCATCGTGGGACGAGAGGGACCGGGCGTCCTCGGATTGGGCTCTAGCGACCAGGCACGCGAACCGCAGTTCCTCCAAGACGTCGAGCCGATCGTTCGACGCTGCCCCGTCCGTGCCGATGGCGACGCGTACTCCCCGATCCCTCATGGCGCGGACGGGAGCGATGCCGCTGCCCAACTTGGCGTTGCTCTTGGGGCAATGGGCGACGCGGACCCCGTTGCGGGCGAGAATGTCGATGTCGGCGGCGTCGACGTGGACGCAGTGCGCGGCAAGCGTCGGAACGGCGAGCACGCCAAGATTCTCGAGGTAGGCGGGGGGTGTGAGGCCCGTCTTCCGCCGCCACGCGTCGACCTCGTCTCGCGTCTCCGACAGGTGCGTGTGCAGCATCAGCCCGCGCTCTGCCGCCAGCGACGCGGCCCCTCTCCAGACATCGTCGCCGCAGGTGTACACGGCGTGAGGGCTGATGGCTACGGCAATCCGTCCCTCCGCCTCGCCGTGCCATGCCGCGGCAAAACGGGCCGCCTTCTCCAGTTCCGCTTTGCCTCCCTGCGACAGGGATGGAGCGATCATCCCGTACGAGAGGAGCGCGCGAAGGCCACTCTCGCCCGCCGCCCTGGCCACTGCGTCGCTGTGGAAGTACATGTCGGCGACGGCGACAACGCCGCATCGGATCGACTCCGCGAGCGCAAGGAGCGAGCACCAGTAGACATCGTCGGGTTCGAGCGCCCTCTCGATCGGCCAGACGTGCTGCTCAAGCCAGACGGAGAGCGGAGCATCGTCGGCAAGGCCGCGGAGGAGGACCATCGGCAGGTGCGCGTGTGCGTTCACCAGTCCCGGGATGGCCAATCGGCCGCGCGCTTCGACGACCTCGTCGCCTTCCGGCCATGTAGCATCGGGTTCGCCGACCCGATCAATGACGCCATCCGCGATGCGGATGGACGCGAACCCAGGGTGGTCGAATCGCCGGACGTCCCGTAGAACCGTGCCCATGACTTCCTTGTGACTGCGAGATCGGCCGAATTCTACTGCTGTAGTGTGCCCTAACACAATGGGCGACCGGAGAGTTGGCGTGATGGCAGAGAACAAGATAGGATAGGACATGATGGATCAAGCGGAAGTAGGTGCAGCTGCCGAGGAAGAGGCGTGCCGCGTCCTCCGCGCGGAGGGGTATCTCATCGTGGCCCGCAACTGGCGCACGCGGTTCGGCGAGATCGACATCGTGGCGCGAGACGGGGAGGTTCTGGTGTTTGTCGAGGTCAAGGCACGGTCCAGCTCGGGCTATGGGGGCGCCGAAGGCGCGGTGGGGCGGGCCAAGCAACGGCGCATCATCGCGGCGGCCAAAGCGTTCCTGGCGGCGAGTCGATGCGAGTTGGCGGCGCGATTCGACGTGGTGGCTGTGGAGGGGAATGACGTGCGGCTCCTGCGCGACGCATTCCAGGTCGACGATGTTTGGCCATCTTCTTAGCGGAGTGGTCGTTGGAGTCGAGGCGAAGTTAATCGAGGTCCAGTGCGACGTCGGTGGGGGACTCCCGTCGTTTCAGATCGTGGGCCTCCCCGACAAGGAGGTGTCGGAGAGTCGCGAGCGCATCCGCAGCGCGATCCGCAACTGCGGGCTGACGTTCCCGCCTGGAAGGATCACCGCCAATCTGGCTCCGGCGGATCTCCGGAAGCAGGGCGTTGGGTTCGACCTGCCGATCGCTCTCTCGATTCTGATGGCGTCGGGCCAGATCGGAGTTCCAGCATCGCGACTGCTCATCGTGGGGGAACTCGGGCTCAATGGCGATGTGCGAAGCGGTCGCGGCATCCTGGCCTTGGCGCTCGAGGCGAGTCGTAACAAGCTCGACGGCATGATGGTGCCGGCCGACAACGCGGCCGAGGGCGATCTCGTTCCTGCGCTTTGCGTCTATCCGATCCAGTCGCTCTACGAGGCGATCGCCGTCCTGCAGGGTGTTTGGCCGCCCTTCGTTAGGGACGTGTCTGTGACTGCGGCGGGCGAGATGACGCGCAGGCCGGTCGAGCACGACCTGTCCGAAGTCCGAGGCCAGGCGGCCGCGAAACGGGCGCTTGAGATCGCCGCTGCCGGCGGTCACAACCTCCTGCTCATCGGCCCTCCCGGCGCCGGCAAGAGCATGTTGGCTCGCTGTATGCCGGAACTCCTGCCTCCGTTGTCCTTCGATGAGGCTCTCGACGTGACGCGCATCTACAGCGTGGCCGGTCTCCTCAGCGCCGACGAGGTGCTCGTGCGGCGAAGACCGTTTCGAGCGCCTCACCACACGATTTCGTATGCGGGCATGGTCGGCGGCGGACACGGGATCCCGGGGCCTGGGGAGATCACGCTGGCGCATCGAGGGGTGCTCTTTCTGGATGAGATGCCGGAATTCGATCGGAGAGTCCTGGAGACTCTCCGGCAGCCTCTGGAGGATCAGTCCGTCACCTTGGCCCGTGCCGGGGTCTCGGTGCGCTATCCAGCGTCGTTCACCCTGGTCGGTGCAATGAACCCGTGCCCGTGCGGCCATCTGGGCGACGAGAGTCACTCCTGCACATGCGCGGTGCAGGACATCCGCCGGTACCGTAGACACATATCTGGCCCGCTCCTCGACCGAATCGACCTATTCGTCGATGTGCCGCGGCTCGCACCGGAGGAGCTCATGGACACGCCGCTTGGCGAATCGACCGACACGGTTCGCGAACGGGTCGCGCGCGCGCGCGATCGGCAATGGGAGCGTGCGGACGTCGCCGGGACGTCGAGCAATGCGCGCTTGGGGCCTCAGGAGATGCGCGTTCACTGTCGCCTCGACGCGGAAGGCAGCCAACTCCTGCGCCGTGCGATCACCCGGTTCGGCCTGAGCGGTCGAGGGCATGCGCGGGTGTTGCGCGTGGCCCGCACGATTGCCGATCTCGTGGGTTCGGGCGACATCGGCGCCGCGCACCTTGCGGAGGCCTTGCGGTATCGGAGCGCAAGCTTGCTACGCGATTCATAAGTGGGCGATCTGTCTCCGGTTCACCAAAACATCACATCGACTCCCTAGAGTCGTAAGCTGGAAACGGTCGTGCCTTCAGTGGATACTGAAGGGACTGGAGCTTCGCTCGATCAGGAGGACAGGAATGAGGAACCGGCTCTTCGGTGCGCTGGCGTTGGCGGGGGTCGCGCTTCTCGGGGGCGCGTTCGAGACCTGGGGCGGCGATCTTGCGTTCCCCATCCAGATCACAGAGATCAGCATCGAGGGAAATGATCGCGTGGCCACACGCGATGTGCTCAAGGCGATTCCCTTCAAGGTTGGCGATACCCTGAACGAGCAGGCGGATCTCAAGCCGGCCTCGCAAGCGATCTTCGATCTCGGGTGGTTCAGCGAGGTCCTTCCTGAGGTGGCGCAGGATGGGGGGGTCAGTTTCCGCGTCGCGGAGAACCCCGTGGTCGAGAAGATCGAGGTTACCGGCAACACGCACAAGCGCGACTACAGCCTGTTCGGCGTGAAGTTGTTCAGCACGGTTATCGTTCCGACGTCGACCATCCGAAGCATCCTCAGAGAGCACGGCGTCAAGATCGGCAAGATCCTGCGCACGAGCGATTTGCAGGAAGCGCTAGACGCGGTGGTGGCGAAATACAAGGACCGTGGCTACATCCTGGTCATGGTCGGCGACGTGAAGGTGGGGCCGACTCTCTCGATCGAGATCATCGAGGGCCATATCGCGGGGAATCGAGTGATTGGACTGAGCAGCGTCCCCATGGAGGTGGCCACGGCACTGATCGATCTCCCCACAGATCGCCCGCTGCGCCAGACCGAGCTTCAGACCGTGATGGCCCGCCTGCGGGAGTCGGTGTTCTTTTCCAGCGTGGCGGTTGCGCCGGCCGCGGGCCCGACGCGGGACAGTGTGTACCTCGATTGGACTCTCACCGAACGCGCCATCCTTGCGACGCCGGTCGCGATCCGCTCGATCGAGCTCGAAGGCATGACGCTCTTCCCAGAAGCCGTGGGCACGCGATCGGTCGGTGCATTGCCGGACGGCGCGGTGGACAACTACGCTATGCTGCGTGCGGTGGAGGATCTCTACAACCTCTACACGCACGCTGGATTCCTCATGGTGCGCTTCTCCCTCGTGGACGTCGAAGGGGACATCCTTCGGCTGCGTGTCGATGAAGGAGTCGTGTCAGAGATTGCGTACGACAAGGACACTCAGACCCAGCGTCGCGTGCTGGAGAAGACGCTCGAGATTCACGTCGGGCGGATCTTGACGCGCAACGACCTTCGCGTGTCGCAGCAAGGGTTGAACGCGCTCGGGTACTTCGATGACATCACGATTAATCCGGAGTGGAGTGACGGCGGTGTGCGCGTGTCGATCGCGGTGACCGACAAGAAGACGCTTGGTGGAATGAACGGCTCATTGGGCTACGAACCCACTACCGGTGGGATCGTCGGCGACCTGACTGCGACGCAGCGCAATGTCCTCGGCACCGGCCAGGACGTCTCCGTCAGCTACAAGAGCGGCATCTCGCCCGAGGGGAAGCCGGAGACGACCACGTGGGCGCTGGGCTACAGCACCCTGGCGACATGGTCGGAGTTTGATCGCGTGAGTCTGGACCTCTATCGGAAGACGGAGGAAGTGACCGAGGATGTCGAGACGAGTACGGAGACGCTCAAGTATCTTACGCTGGGCGGCACCCTCAGCTTCAGCTATCCCGTGGCCGACTACGCCGACCTCGTCATCGGATACCGGCACGACTTGCAGCGGAAAGAGACAGATATGGATTGGTCTTCGGTCGACTCCATCTCGCTCGCTCTGCAGGAAGACTCGGCGGACGACGCGAGCTTCCCGATGCGGGGGATGAGGCGCTCGATTGCTCTTCAGAAGGCCGGTGGCTTTGCCGTCGGGAAGGAGTACACGAAGCTGGATCTCGTTTGGACCCGCTTCCTACCCGTATACGATGATCTGTTCCCGGGAATCGATCGTGCCTGGGCGATCCGCATCAAGGCCGGTCTAGGCGACAGCGGGCTCGAGGGTGTGGACGCCTACGAGTTCGGCGGTCTTACGACGATTCGTGGCGTGGAGAGCACAACGGTCCAGCGAATGGCCATCGTCAACATCGAGCATCGACTGCGATTGACCGAGGGCCTCGTGGTCACCGCGTTCGTTGACGTGGGGATGAACCTGGACTCCATCCAATTGGCGGGCGGTGCCGCGACGACCGGTTTTGAGTTTGGAATCACAGCGGTGGGCATCCCCGTGCGTCTGGATGTTTCCTGGGTTCTCGGCGAGGAGGCCTCGTGGATGCCTCGATTCGATTTCGGATTTGGGTCGATGTTCTAGGATGACGACCCTCCGATTGGATACACTGAGCTCTCGACGTTGCGCGAGTAAGGAGGAAGTTCATGACGCGTAGTCCTGTTGTGATCGCAATTGCCGCGGTGGCGTTGGTCCTTGCAGTGGGCGCCCTGGTCTTCCAATTCGTGGTTCCCACAAGGAGTGACGGTGTGAGCCGCGCGGACCTCGATGCACTCCGTGGCCAGGTTGCCGCCGTGAAGAGCGGCGGGGCCGGCCTCAAGGTCGCTTTCGTGAACATCGACAACGCCTTTGCCGTGTTCCTGAACGCGGTCAGCGACCTCCGTCAACGCAGTGCGGACAAGCTCCAGCAGATCACGGACCTCCAGAGCTCTTTTTCCAGTGGCACGGTGACGCAGGACCAGTACCAGAAGCGCCTCAACGAGTACAACACGGAGCTTCTTGATGCGAACATCGCGATGTACGCAAACGTCCTCGATCGCATGATCGCCTCTTCGTCCTTCTCTGACCTGCGCGCCGATCTCCAGCGCGTGCGCGAAATGGCCCAATCGCTGCTCGATGAGGCAAAGAACCTCGTGTCGATGGTCAAGGGTGGGGCGATCAGTTCGAGCGAGTTCCAGACACGTATTTCGCAGACGCAAACGAACTATGCATCGCTCGAGAAGATCGTCAACCAGGCGTGTGCGGTCAAGATCTCGCAGGCGGCGCAGAAAGTCGCTATTCCGCGTGGATTCGACCTCGTGTTCATTCAGAAGAACGTCGTCCTCTACTTCAATCCTGCCATGGTCACCGACATCACGGACTTCGTGAAGTCGGAGATCGCTGGCTACCTCTAGGGGGGAAGAAGCGAGGTCATGCGCGATATTGAGGCGATTCGGAGACGCATCCCGTTGCGCTTTCCGTACCTCATGATCGATCGGATCCTCGAGGAGGATCCCGGCCGAGTCGTCGCGCTGAAGAACGTCACGATTGGCGAGCCGTTCTTCCAAGGACACTTTCCCGAGCCGTCCCCGGCCATCATGCCGGGGACGCTCGTGCTGGAGGCGATGGCGCAGACCGCCGCCTTCCTTGTGCCGGCGGACGGTGACTCCCCCACGCTCGGGTATCTCGTGGGCGTCGAGGCGGCGAGGTTTCGCCGCAAGGTGGTGCCTGGCGACCAACTGAGGCTTGAGGCGACTCGGGTGCGAGCACGGCGCGGGCTCCTCCAGGCGGAAGTCACCGCCTCCGTGGACGGCGAGCTTGCGGCGTCAGCGACGTTGTCCCTGCTCGTGGCACGGGATGGCGAAGTGCAAACCCCTTGATGGAGTGTGTCGCCAACCTGAGTGAAGGCCGTGACATGGCGGCCATCTCGGAAATGGCCGCCGCTGTGCGTTGCACGGGAGCCCGACTCCTGGACATCCACTCGGATTGCGACCACAACCGCTCGGTCTTTACCATGGCGGGGAACGCCGGTGAGTTGGAGCGCGCCGCGGTGCGGCTCGCCCACGAGGCTGCAGGCCGGATTGACCTTCGCGTTCACCGCGGAGTTCATCCCCGCGTCGGCGCGCTCGATGTCGTGCCGTTCGTGCCACTCTCTGGATCGACCATGGGGGAGTGCGTCGACCTCGCTGTGCGGGCCGGCGAACGGATCGCTCGCGAGACGTGGATCCCCGTGTTCCTCTACGGTCACGCGGCCCGCAGACCGGATCGCACATCCTTGGCGGCCATCCGCCGCGGGGGCATCGAAGGGCTGGGCGCACGCATCGGCCGCGATGGATGGGTACCCGATTTCGGTCCTCGGACGCTCCACTCTTCTGCGGGGGCGGTCGCCGTCGGGGCTCGCCCGCCGCTCGTCGCCTACAATGTCTGCCTGGAGACGACGGACATGGCGCTGGGGCGGCGGATCGCTACGGCGGCTCGTGCGTCGAACGGAGGGCCGGCGGGGGTTCAGGCTCTCGCCTTCTTCCTCGAGGGACGTGGTTGCATGCAAATCTCGATGAACCTGACCGACGTGGAGGCGACCTCCGTCGCCGTAGCGTTCTCCTGGGTGTCCGACCTCGCGGCCGCGAACGGCGTGGAGGTGGCATCGAGCGAGATCGTCGGCCTCGCTCCTCGCCGGACCCTGATCGGAGCCACAGCGGAGGGCCTGCGTCTCGACGGCCGGCTCGCGGATCGGATGTTGGAGGAACACCTGGAGAAGACGTGAGCCTTCGTCTGGCGGGTCGTGCTGTAGAGAGCCTCCTTATTGTCGGCTACGGAATGACAGGACGAGCCGTGGCCGGCTTCTGCGAGCGGCGGGGCGTGCGCTTCGCGGTGAGCGAGGCCTCCGCGCTGTCCGAGGCCGACGAGGCATGGTTGCGGGACCACGCCGAGAAGGTGGAAACCGGAGGACATACGTTGCGCTTGCTGGACTCCGCAGACGCGGTCGTGGCCAGCCCGGGTGCTCCGGCTCATCTTCCGCTGTTCGCGGCGGCCGCCGAGAGAGGAATTCCGGTGTTGTCCGAACTTGACATCGCGGGGGCCGCCGTGGTGGGAAGGCGACTCGTTGCCGTGACCGGAACGAACGGCAAGAGCACGACGGTGAGCCTCACCGGCGCTCTCCTCGAGCGGAGTGGAATCCGGACGACCGTTGCCGGCAACATCGGCCTGCCGTTTCTGGACACTGTCGATGAGGCCGACCGTTGGGACGTTGCGGTCCTCGAGGTGAGCAGCTTCCAGCTTGAGCAGAGCGTCCTCTTTCACCCGCAGGTTGCCGTGCTCCTCAATCTCGCTCCCAACCATCTCGAACGTCACGGGACGATGACGGCCTACATAGCCGCCAAGCTGCGTCTGTTCTCACATCAGACTGCATCGGATGTCGCGATTCTTCCAGCGAGCCTGGTCGGCACGGTCGATTACGGGCTCGGGCGCCTCGTGCTCTACGACCAACCATGCCCACCCTTGCCCTGCGGGAGCGAGGGAATCGGCGAGGTGCGGCGACTCGATCTTGCCGCCGCCGCGTCCGCGTGTCGCGAGATCGTTCCGGGCTTCGATGCGTCGCGTTGGAGCGTCCAGGAGTTCGCGAAAGCGCTGTACCTACCGTTCCGTCAGCAGTTGGTTGGGACGATCGGTGGGGTGCGCGTGGTCAATGACTCCAAGGCAACGAGCCCTGCGGCGACGATGGCCGCCCTCCGTTCCACGGAGGGACCCGTGGTTCTCCTCCTGGGAGGGCGTTCGAAACGCGGCGGCTACGACGAGCTTGCTGACCACTTGTCGGCGTTCTCACCGCGCGGGGTTGTCGTGTTCGGAGAAGCGCGGCAAGAGATCGCCGAACACCTCTCTCGCGTGGGTGTGGAACACCAGCGCGTGAGCGATCTCGAGACGGCCGTCGCCGCGGGACTCGCCACAGCGCGGCCTGGAGACGCTCTCCTCCTTTCACCCGCCTGTTCGAGCTTCGACGCGTTCCGCAGCTACGAGGAGCGGGGCGAGGAGTTCAATCGAATCGCGCGACGCGTGCCCGGGTTCAGGACAGCGGACGCCAAGGACACCTAGACCGCCGCGCGCGGACATCCGTCCGATCCGAACCGAACCAACCTTCGTTCCGCGTCGTACCCCGTTCCTTCCTTCGCCCGGACACATGGCGTACGCATGACATGGCGCCTAGCGCCAGCGTGCGAGCGAAGGAGCGTGGCTGTGACCGGACGCGCCGATCGGGCGACAGTGCTGACGACGTCCATCCTTGTGCTGAGTGGGCTCGTCGCCCTTTACAGCGCGAGCGCCCCGTTCTCCCTTCGTCACTACGGGAGCGACATCTACATGCTGGTTCGGCAGCTCGCTGCGGTAGGGGTCGGAGTCATAGGGCTCCTCGTCCTTGCACGCCTCGACTACAGGCTGCTCCTTCGCATGAACGGAGCGCTTCTCGTGGGATCGATCGGCCTCAGCCTCGTGACGCTGCTGCCCCTTCCGATCTGCACCGGGGGCTGCTGGTTGTCGCTCGGCCCGTTCGATCTCCAACCCACGGAGTTCGTGAAGCTGGCGCTCGTTCTGTACCTCGCGTCCTCGATTGCGCGCCGCAGGGAACGCATGAGCACGTTCACCGACGGGATTCTCCCTTACCTGGTAATCCTCGGCGTCCTCGGAGCGATCACCCTGAGCCAGCCGGACCTCGGGATGCTGCTCATCTTCGCCGGGCTCACGGCGTCGATGCTCTTCCTCGGAGGCGCGAGGAGGCGGCACTTGGCCTTTCTCGGGTTGGGCGCGATTCCCCTCGTGTACGTTGCGATTCGCATTGCACCCTACCGTTTCGCGCGTGTCCTCTCGTTCCTGGACCCGCAGGCGTACAGCACCTCGTCCGGCTATCAGGTTCTGCAGTCCCTCATGGCGGTGGGGGCGGGCGGCATTTTCGGGCGCGGCCTCGGTGCGTCGCGGGCGAAGCTCTTCTACCTGCCGCAGGCGCACAACGACTTCATTCTTTCGGTCGTGGGGGAAGAAACCGGCATGCTCGGCATCCTCTGTGTCCTTTCCCTGCTCGGCTTTCTCGTTTGGAGGGCATTCGCGATCGCGGAGAGCGCGCCGGACGAGGAGGGGCGGCTCATTGCGTACGGGATCGGATGCGCGATCGGCATGCAGGCGCTGGTCAATGCGGGAGTCACGCTGGGAATCCTCCCGGTGACCGGACTCACCCTTCCCTTCTTCAGCGGTGGAGGCTCGTCGATCCTTGTGACCTTGGCCATGGTCGGCGTGCTGTTGAACGTTTCCAAGCAAGGCGGGCGGCTATGAGAGTGATGATGGCGGGGGGGGGGACGGGCGGCCACGTGTATCCCGCGATGGCGATCCTTGATGAGCTGCGGCGCAAGGACCCGGGCGTCAAGATCGCGTACGTTGGGACCCAACGCGGGCTGGAATCTCGCGTTCTCAAGACTCGCCCGTGGGTCCGCTTCACGCCGATCCACGCCCGAGGGCGTCGGCCCGGCGTGAGGCTTGACGGGCTCCGCGTCGCCTTGTGGCTGGCCGTGGGCCTCGTCGAGGCGGCCGTCGCCCTGCTGCGATTTCGTCCGAACGTCGTAGTCGGGGTGGGTGGGTACAGCTCGTTCCCTCCCGTCTTCCTCGCTGCGTTGGTTGGGAGGCTGCTGCCCGTGCGGACGGTTATCCACGAGCAGAACGCGGTGGCGGGGATGGCCAATCGCTGGCTGTCACGCATTGTCGATCTGGTGCTCATCTCCTATCCCACTTCGCGCGCGCAGTTCCCTCGCGCCCGGAAGGTCGTCACCACGGGCAATCCGATCCGCGCCGAGTTCCAGAGGGAGAGGAAGGCCGACTCGGGGTTCCGCCTGTTCGGGCTCGACCCGCGGAAACGCACGGTCCTCGTCTTCGGCGGATCGAACGGCTCCTCGGATCTCGTTGAGCAGGTTCTGTCCGGAACTCGCGAACTGCTGCGCCGCGAAGAGATTCAGGTCCTTCTCGTAACGGGGAACGAGAGCGTTGCAGACGAGGCGCGTCAACGCCTTGCGCGGGACGGGATCGTCAACGTGGCGGTCGTACCGTACATCGAGCAGATGGGCGTGGCGTTCGCGATTGCCGACCTGATCGTGTCGCGCGCCGGAGCAACGACGCTCGCCGAGATCACGAGTTGCGGCAAGCCGTCGATTCTTGTCCCATGGCGAGGTGCGACAGATGACCATCAGTTGGAGAACGCACGCGTCCTAGAACGCGAGGAGGCGTGTCGCCTAGTTAGTGACGAGGTCATGGTAAGACATGAGTTGGTGAGGCTTGTGTTGGACGTGGTGAAGGACGCATCGGCACTTGCGAGGCTTGGGCAGAACGCCCACCGACTCGGCCAAAGGCAGGCGGGATCGTTGATTCTCAATGAGATTCACGCGCTGGTGAGGGGGGGTGGGGCGTAATGGCACTCGGACGACGCTACCACTTCGTTGGCATCAGCGGGGCGGGCATGAGTGGATTGGCTTCGATTCTCCTCGCTCTGGGAAAAGAGATCTCCGGATCCGATCTCAAATGGAGCTTCGAGGCAGATCAGCTCAGCCGTCTTGGCGCATCGGTCCACGTGGGGCATGCCGACGAACACATCTCGGACGATCTCGATGGGGTCATCGTTTCGTCGGCCATTCCCTCCGATAACGTAGAGATTATCGCTGCTCGCGAGCGCGGCGTTCCTGTCGTGCGGCGGCTCCACGCAGTGGCGCTTCTGCTCAAGGAGTACTCGAGCATCGGCGTCGTGGGAAGTCACGGGAAGAGCACGACGACATCCATGACAGCGACGCTGCTGCGCGAGCTCGGGTTCTCGCCGAGCTATCTTGTGGGCGCGCATTGTCCGAACCTTGGGGGGAACGCTCACCTCGGAGAGGGAGCTTGGTTCGTGGCCGAGGTCGACGAGAGCGACGGGCTGTTCACCGAGATCCGCCCGACGGTCGCTGTCCTGACGAACATCGGGAAGGATCACCTGCTGACTTACCGAAGCGAAGCGGCCATTCGCGAAGCGTTTCGGCGCTACGTCCTGCAGGCCGAACGCGCGGTCCTGTCGATCGACGACGTCCGTGTGCGTGGGATCGCGTCCGAGATCCCGAGCGCCATCACCGTGGGGCTCTGCGCTGAGGCGCAGATCCGCGCCGTGGGCATGCGACACGAGAAGCTCCAGACATCGTTCGAGCTCCTCATCCGCGGTGAGAACCTCGGCCGTCGTTGGATCACGGCACCTGGAACGCACAACGTTCGCAACGCTCTGTGCGCGCTCGGCGCGGCCATGGCGACTGGCGCGGATCCAGCTGCTGCTGCGGATGCGCTGGGCGCACTCTCGCTTCCGCACAGGCGGTTCGAGATCCTTGAGGAGAACGGGGTCACCGTCGTCGACGACTTCGCCCACACGCCGGAAGAGGTAGAGGTGACGCTGCGCGCGATCCGCGACGGGTGGCCCGGGCGCCGCATCGTCGCGGTGTTTCAGCCCCACCGGTACACACGAACACAGAGCATGGGGCAGGACTTCGGCCTCGCGTTCTCCGGCGCGGACGTGGTCATCGTGACGAACATCTACTCGGCCTGCGAGCACCCCGTGCCCGGCGTGTCGTCAGCGGGCATCGTCGACGCCGTGCTCGATACGACGGACTCGGCCGTCTACTCGATCCCCAACAAGGAGGAGGTTGTGTCGCTCCTCAAGGCGCTGATCCGACCTGGGGACTTCATCATCAGCTTCGGCGCGGGAGACATTTGGACCGTGACGGAGGAGCTGGCCCACTTCCTCAAGGAGGGGAGCTTCTGCGTCGCATGAACGCCGCTGTGCTCGCCACCTCGCGACATTGGGGCGACGACTACCGACAGGGGGAGTCCCTCGCGCGCCACACGACATTCCGCGTCGGGGGACGCGCGGACCTCTTCCACGCGCCCCGCACGATCGAGGGCTTGATCGGAGCCATCGAATTGTGCCGAGGGCTTCGCCTCCGGCACGTGGTCGTTGGAGGCGGGTCCAACGTCCTGTTCTCAGATCGTGGCTTCCGCGGTGTGGTGATCTCGACCACGGCGATTCGAGGAGTCCTTGACCACCCTCACGGCTTCGAAGTGTGCGCCGGAGAACCTCTTGCAAGCCTCGTCGACCGCGCGGAGAAGCAGGGTGTCCGCTCGCTCAGTTTCCTCGCCGGGATTCCTGGGACGGTCGGCGGGGCCGTCGCGATGAATGCCGGGATCCGCGATCGATCGATCGGCGACATGGTTTGCAGCGCGCTCGTCTTGACCCCGGGCGGCCTTGTGCGCGAAGTGTCCTCCAAGGAGTGCCGATTTGGGTACCGAGGGAGCGGAATCCGGCAAGACGGGCTGATCGTTCTCACGGCAACGCTCGGCGTCGACGGGCCTGCCTACGACAGGGACGGAGTCATTGAGCGCAAGAGGGCAACCCAGCCCCTGTCCTTCCCGAGCGCGGGCTGCGTGTTCAAGAACCCGGATGGAGGGTCGGCCGGCGAGCTGATCGACCGCAGTGGGCTGAAGGGGATGAGGATGGGGCAGGCGCAAATATCAGAGAAACACGCCAACTTCATAGTGAACCTGGGTGGGGCGACGAGCGCGGAGATCTGCAAGCTAATTGACATTGTGCGTCAAAAGGTGTATAACACATTCCACGTTGGGCTTGATCTAGAGATTGAGGTCATCGACGGGTGAAGGAGGGGAAGAGCAGACTCAAAACTGCTTTTTGGCTACTCGGCCTGGGGGGGGTTCTTATCACTGTTGCCATCATCGCCCTATACACACCATGGTTCCCTATCTTTGACCTGCGCGAAGTCGCCGTCTCCGGAAACAAGGAGACGACGGCTCTTGATGTGGCCCGCGCAGCGAACTTGCGGGGCGGTGTTGGTCTTCTCAGCGTGTCTCTCAGAACGACGGCGAAGCGCGTTTCTGCGCTGCCGTGGGTCGAAAACGTCCGAGTCCATCGATCATTCCCGCACGGCATCGAGATTGAGGTCATTGAGCGATCGCCGGTGGCGAGAGTCATGCTGACCGGCAGCGCGTGCGCACTCATTGGTGAGGGTGGGGTGGTTGTAGCCATCGACTGCAAGGGCCGTGACTGCACTCCGCTCTTGAAGGGAGTGTCGCTGTCCAAGGCAGAGCCCGGTGGGCGTCTCGCGAAGCAGGGGGCCGCGGACCTCATGGACGCTCTGCAGCGGGCGACGCTGCCCGGAGCTGTCGTGCGTGAGGTAGACATCTCCAAGGGGGAGTCGGCGGAACTGGTGACGACAGCCGAAACCCGCGTGCGACTCGGGGCGCTCGACGAGGCCGCAGGGAAGATTTCCTACCTTGAAGCACTGTGCCGCGCGGCGAAAGCCGAGCAGTATGAGCTGATCGATCTTCGGTTTGGGGGGGAGGCGACGCTTGTGCCTCGGGTAAGGCGGTGAAGAGATGAGGAAAGAGAAGGTGGTTGTCGGGCTTGACGTGGGAACCACGAAGGTGGTTGCCATCGTGGGAAACATCGTCAACGGCACGATCGAAGTCATCGGGATGGGAAAAGCGGAATCGCATGGCCTCGAGAAGGGCGTGGTCGTCGACATCGGACGAACCATCACGTCGATCCGCAAGGCGGTCGAAGAGGCCGAGAACATGGCCGATGTGAAGATCGACTCCGTGTACGTCGGGATCGCCGGCAAGCACATCAACTCGATCAACAACAGCGGGACGGTGTCGATCAATCGGCCGGATCGCATCATTACGGAAGAAGACGTGCGGCGCGTGGTGGACACGGCGCAGGCGATCCAGATTCCGTCGGAGAGCGAGATGATCCACATCATCCCGCGCCAGTACATCGTGGACGGCCAGGACGGCATCACGGACCCCGTGGGAATGACGGGCACGCGACTTGAAGTGGACGTCCACATCGTGACGGGGGCGATCACGGCTGTGCACAACCTCGTCCGCTGCGTGGAAAGCCTTGGGATCGGCATCCGGCAGATCGTCCTCGAACCCATTGCCTCGTCCCTCGCCGTCCTTAGCTCGGCAGAGAAGGAGCTCGGGGTCGTCCTCATGGACATTGGGGGAGGGACGACCGACATCAGCGTGTTCCGCGGCGGCGACATCTGGTTCTCGAAGGTTATCCCGATCGCGGGCGAGCACATCACGAACGACATCACCGTGGGCCTGCAGACGCCGATCGAGGAGGCAGAACTGGTCAAGAAGCAGCACGGTACGGCGCTCGTCGACAGCGTAGGAGAGGACGAGAAGATCGAGGTCGCTACTATTGGGGGCGACGAGAAGAAGACCGTCTCCAAGAAGAAGCTTGCGAAGATCATCGAGCCGCGCGTCGAGGAACTGCTCGATCTGGCGATGCAGGAAGTCGAGGACGCAGGGTATCGCGACCTCATCCCGGCAGGCTTGGTCCTCACCGGAGGGACATCGCTCCTCAACGGCATCACGGAGTTCGCTGCGCAGCGCTATGATCTCCCCGTCCGCCGAGGCAAGATCCCGCAAGGGATTCATGGATTGCGCGACATCGTGGAGTCCCCCATCTACGCGACCTCCATCGGGCTGCTCCGCTATGCCGTGGAGACGAAGGACTTCAAGAAGCCGGAGTACCACGATCGGAAGCGATCGTCGTCCGGGGCGACCCTTACGCGGAAGCTTTTCGCCTGGTTCAACAAGTTCTTCCGAGGGTAGGTCATGGCCGAGCAGATGAACCTCTCTCCACCGGCACGGTTGATGGTCGTGGGCGTGGGCGGCGGCGGCGGGAACGTCGTGGACCGCATGTTTGACACCTGCGTCCAAGGCGTCGACCTGGTCGTCGTCAACACCGACGCGCAGGTGCTGGAAGTCGTCCGCGCGCACCAGACGCTCCAGATCGGCCGCAAGCTCACCCACGGACTGGGCGCGGGCGGGAATCCCGAGGTTGGCAAGCTCGCCGCCGAGGAGAGCCGAGAGGAGATCGCCGATCTCCTGCACGGCGTCGACATGGTCTTCATCACCGCGGGAATGGGCGGAGGCACGGGGACGGGCGCTGCGCCGGTGATCGCGGGGCTCGCCAGGGAGTCCGGGATCCTCACGACGGCCATCGTGACGCGGCCCTTTGCATTCGAAGGCATCGCGCGCGCACAGAAGGCGGAGGAAGGCATCGCGCGCCTGTCGCAGAACGTGGACGCTCTGATCTGCATCTCGAACGACAAGCTGCTCAAGGTTGCGCCCGCCGACACGCCGATCACGAAGGCGTTCGAGATGGCGGACGAGGTGCTGCGGAAGGGAGTTGAAGGAATCTCGGATCTGATTACGGTTCCTGGGATGATCAATCTCGACTTCGCCGACGTGGAGAGCGTGATGCGCGATGCGGGCACAGCGATGATGGGGATTGGCGAAGGTCAGGGCGAAGGAAAGACGAAAGAGGCCGCGCGCAACGCGATTTCGTCGCCGCTCCTCGATGGATCCATCCACGGCGCGAGGAAAGTCATCATGAACATCACCGGCGGCGCCGATCTGACTCTCGAGGAAGTGACCCAGGCTGCGGCACTCATCCGTGAGGCCGTATCCGACCGCGCGGACATCATCTTTGGGACTGCGATTCGCGAGGGCATGGAGAAAGTGCGACTTACCGTCATCGCCACGGGTTTCGCCGTGGGCTACGACCGGGAAGACGAAGAAGGGGCGCCGATCTCGCACGAGTCGATGCTGACGAAGATGGAGCAGGAGAGCCGCGTGGGAGCCGATGACTTCGACATTCCGACGTACCTGCGCCGCACTCGCAAAGCCAAAGAGGACGAGCTGCGCCCCCCGTGGGGCGAGAAGCCGCGGCCGGAAGCTCGTCGTGAGCGGGATGTGGGGAAAGATCGCCGCAAGCACTGACGTCAGATCCGCATCGTCGAAAAGCAGAGCCCCTCGTTTACCGAGGGGCTTCCCTTTTGCCTAGTGCCAGAGGAGGGGGTCGTGAACCCAGGCCGCGCCTCGCGCGGCTGGGGAGTCCGCCAATCTGGACGTCGCGGACTCCATGGGGGGGCAATGCGGCTCCCGGGCGCCAAATGACGAGGGGCCCCGCAGGACCCCTCGTCGTCTGGTACCAGAGGAGGGGATCGAACCCACACGTCCCTTGCGGGACACGGGATTTTGAGTCCCGCGCGTCTGCCAGTTCCGCCACTCTGGCGCAGGTCGACATAGTAGGGCGTCGATGCTGTCTCGTCAATGAGCCCGAGCCTGAGGCCGGGCTCGACCTTCCGTAGCCGAGTCGAGTGTGATCCCCATCACACATGGCGAGGCGATACTTGGCTATAATGGATGCTAAGAAGGGACGCAACGCGAGGCGATCCCGCCGCACGTCACGCACATCGCGACGGTGCGGACTGCGGCGTGGCACGACACTTCGAAAGCGTGTGGGCAGGTTCCAGGGTGCCCAAGAGAGTGGCGTACGCCGGCTTGGCCAGCGAGATGCCTTCGAAAGAGCGTAAGGGGGGGCGGATGATCCGGAACAGGAGTGTGCGCAGGCTGCTGCCGGCGGTGGACAGCGGGTTCGATCGGCGGGCAGTCTCGCGTCTTCTGCCTGGCGCCCTGGTGTTCCTTGTCATCCTCACTCTGGGCCTGGGCGAGGCTGTCTTCGGCCAGAACCCCACCTGCTCCATAGCGGTTGGGACAGGTCTCATCTACGACGGCGACCTGGTTCAGGAGGTCACTGTCACCTACAGCGAGGCGATGAGTGCGACCCCTACCCCGACGATCCAGTTCCTGACCACGATCGGGACCTGGGCGCCTGGGTCGGGGACTTGGGACTTGGCTCAGCACGTGTGGACCCAATCGTTCACCGTAAGCGACGCGAACGAGGAGACGAGCGGCATTGGCGTCTACGTCTCCGGCGCGCAGAACGTTGGCGGGAGCGCCCAGGTTTCGAACACCCTGTTCGCAGCGTTCAACGCCGACACGCGGAATCCCGTCGCTCCGGCGGTCACGGGGATTGCGACCGATGCGGGTTCGAGCAATGCGGATGCAGTCACGAACGACAGCACGCTCATCCTGAGTGGTACTGCAGAACCGCAGAGCAGCGTCCGGTTGTACCGCGATGGGAGCCCGATGGGCGCCCCGGTCGCCGCCAAAGGAACCGGAAACTGGACCTTCGACTACCAAGGCACATCTCTCGCCGACGGCACCTACTCTTTCACAGCAACGGCAACCGACTCGGCAGGAAACGTGAGTCCGGGGTCCGCCCCGCTGACAGTCCTCGTAGAGCAGCAAGGGGCGCCTGCCCCGGAGGGCCGCACTCCTCCAGACGGAACATGGACGAACGACAACACGCCGACATTCTCGTGGGCCACCACGCCGGGTGACCCGGGCGGCAGCGGAGTCCGCGACTACGGCTACGATATTGCAGGCCCAACGCCGAAGAGCAGCACTACTGCGAACACTACGTATACTCCCTCGTCGAGCTCTCCCCTCAGTGACGGAGCCTACACCTGGAAGCTGCGCACCCGGGATGTGGCAGGCAACCCCGGGTCCTATGGCAGCAGTTGGACGCTAGTCATCGACACGGCGAATCCCTCCGTATCGACCGTGGTCGCGGACACCGCGACGGTGTACGACGGGGACCTGATGCAAAAGGTCACCGTGACGTTCGACGAACCGATGGATACGGCAGTCGCTCCGGCGATCACGTTCAGCACAGGCACCTGGACTCCCGGAGCCGTGGGGACGTGGAACACCCCCGCGGCTACGGTGTGGATGCGGACGTACACGTTGACCGACAACCAGGAGACGGCTGCGAACGTGACGGTCGACGTGACGGGAGCGCAAGACGTCGCAGGGAACGCTCAGCAGGACTACACACCGCTAGCGGAATTCGACATCGACACGCAGAACCCGGCGGCGCCTTCCATCCCGGACCTCACATCGGGAAGTGACCTTGGAGAATCGAGTACGGACGACGTCACGAGGGACAATACGCCGGAGTTCGGCGGAACCGCTGAGGCTAACAGCAAAGTCGAGGTGTCGAGCAGGATCAGCGGCCGTCTTGGGACGACGACGGCGCCAGGCGGTGCGTGGACGTTCACCGTGCTGGGCAGTGAGCCGCTCGTCGATGGGATCCACAACGTCTGCGCCCGAGCGACGGACGGGGCCGGGAACGTCGGCCCCTGGTCGACGGAGCTGCCCGTACGTATCGACACGCAAGCGCCGACGTGCAGCGTGCCGGACTTGCTCACGGCCGACGACACAGGCCAGTGGGGCACCGACAACGTGACGAAGGGCGACGCGCCGCACTTTGACGGGACGGCGAGCGACGCGAACGGCGTGTGGAAGGTCGACGTCACCGCGAGTGATTCGACGACGGGGACCGACAACAGCGCGTCGCCGTTCTACGACGTCTCCCTCGCGACGCTCGACGAAGGAGCTCGGACGGTGGCCGCAACGGTGACGGACGTGGCGGGAAACACGTTCACGTCCGCAAACCTGATGCTGACCGTCGATCGCACAGCACCGGCGTGCAGCGTGCCCGACCTCCTCGCCGCGGACGACACGGGCCAGCTGAGCACGGACGACGTGACGCAAGGGACGACGCCGCAGTTTGACGGGACGGCGAGCGACGCGAACGGCGTGTGGAGAGTGGATGTGACGAGCGACGACGGGAAGACAGGGACGGACAGCGCGTCGCCGTTCTACTCGGTCGAGATCGCGACCTTGACGCAAGGGACGCTGACGGTGTCGGCGACAGTGACCGACGTGGCGGGGAACACGTTTACGTCAGGGAACTTGACGTTGACCGTCGATCGCACGGTGCCGACGTGCAGCGTGCCGGACTTGCTCACGGCCGACGACACAGGCCAGTGGGGCACCGACAACGTGACGAAGGGCGACGCGCCGCACTTTGACGGGACGGCGAGCGACGCGAACGGCGTGTGGAAGGTCGACGTCACCGCGAGTGACGCGACGACGGGCACCGACAGTGCGTCGCCGTTCTACTCGGTCGAGCTTGCGACCTTGACGCAAGGGACGCTGACGGTGTCGGCGACAGTGACCGACGTGGCGGGGAACACGTTCACGTCGGGGAGCCTAACGCTGACCGTTGACCGCACGTCTCCAACCTGCGCGGCGACAACGAACCACACGACAGTGACCCTGGGGGCTCCGATCTACGAGGGCAGCCTGGTGCTGACGGTGGTCGCCATCTACAACGAGTCGATGGACACATCTCGCGAGCCGTCGATCCAGTTGACCGGCGGCATGTGGGGGCCGCAGACGCGGGTGGGCACCAACGGCTGGTCGACGACGACGCGAGCCAACGACACCTACACGGCCACGTTCGCGCACACCGAGGTTGAGGAGCCCTTGCCGCCGCCCACCGCGATCTCCGCAGTTGCCAGGGTGCCGAATGGGAGCGGCGCCGCCGACATCGCTGGGAACGCTAACGTGGGCGACGACTCGCCGACGTTCGAGATTGACACGCGCAAGCCGGAGCTCATTCCCGACGTGGCAGCGGTTGCCATCGACACGGACGCGGTCTACGAGGGGGATCTTACGCAGCGGGTGACGGTGACGTTCGACGAGGCGATGCATACTGGGACAACGCCTGCAATCGTCTTCGGGCACGGCACGTGGACGACGAACCGCGACGGGGTCTGGTCGGCCGGCAACACCATCTGGACTGTGACGTACACCCTCGCCGACCACGACGAGGAGTACTACAGCCTGACTGGAAACGTCGTCACGGTTGACGTGGTCGGAGCGCTCGACGCCGCCGGCAACCTCCAAGAACCCTACGCGGCGGAGCCGGAGTTTGACATCGACACCCTGCAGCCCGAGATCACGGAGTTTACCTCCGTTCCCGATGGGGGCCGCCACGTCGCCGGGGATACCATCGACATCACCGTCGCCTTCTCGGAGAGCGTGTTCGGTGCCCTCACCTTGAACCTCGATTCCGGAGGGATCGTCGACGTTCTCGGAGTGGTCAGCAGCGAGAGCGAGACGCGGACGTACACAATCCAGTGGGGCGAAAACAGCTGTGATCTCGACGTGGAGTCCGCCGTCGTCGACGCAGGTGGAGACCTCGTCGATTGGGCGGGGAACTACGCACACTGGATGGGGGGTGCGACGAATCTGTCGTTGCCGACGGGTTACAACCTGGCAGACAAGAGCGCTATCATCGTGGACACGACCCTCCCGATCGCTGTGACAGATCCGGATGACGACGAGACGCGCAGCGGCGCCGACAGCGACATCGTCGAGGTGCGGCTAGATCCGCAGGGGCGGTATCGCCTGATGGTGCGGCAGGATACGCCGGCGTACATTGACGTTCTTGCCAACGACATCGAGCTTCCCTGTTTGAGTCATCTGAGCGTCTACGACTTCCCCGTACTGCCGACGTACGGGACGATCCCGGACGAGAATCCAACTAACCCCCTGCGCTACGCGCCGTACGCTGGGTACATCGGGCCGGACGAGTTCACCTACCGAGCGGTCGACGGGTGCGGCAACGTCTCCGTAGAGGCGACCGTCCACGTCGAGGTGATTCCGCAGCTGGTGTTCGCGGACGTGTACGTCACGGCATGCGCCGAGGCGTCTGTGGCGATCGACGTGGTGGCGACCGACCTGTTCGTTCCGCCCGGAGCGCCGGAGGACGCGGAGTTCGCGTTTGAGATCGTCGAAGGACCCGAGCATGGGATCGTGGCCGGGGACTCTACGGAGGTGGAGACAACGGGCCCCGGTCTCTCGACCTTGTTCATCGAGTCCGCGACGGTGAAGTTCATCTACGCACCGGCATCCGGGTTTGTTGGGCGGGACCAGTTCCGCGTCCGGTTCAGCGACCCCTTTGGTGGGGTCAGGGCAGCTGTCATCGACATCGAAGTCCAGGCGTGTCCGTGGGTGGAGGGGGCGCCTCTCGTGATCCCGCAGGGTGCGCTACTGCCGCTGATCGCGCCGTTGGGCTTCGCGAGCGTGTACGAGACGGCGTGGGACACGGTGACGCTGACGGGCGAAGACGGCTCCGAGCATCCAGAAGCGTTGCTGGCAACCTGGAATGAATCGCTGGAACGGCCGACGTTGGTCGTGGATACGGGGCCGCTTGCGCTGGGGGGCTACGAGTTGGTGATCCCGCTCGGCAACGGAGAGATCGTAACGCTCCGCTTCGCGGTGGTTGAGAAGCCATGACCCGGCGAATCGCCGCATTGCTGCTGCTCGCGCTTCTTAGCTCGCTCGTGGTCCTCGCCAACGAGGCGCCTTCAATGCAGGACCAGGTTGTGACGACGTACCAGAACGCGCCGGTGACATTCCTCGCTCGCGCCAGCGACCCCGACATCGACCCGCTGCATCCCGACGCTCACCCGCTGACGTTCGTCCTCCTCGACGGTCCGTTTCATGGCGTGCTCGCGGGGGACCTGACGAGAGTGTACTACGAAGGCCCCCATGCAGCCTACGTGCAGCTGCGGTATGAGCCCGCCGACGGCTTCGTCGGGGCCGATTACCTCGTGCTGGCGGTGAGCGATCCGTTCCATCTGACGGCAACGGGAGTGACGACGATCCAAGTGGACGTGCGGCCGCGGGCGCAGGGCGCACTGTCGGGAAGCATGGAGGGACGGCTGACGGTCAACGTGGAGTCAGGGTCGGTTGCGGCGTTTTCCAACCGGCTGACTGAGGCGTATCGGCTCGGCCCGCTGACGGTGCAGGGGACTGCGGAGTGGAGGCTGTTCGAGCACGCGGCACCCGACCTCGACGAGACGCGGGTGTGGTTCGATGCGCTGCGGTTCCAGGCGGACGCTCGGCTCGAATCGCTGTCCGTGAATGCGTCACTCGTGTTGGAGCCGGCGCCGATTCAGACGCAGCCGACGGCAATGGACTTCTTCGACTACGCGTTGGTGACGACGCGGTTCACGTTGCACGATGTGTCATTCACCCACACGTTCTACCTCGATCAGCAGCAGGCGAACTCGTATCAGAACCTGGCGATCCGAGGGTCGGTGGCGGGGGTGGAGTACTCGAGCACGACGACGCTCGGGATGGAGCCTGGGTGCAACTTTGCCTTCCGTTCGGAGCGGGTGACGACGGAGTGGATGGGGTGCGCTCCGCGGCTGCAGGCCACGTTGATGCTCACGGATACTGGCTTCGACGAACTCACTGCGAAGCTCGACGACTACGTAATCCCGGGATTTGGGTGGACGGGTGGCGGTCTGTACCTGGACGTGACTCTCAAGTTCACGATGGACGAGAAGACGGTGACCCCGGCACTCTCGCTTAAGACGAGCTGGATCGATTGCGTGAGGGCATACGGGGAACTGGTCTCGAGCTCGCTCGGCGGGATGTCGATCGACGGGGTCTCGGTGTACGGATTGCGGATCGAGCACACGCTTGGCGGGGTAAGCTTTGAATCGTCAACATCCTTTGATCCGGCGAAGAACGCCACGATGACCGGGCAAGTGGACTACTTCGAGTTGCTCCGCATCTCGGGAACGATTTCATCGTGTTGCGGCAGCGGGGGAACGTGGAGCATCGCAACGTATTTCCAGAACGACCGCGCGGCGATCATGGGGTGGGGGATGACGGTGGCAAAGGCCGACGTGATGCTTGGCCAGAACGCGAGTGCATCCCTCGAGATGACCTGCCGAACGGGCGGGTTCGGAGATCCGAAGCTGGGGCTAACCTTCGGCGGGCGCGTCCGCTGGTAAGAGTGCCGCGCGCAGCTTGTGGCTTGTGGGGGAACCCACGGGCTGTCGTTTCCGATCGGACCGTGTAGCCCTGCGCTTGGATCCCTGCGCGTCGAATCCCCGCGTTGGACCAGGTTGAGCGGGTCCCGCCTACCCGCCGTAGCTCAGATCGCGGCCGCCGCATCGCGAAGCATCGCGGGCGCGTTGCGGCCGAGATCGGTGACAAGGACGCGTCGCCCGCGCGCGGCGAGCGCTTGCGCGTCCCCGAAGGCCTGCGCGCGGAGGAGGAGCCCGAAGCTCACCGGTCGGCCGGAGCCGTCGGGAATCTGGAGATCGTCGCTCACCTCGTCGACAAGTTCGATGAACAGGCCTCGCCCCGAGTCTCCCTTGTGAAGCTGGCCAGTCGAGTGGAGGAAGCGTGGGCCATAGCCGAGCGTGGTGGCGCAGTGCGTCGCATCGCGAAGAGCCCGCCGCAGGGTGGCGAGGGACTCAGCGATCTCCGGGCGCGGATGGAGGTAGGCGAGGATCGCGACGTAGTCGCCGGGGATCGCGTGGCTCACGAACTGTCGGAGCGCATCGGGAGTCAGAGGAACGCACGGCGCCGACGGGCGCTCTCCCTGATCGCGATAGAGGGACAGCATCTGCCGCGTGACGCTCTTCGAAGACTCGACGTCCGGTTGGTCGAAGGGATTGACCCCGAGCAGGTGACCGAGAAGCGCTGTTGCAAATTCCCACAGGAAGAATTGGCCCCCCAAGTTCTCGGGTCCGGAGAACTCCACATCCAGCGTGGGAAGGGGTGTCTCGGCGTCGCTGCCGAGGCGTACGAACACGCGGTCGGCTCCGTAGACGTCGGGGGTCCCGAGGGGTTCGCCGACGATCGGGACCACTCCCATGCCTCCCTTGCCCGTGCTCTCCGCGATCAGTTGTTCGAGCCAGTCGCCGAAGCTGGCGAGTGCCTCCGGCAGGACAATCGTTGCCTTGTCGTGGCCATCGTCAGCGTGTGAGGCGAGAAGGGCGGCGAGAAGGGCGGCCGGATTCCGTTCGAGCGGAACGGAGGGACCGCAACGCTCGGCCATGGATCGCGCGCTCTCGATCAATTCGTCGAGGTCCAGGCCGAGGAGCGCGGCCGGGACGAGGCCGACGAGGGACAGCGCGGCGTAGCGCCCACCGATCGTTGGATCGTTGAGAAAGACGTGACGGAAGCCGTGCTGCTGAGCTAGTTCGACGAGCGGACTGCCGGGATCCGTGATCGCCACGAAGCGTCCGCCGGCCGCGGCGTGTCCCACAGCGTCGCAGGCGAGTCGATAGACGTAACGGAAGATTGACAGGGTCTCACTCGTCGTCCCAGACTTCGTCGAGACGATGAACAGGGTGCGTCTCACGTCGAGAGGCTCGACCAGCCGCCGCAGCGCGTCTGGGTGCGTTGTATCCAGGACGATGAGGCGGGGAGAGCCGACGGGGGAGCGGAGCACCCGCGCTAGCGTTTCCGGCGCGAGGCTCGATCCTCCCATGCCGAGGAGGGCGACCGCGTCGCAGCCCTCCGAACGCACCGAGTCTGCGAAGTGCCGCAACGGGCCGACGTGGTCCGCCATCGTCTGCGGCAGCCGCAGCCAGCCGAGGCGATTCGCGATTTCGTCCGGGCGGGGTCCCCACAGCGTGTAGTCGCCTGACCAGGCGCGGCGGACGGCGTCGGCTGTCGCGAGGTGCTCGATCCGACTCGTCCATCCTCTGGGCTCGGGAATCGCGCGAATCATCGAGTCTCGCCTTCGGTTCCGCTCATGGCGGGTTCAACATACACCAAGCGGCGGGTACCCGTCAGATCTCGACGCGATTCGGGGGTTCCATCGCCTTCGCAGAGCATCCCGCGGAGGGCGGCGCCCCAGAGGACGGCCTGGGGTGGGAGGACGACGAGGACGGGAACCCGTTCGAGGAAGAGCGAGAACCGGCCTTTGGCGAGGAAAGCGTTGCGGAACCTTGGCGTGCGCAAGAAGGGAAGGACGCGCGGCGGGATTCCGCCGCCCAAGAAGATGCCGCCCGTCGAGAGCAGTTTGAGTGCGAGGTTGCTTGCTTCGGCGGCGAGGATGTCGCAGAGGAGCGCCACGGCCTCGTGGCAGACGGCGCTACGGCCCTCGAGAGCCGCCTGCACCACCACGGGGGTTGGATCGGCTGCCGCGGCGATCTCGGCGCCGACCGCGGGATCTTCTGCCCACCCTTCTTCGGACACGAGGAAGCGATAGAGCTTCGGGAGTCCGATTCCCGAGCAGGCGCGTTCGACGCTCGCGTGCTTGTGCTCGCGCCACAGGCTCTCGAGGAGGCGCGCCTGTTGCGGAGTCGTCGGAGCGAAGTCGGCGTGTCCCCCTTCGGAGGGGTGGGCGCGCGGCGCTTCTCGGCCGCGCGTTACGTAGCCTTCGCCCAGTCCTGTGCCCAGCGCGAGGACGCCGATAGGACCCGTCGGGTCGGCTTGCCCCTTCAGGAGGACATCGACTTCTTCGGGCCGTAGGGTGGGGACAGCCCAGGCCAACGCCTCGACGTCGTTGACGAGGCTGACGCGACCGAAGTGAAAGCGCGACGCA
>Ga0315287_10000428_pt1 | contig 36666 bp, 62 predicted proteins | sample YL17G11_0_MG_FD_205037 | JGI IMG/M metagenome (GOLD analysis project Ga0315287, IMG submission 205037) | Sediment microbial communities from Yellowstone Lake, YNP, Wyoming, USA - YL17G11_0 | ecosystem: Environmental > Aquatic > Freshwater > Lake > Sediment | place: USA: Wyoming | collected...
ATAATTAGGGGCGTAATAGGGCTAATTAGGGGTAGGTTAAGGGGTTAAGAGGGGGTTAAATGGGCATATAGATGTATTAAGGGGGGAGAATTAGATAATAGAATAGAAAAAGAATTTAATAATGAAATTATTTCTTTATATAAAAGTAGAAAATAGTTTAAAAAGTTTTATATTATCTTTAAGTTATATTATGAGTTATATATAATAAACTATAATAAAATTTATAAACAAAAAGAATTTAAAAAAATAAAAGGTGTTTGGGGTGTTTATATGAATTATGATGACTTAATGAGGATGTTTGTTTCCTTGAGTAAAAAAACCTGTGTTGATAATGATATAGCTCAAAAAATCTATTTTCATATTCTGATGGGTGCTTACTTTAATAAAATTAAAATAAATTGGGGGCAGGGTAAAAAAGATTTAAAACTTCACACCCTTTGGGTACAACCATCACGTACAGGAAAAGACCAATTAAATAAATATATTCATTCATTAGCGAAACTTATTAATCTTCGGTCAATTTATGGTAGTGATATAACAAGTGATGCTTCTTTTATAGGTACTATTGACTCCGAGGCTAAGAAATTTAATATGCAACATAATTTAAGTTTAGAAAATCTCTCTCATGAAAATGATAAAGGGGACGTATTTGAATATAAAGACCCTATTATAAAAGGAGATTTAGGTCATTCTGATTTATTAATTATTAGTGAATTTAAAATATTTTTTCAATTAGGAGAAAGGGGGGAAAAACTTTTGACTGTTATACAACCTGCCTTAGATTGTCCCTCTCTAATTAGGAAGAAAATGAGAGATATTGAATTTTTAGATTATGAAAGTGATTCTACTTTTGTGATGACTACTATTCCTTTCAAGAAAATGAATGAAAGTATTTTGGAGCAAGGTTTTTTTCAAAGACTTTTAATTTTTATAAAAAGAATGACTATAAGTGAAGTAAGGGATATGAGAAAAAAAGCATTTACTGTTTTGAGTAATATTGATTTAGAAAAGTTTGATAGAGAATTACAAGAATTAGCTAATAATATATTAAAAATTAATAATGATGTAAAATTAATTAAAATTCGACCCGAAGCACATAATGTAATAAATACTATAATAGATAGATTTTTTGATGATATAGAAAACTTTGTTACTGGAAGTGAAGCATCTGCCGCAACAAGTTTTACTAATTCCGTTCAGGATGCTTTATTAAAATGTGCTGCACACGTTGCTTTAATAGAGGGGAGAACAGAAATAACAGTTAAAGATATTAATAAGGTTTATTTTAATGTTGTTAAACCCTTTAGGGATTGTATAATTAATGAAATAGAAGCAGACCAAGACCCTGAAGAAGCTTTAAGAGAAAAAGGATATTTTGCCTTTGTAAAAAATATTTTAGAAAAAGAAAAAGAAATACCTAAAATGACGTTGGTTGAATTATTTAAGAATAAATTTAATTGTAGCAAAAGTACGTCACTAAGAAGAATTGATAATTTACATTTAAGAAACTTTATTGTAATAGATGAAGAAGTTGATGAAAACACAAGAAAATTTGTAAGATTGAAAGGGTGAAAAAATGATAAGTGTTATTTTTGAGATAGATGAAGAAATGAATTTGCGTATAATAAACTTTAAACAAAAGTTGAGTTTTAAAACAAAGACCGAAGCAATAGTTCAAGCTTTAGACTTAATATTGCCTAAGTTAATAGAGGCTGAAAGAAATATAATAGATGAAGAAATAAAGAAAGAGGAGAGTGAAAAAAATGAGTAAGTTAGAAAAAATAAAGGAAGCTATTAAAGAAAAAGTAGATATTTCAGATGAAGAGTTTAATGGTATAGTTAAAGAAGAAACAGAATTTATTAATGATTTAATTAAAGATAAAATAATTCCTGAAATAACAGAAGAAAGAAAAATAGATATGATTGCGAACAAAGTTTTAACAACCTTAAAGAAAAAGTTTATTGTTGATGTTGAAACATATATTGGTTATGTTTTTTCTGTGAGTGATATATCTGATTTTGGTGCTGATAAGAAAAAGAAAACTATGGAAGAGAAATATAAATTAAGTGATGAATTATTAAAGGAAGATTTAATAGAGAAAGGTTTAGTTTCTAGAGAAGGTATTGCTTTATGGTGTGAAGAAAATACTAAGATGGAATGGAAATGGGGTAAACCTATAGAGCCTGATAAAGAAAAACAAAGAAATCTTATAGGATTTTTCTATGATGAAAAGGATGAAAGAAAGACTTTTAGGAAATCATTAATAACTTTATCTAATGAACAAAAAGATATAGAAATTCCTTTAAGACAATTATGTAAGGCTAAGTTTAAAGGAAAATTTAATGACGAAGGAGATGTTTTTTTCTTGAATAGTAGAAGTATAACAAAATTTACTATTCTAGACAAGAAAACTATGGATTATAGTAATTGTATTGATATGATAAAGAAATGTGTAAAGAAAGAAGAAATAATGGATATGTCTAATGAAGAGCAAGGATTTAGTTGGCTTAATCTAGACCCACATATTACTTATTTCTTTATAGAAGCTTCACCTAATAAAAGCACCGAAACAAATAACGCGAGAAACAATGTTGTAGAATTAAATGACCAAAAAGAATATTTTAGGAAAATTAGTGCATGGATTCCTAAAAGATTTAAACTACCAGCAGAAGGAGTGGGTAATTGTTTTATTATTGGCAGGTTTTCAATGAAAGAAAACGATATAACAATTAATGCTAATTGTTTATATAGTGATGTTGATAATGAGGAAATAATAGCTTATGAAGAAGAAAGGGTGGTATAAATGGAATGGTTCGCCGAAGAAAAGGAAACAATATTAATTTATGGTAATGCAAAGACAGGAAAGACTTGGGCTTATTGTAGCTTTATAGAGCAGATTATTGCTAAGGGCGGAAAGATATTTATTATTAATACTGATAATGGCGTTAGCAAGACCTTAAAGCAATACTTTGGGGATAAATCACCCACTATAACTCAAGCCATAACTTATTATTTTATTAGCGACTTAGCCGATATATTTGAGGTGGTTAGAGAGATTAAAGAAAAGGCACAGCCTAAAGATTTAATTATAATTGATTTAATTAGTGATTTTTGGGAAATGGCTCAGAATAAATTTATGGAGGAATGTTCTGGCGGAAATATTATTGGCTTTATTGAGCGAATGAGTAAAGATATAAAAACTTTTGGGATGTTCGATTCTTCGAAATGGAACTACATTAAAAAATTAGATGGCTATATAATTGAAAGTTTAATCACTAGAGCTCCTTGCAATATCATAGGAGTATCTGCCCAAAAAGATTTAGATATTGAAAAAGCTATGAATAAGGGCAAGACTAAAAGCCCTGATTATGAGGCTGCTGGTGCTAAACCTGCAGGTCAGCCCACTTTAGCTTATCGTTTTAATACTGTGGTTTATATTGGTAAGACTGAAAGAGGCGAGAAACATTATTTTCAAATAATGGGCGATAGAGGAGCAGTTACTAATCAGGGAATGATTAGCTTTGATAAAAGCTTTTGGGAAACTTTTGAAAAGGAAAGAATTAGGAGATATTCACAATGAGCCAAAAAACATTAAAAGATTTTGGGTTTGAAGACGTATTAACAGATGAAGAGAAAGAAAAGATTAATGAATTGGAGGGAAGTGAAAATGGAAGACATAAAGATTAAATTAAGAACATTAAAGGCGAGTTATAAAAGTGTTAGAGACGACTATAAGGTAATTATAGAGAATATGCATGAAAATGTAAAGCAAAAGAAATTGATAAGAGACCAAATAAAACAACTAAAGGATGAATTAGATAAACAAAAGGCGAAAAAATGAAGATTGAAAGTAGCCTTTTCTTATCTTTTTTAAGAAAAGTCACCCTTAATAGTATTATAAGAACTTGTGTTTTAGATTTTCGTGAGGACGGTTTATTTATTAGAGTTAAAGATATAAGTGGTGGAATGGTTGTTAAGGGTTTGTTACCTGCTAAAAACTTTGTAGAATATCAAATACAACAAATACCTGTAATAGATACAGAGTTTTTAATTAAAGCAATAGGGGGGTTAAAAAATACTCTTAATATAAAAATAGAGAATGATATGTGTGTATTAAGTGACGAGAACAAAAAGATTAATATGGCTATAGGGCAAGCCGACCTTTTAGAAAATCATTTAGAAAAAGATATTAATGTTTCTTATGATAAATTTATGGCACTAGACTCTGGTATATTAAGAGAAATTTGCGATAATATAAAGCTATTTAAAGATAGTGAAGTTCGTATTGAAGTTAAAAACAATATATTATTCTTAAAGTTAGGGCGAGAAGGCTTTAATAATATAGTTTATAATATACCTGTTAATTTTGAGGATAATGCAAGTAAATATGGTTCTTTATTAAAGGAGATAGCTTCAGTATTAACTGATAAAATAGAGATAGCTTTTAAAAAAGACTTTCCATTATTCATAACTGAAAAGAATAATTACGAAATTCTTTATATAATGGCTCCTTTAATTGATAAACAAATAGGTGAGAGTTAATGCGACCTGTTTATGATGACGCTTACGAACGGCAAGAATTAATTAATTTGGGATTTAATAACCCCCAAAGACAATTTGAGAGGTTTTATGATAATCCCATAAGCTTTACTTCTCAATATTATTTTTGTCCTGTGCCTTTACGACTCGATACTTATTCAGGGTGTGCATTTAATTGTTGTTATTGTTTTGCTAATAATAGCAATCAAAAATATATGAATAATACAAAGAAAAAAGCAGGTGACTTTGTTGATAAAGAAGTTATACCAACGAGATATTCTAATATAAAAAAGTATTTTGATGTTGCGTTTAATGGTAAAAAGAATACATTTAAAAATCAAGAAGCAATAGCTATTCAATGCTTACAAAAGAGAGTGCCTCTTCACTTTGGGGGAATGAGCGACCCTCTTCAAGCCTTAGAAAAAGATATAGCAATAACTTATATGACTTTAAAATTATTAAAGAAATATCAATATCCTGTAATTTTAAGTTCAAAAAGTAATTTATTATTAGATAAAAGATATATTGATTTAATTAAAGATTATGATAATTTTGCTTTACAAATTAGTTTAATAGATGATAGGAATGAAGTTATAAATCTTTTAGAGCCAAACGCTTCTAATGTTGAAGAAAGATTAAGCGTTATAAAAGAATATTCGAATATGGGTAAATGGGTCGGCGTTAGAATACAACCTTTTATAATTAATCTAAGCGAGAGCAGAATAATTTCTTTATTAGATAAGATAAAAGCTACAGGAGCAAAACACGTGATGGTTGAGGGATTAAAATTCTTTAGTGGGAATAAAGACGCTAATAAAAAGATATCTTCACTAATAAGCAAATTTAATAATACTAATTTTGATATGAGTAAATATTATAAAGCTATAGGTGCAGTCCATAGCGGTAATGATTTAGAATTACCATCAAAAATAAAAAGTAGTTATGTTAATGTTTTTAAGAATGAAATAAAGAAAAGAGGAATGACTTTTGGGGCAGCTGATAATGATTTACGCACAGAGGGAGATAGTCCATGTTGTTGCGGTGTTGAAAACCTTAAAGGATTTGAGAATTTAATTAAACACAATACAGGCTTTGCTATATTTGACGCCATACGTAATAATAAAAAGAGTTTTACTTATGATGATATAAAAGATTATTGGTTTCCTGAAGGCAAATTCAGAGTAGTTAAAAGTAATGAGGAGCTTAAAAAGAAGTTTGGTGAAAACTCAACTTATAAAGACGCTGAAGTAGATATTAAGGAAGCATTTTTAAAGGCTTGGAACAAAGGACTTAAAAATAGTCCGTGTGATGTTTGTTGTATTAAAAAGATAAACAAAAACTTTATAATATCAGAGAATAAGAAAGAAGAGAAAATAACAAAACAAACCTTTTTAGATGATTATTATGGATGAATTAATAAAATATTATCCCCGACAATTAGCATATCCAGAAAGAACTTTATGTGCTAATAGAAAGCTCTTTATAGCAAAAGCTAACAGCTTAAATGGTGTCAAACAAAAGCTTTACTTTAGCCTTTATAATTGTGACGATAAAGGACAATTCACTAATCCTTTAATTGATAAGATTAGCTTTGATAAAAGCTTTTGGGAAACTTTTGAAAAGGAAAGGATTAGGAGATATTCAACATGACTCAAGAAAACTTATTTACTTATGGCTTTGAAAAACCTTTAAGTGATGAACAAAAAGATTTAATTAAGGATACAGAGGGAAAGATTGAAATTGATGAAGTGAAAGATTTAAGGCAATTAAAGATTAAATTAAGGGAACTGAAAGCTAAATATCAGAGTGTTAGGGATGATTATGCAGTCTTAATGGAAAACCTTAGAGAGAATCTTAAAGTAAAAAAGGATTTAAGGATAGAGATAAAGAATTTTTCTCAAGCGGTAAAGATATTAAAAGGTGAAGAGCATGAAGATAAATAAAGAATTATTTGTTAATTATTTGTTAAAGGCTACAATTAATGATAATATAGTAGAGGGAACTATAGATTTTAATGAAAAGAATATTTGTTTTAATAGTACAACTCCTGATAATAATGTAGCCATTAATTGCACTCTTGACATAAAGAAGATTATAGATTATAAACCTTTAGGAAAGGTAAGTTTCAATAATCTAAAGTTATTGAGAAAGACTATTGCAAGATTTGGTGAAAGTTTTAGTATTGAATTAAGGGATAATCTTGTAATTATTAGTGATGATAAAAAGAGTTGTGAAATATTATTAGTAGAGAATGATTATATTAAAGTCATTCCTGAAAGGATTTTTACTATGGAATTTACTAATAATTTTCAGATGGATAAGAGTATAATTAATGAAGCTGTACAAAACGCCGAAGCTTTAAGCTTGAAGGAAAAGATTTTTTATATAGATTTAGAGGGCGATAATATTAAAATAACTTGTGGCGATTATCATTCTAACAGATTTATCATTAATGAAAAGATTGCAGGAATTGTAGTAAAACAATCATTAATTGTTGGGAATTATTTGGCAGAAGTTGTTAATATCTTGAGTGGTACTATAAAGGTTTTTGTAGAGATTAATAAGCCTTTAAAGATTACTGAAGATTTTAATAATGGAGAAATTCAAACAATATTGTTTATAGCACTAAGAGTTGTAAATAATGATAATTAAAATTTTGAATTTATATGCGGGAATAGGTGGAAACCGTAAGTTATGGGGGGGGGTGGGGAATATTAAAGTGACGGCAGTAGAACTTAATCCAGAAATAGCAAAGATTTACCAAGATTTTTTTCCACAAGATAAAGTTATAGTTGCTGATGCTCATCAGTATCTTTTAGAACATTTTAAGGAATTCGATTTTATTTGGAGTTCTCCACCTTGTCCTACTCATTCAAAATTAGCTCTTTGTTATGGTAATAATATCAATTGTACTAAATTAAGATTTCCCGATATGAAACTTTATGAAGAAATTATTTTATTACAATACTTTTTTAAAGGAAAATATGTTGTAGAAAATACTTTTAGTTATTATGAACCATTAATAAAACCCACAATTTATAGACAACATTATTATTGGAGTAATTTTATTATTCAAGGAGAAAAAAATGATTTTAGGGGACATAACTTGGGAATAGAAGGTTTACAAAAGTTAAAAGATATAGATATTTCTTCTTATAAAATTTCAGATAAAGAAAAGATTTTAAGAAATTGTGTAGAGCCTGAAGCAGCCTTATTTATTTTTAACTCTGCTTTCAAAGAAATACAAATAACTCTAAGTGATTATAATGGATGAATTAATAAAATATTACCCTCGCCAATTAGCATATCCGGAAAGAACTTTATGTGCTAATAGAAGTTTATTTATAGCTAAAGCTAACAGCTTGAATGGTGTTAAACAAAAGCTTTACTTTAGTCTTTATAATTGTGACGATAAAGGACAATTTACTAATCCCTTAATTGATAAGATTAGCTTTGATTTTGATAATGATAAATGTTTTGATAATGTTTTAAGATTAGCAACTTATTGTAATCAGATGAATTATAGATATACAATAGTTTTCAGTACTAAAGGTTTCTGGGTTCATATACTTACTAAGAATTATGGCGAATTAAAATATCCTAAAGATGCTTTAAGACAAGCTCAAGAGTTTATAATTAAAGAGGTAGGATTTATTTATAATAAAACAGTTAATAGTGATATAGACTTTCATATTATTGGAGATATAGCTCGAGTTAGCCGAATGGTCGGCTCTAAGGATACTAAAAGGCAGCTATATTGTATTAGCGTTCAGGAAAAAGAAATGATAAGTTATGAATATGTTAAAACCTTATCAAAGAAGCAGCGAATAGATATTTATTGGAATAATAGCAATTACTTTGATATAAGACCTTTTGATAATAAAATATTTAAAGATTATGGGTTCTTTGATATGCCTTTAATTAAGTGTGAGATTAATGTAGAGGACAAATTAGTCAAGATATTACCTCCATGTGTTCAAGATATGCTATTAAAACAGGATAAGGCTACTTATAGGGGAAGATTTTTATATACGTTATATATGAAAGAATTAGGGTTTAATAAGGAAACCACCGATGAATTAGCCAATAAATATTTTAGTTTGTTTGAAAGAACTGATGAATTAAGGAATAATTATGTTCATTATCAAAGAGTAAAATGTTTAGACTTAGTTTATGGGAATGATAGATTATTTTTCCCTAATTGTGAAACATTATTTCAGGAGGGATTTTGTGGTGGAAAATGTAATTTGTACAATAGACTCTATAAAAAGTAATACACTTTATTTGGATTATAGGGAGCCTGATAAAATCAGTAGGCTTTTAGAAAAGCAAGGAATACCTTTTGTATTAGCTAATCTACCCACTGGAGATTTTGTTTATAATAATTGGGTGTTTGAAAGAAAGGCTATAGCTGATTTATGGGGGAGTATTATATCGGGCAGGATATTTAATCAGATAGAGAATATGAAGGCAAACTTTGAGAATGTTGTAATAATAATTTCAGGCAGTAATAAGGAAGCATATTTTAGTATGAAAAACTTTAATGAAAATGTTATTAATGGAGCTATAGCTTCATTTATTGTAAAGCAACAAATTCAAGTGTTAAGAGTTGATAATGATAGTCAATTAATTAAAATGATTAAATTAATCATAGATAAAAGTACAGAGGCAGGAGTTGTTAATACTTTCAAGATTAGGAAAATGAGTGATGAAGATGTTTATATGAGTATGCTCTGCTGTATTCCTAATGTCGGAGTTAATAAAGCTGAATCTGTATTAATGAAATATAAATTTAGAGATTTGTTTAATTTAAGCATAGGGGAATTAAAAGAAGTTGAAGGCATAGGTAATAAGATTGCCGAGAGTATTAAAAAATATTTGTAGGTGATAAAATGAATACTTATGAAATGCGTAATGCTATAGAAATATCTAAGATTAAAGTTGTATTAGTGGCATTATGGGATGAACAACACCACCCAGAAGCTCAAGCTTATGTTCAACAATTTAGGGATGAAGATAATCAAATTATGAAAGCTATTGATGGTCTAAAAGATATAGTTAATTTTAATAGTTTAAAATATGATAAAGAAATATTAAGAAAGGAGGAGGAATTACATAATGAAAGAGTTTAGACCTACAAAAACAAGGGGGAAATGCCAACATTGTGGTAATTGTTGCAAATCTATATATTTTAAATTAATAATCCGAGAGGATAATTTAAAAGCTTTAAAAGAATATATCAAGACTAAGCATGAGGGAGTAAAGATTGAAACTTTTGTAACATTTTCACCCTTTACAGAAATTAATAGGATTGAGGATTGGTATAAATGGGTGGGGTATCATAATATAAAATTAACATATTTGCCTGATGAAACTAAGCGTATTTATGCTGTAGAGCTTGATAAGAATAAGATTGAATATATAAAGAAGGGTAAAGCTTTAAACGTTTACTTTGTTAAATTCAATATTCAATGCGGTAGATTAATCAATAATAAATGTTCAATTTATGGAAATCATCCAATAATATGTAAAGAGGATATAGGTAGTCCTGCAGTACAACTGTGTGGTTATAGGTGGGTAAACAATGAAAAAAAATATATATAAGGAAAATTCAAAAAAGTATTTTGAAATGTATAAAGAATTAGTGAAACAATTTAGGAATTATGAGGGTAATTATCCTAAGTTTATGTATAAATTATTATTAAGAATAGTGGCTTTAGGTAAATCAGCGAGTCCGAGATTTACTAAGAAACAATTATGTAAAGATTTAGGGATTACTTATGAGAGATATAAATTCTATATGAAATATAAAAATATTGTGAATACGGAACTAGAAAATTGTGATATTGTGCCTAATACTTTATTAAATATTGTTGCAAGATTCCCTAAGAGTGAATGGCAAGAAATTATATCAAAACAGAAAACCTATAAATTATCTAAAAATCAGATAGTAAAATTAAGAACTGAAGATAAATTTAAGGATGAAACTAATTGGGTCGAAGAGCATAATAAAATAAATCTTTCCACTAAAAAAGAATATAAGGGTACATATACTAATTTGAGAAGTGTAAGGAGTTGGTGTTTTCATTTTGGTAAAGATTTAAAGAAAATAAGCGTTACAACACCTTCAATGCGTAATGAAATTTATAATTTAATTTTAGAAACAAAAAATAGTTTGGACGAATGGTTAAAAAATCATGACTTTTGGAAGATAAAAAAGATAACGGTTGATTAATACTTCGGCGAAACTCATCAATCCCTTTACTGTCAAAGTTTTTTCCAAAGATACCTACTAACTCTTTTTGGAAGGGTTTCACCACCTTTTTCTTTGACAGTAAGGGGTTTCACTCAATCCGTACCAAGTTAGTGACCATGGCTCACCCATTAAGTGTTTAATGGGTGGGTTTTATATTCGTTCATCAACGAGTCTACCCAATAAGTTCCTCATTCTTAAAGGGTGTGAGTCTTATTGGGTAGACCTTATATTTATGGGGGTGTTTATATATGTGTTTTGGAAAATATATAGGTAATGATAATATTGATTGTTTGCATTGTAAAGTTTCAAGGAGTTGTTATAAGAAAACCCATAACAATAATCCCAGAAACTCTATACTGCCTAATCCTAAGACGGAGAGCGTAATATTATTTAGGGGGGTATAAAAATGGGTATATGTAAAGGTTGTGGAACAACTATTGGTGACCAATATCAAGTATGTGTAGCTTGTAATATTAAGGCAAAACAAGCAAACCAAAGTGATGATTTAATTAAGATATTGGAGAGGATGAATTGGAATTTGGGTGTCATCGCAAGAAGTTTAGAGTTAATTACAGAATCGGATGATAAGGTTCAGAAGATTAGGGACACAATTAAAAAGATTAATGATGAATTAAAGAAAGCTCAAGAACAGGAGGCTTTAGGTAGTGGTAAAATTAATGCGTAAACCTATGACCGATGAAGAAATAATTAGGGAACTAAAGAGAAGAAAATGTCCTTTATTAGATATGACTAAAGAATGGGTTGTTAGGAGAATAAAACAAAAAGGCAAGAAGAAATAATGAAGAATGAAACTTTTATACCTATATTATTAGCTTTAATAATAATAATGGGTATGGCTTTAATGATTTGGGCAGCTTATTATTTAAGTAACCAAAAAGATTTTATGCCCCCCATTGATATAAAAAGATGTTATATTAATTGTGATAAAGCTTATCAATTTAAATTTTTACAACTAGTTAAAGGATGTAATGAAACCTTTAATAATGAATTAGACCCACATAAATGTATGATTAATAATATGACGACTTTGAGGAATTATTGTTTAGGTAATTGTTTTGTTAATTCATCATTTATGAATATTCAAGTCGATAATAATAAACTTAAACAGGTGATAGAATCGGGTTTTGGACAGGATTAAAAGAAGAGCTTATGAATATGGCTTTATCTATTGGTTTGGGAATATTCGTATTACTGATAGCTTTTGGTATAGTTCATATAATATGGTGGTTCAAAAATGTCTTTTGAATGTTTTTATCAACTTAATGGATTATCATTCCTCAATAGTTCTTGTGCTAAATTAATGGTGTGTATAATAATTATCTTTATAGGAATATTTTTTTATCTACTTTTTAAGGGGAGAAAATGAGAATTGATTTAAGTTTATTTAATTATAGATTTAATCTAAGCCTTTATAGTTTGGGCGATGTTAGAACTCAAGGAATACATAATAGGATAAAATATACACCTTACCGAGTTTTATTTATGGATTATGATTATTATAAGATTGAGTGGATAATTGAAGAGATAGAGTTTTTCATTAATAAATTCAAATTAGGGGATTTCATAATTCTTAGAACTTCTAATAAAGGCTTTCACGCTATATGTTTTGATATATTAACTGCTGAAGAAGAGAAAAAGATATTAGCTTTAAGTGGATGTGATGAAAGCTTTAAGAGTAGCTACAAGTGGGATTTTAGGAGTAAAGTTTTGAGAATTACAGAGAAAGGCAATACTCAAGCACCTCAATTTGTTAGAATAGTTAAAAGTCCTTATAATAAGAATAGGCTTAAAAGTGCTGGTCATTACCTATTATATAAAAAAATATTTAAACTAAAGACATTAATTTATAATAAATCGCAGTTTTTAAAGACAAATTACAACACTTCGGAAATTGATAAGAATAATATAATTTATGAGGTAAGTTGTATTGATTACCCAACAAAGAATAATATAAAATGACAGAACAACAAACTAAGCTAACCTTTTTTACTACAGGTCAAACAAAATTATCTGATTTTGATAAACTTAGTGAAAAGGAGAGAAGATTTGATTTAAAGTTACAGATAGACAAAGCAAGAAGAATGATGTTCTTGAGAACTAAATTGTTACCGCCCGAAGATAGCTTTGAGGATGATATTCAGAGGGATTTCAATAGGTTCTATAAAGATATTAACATGGGAGCTATTAAAAATAGAGATACTTTAAGAGCTGAAATTAGAAGAGTAGGTATGAATATGCAGCATGAAAACCTTAGAAGTAATAATCGAAATTTCTTAAAAAATGCAGGTGAAAATTATATTAAACATACTAAAAGCTTAATGAAATATTTTGTTACAATAGTACAGGGTAAAGATGTATTAAGGGATGTAAATAGTGGAAGATTTATCAGTACAAAGAATTTATAGAAAGGTGTTTTAATGTTCGGACAGGATAATATAGAAAAGGGTGATGATAAACTATTCTTTTATAGTGAAAAGTTTTATGCGGAAGACTTTAATCACTTTAGAAAAAGAGTAGAGATATTCTTAGTCTTTATAGAACACTTTGATGATGAAGAGAGTAAAGCTTTAAAATTGAAAGTTAGTAATTTCATTAATGATAAATTAACTCATAGGAGGTTATTAATTAGAATGGCATGGGGCGATAGTTCAGAAAATATTATAAGTTATACTGATGATAAGCCCAATCCTGATTATGATGAATCTTTAGAGGAAGAACTTTTAGATATAGATAATTTAATGAGGGAATATCTTAATAAACAGATAAAGATATTATATCCTAACAGAAGTATTGATTTAACAAGGGTGAGTTTATAATCAAACATACTTTAGACTTAATGTATGATAAGGATAAAATACCAAGAATTATTCTATTAGTTGGGATTATATTAATCTGTTTCTTTACAGCGAGTGTATTATCAGGTAATGAATACTTATCCGATTTTGATAGTTATTATTATGTTAGAACTATTAATGATGAAAAAGATAGTTATTATTTAGTAATTACCTCTTTAATTAATACCTTTATTAATAATATAGTTATTTCTTCTAATCTTTGGATTTTCTTAATAGTGGGAATAATATTTTGGTTTGGTTGTGATTATATAGGTAATGCTAATTCTGCATTATTGACTTTAATAATGTTTTTCAGTGATAGTTTTTATACAAAGAGCGTTAATGAATTAGATACACATATACCTGTGGCTTTAACTTTAATTATAATAACTTATTATTTCTTAAAAAAAGAAGAATTAGATAAATGGTTTATTATTCCCGCAATAGCAGTCATGTTAATAATTAGGGTATGGAATGGTTATCCTCTAGTTGTTGTTTATTTCTTAATAGTAATGTTTTATTTACTTTTAAAAGAAAAAGCCAGAGATATATTTTCATCTTTTTTTCCTTTAATTTTATTAACAATTTTAATTAGTACGCATTATTATGTTAAGAATTATTATGAATTACAACAATATGGAATTAGCGAATTAATAAGTAATATAATTGTTTTTGATAATCTAATATGGTTATCTATAATAGCTTTTCTTTATTTTAAAAATAAGAATAATAAAACTGCAATCATAACAGTATTCTTTTTAATAATTAGTATAATCTTTTTGAGATTTAATTATTTTCTGCATATAATGTTAATAATGCTTTTCTCTTTTCAAAGTTATAATTATTTTTTTAAGAATGAAAGGATATTAGTTAATTATTTCTTAATTGATGATAGAATGAAAAATATATTTTTAATTCTATGCATACTCCCTCTAATAACGGTTTATAATTTTTCCACCGGAATTAATAGTGTTTTTATGAATGATGAATACGTAGATATGGCTAAATATATTGATAATAAAAGTTTAAATGTAATAACGCATTATCATGAAGGATATTTTTTAAATTATTACTCTAAGAGTTATATTCATTATATTCAAGACCCCGATTTAAAATACACTTGTGATTTTGATAAGTTTATAGAATATGCAGATAATAGATTTCAGCATACAAATTATTATTACTTTTTAACAAGTCTTGACGTAAACCCTGATAAATATATCTGTGATGATGGTATTAAGGGAGCTTTATTTAATGAAAAGATTAGAGGCTTTACTGTAGAAAAGTGCGGAAAGAATAGGGATATTAAATTCTGTTTATTTAAGAGGAATGAGTCAAATGGGTGAAATACTTTGGGATTTAGACGCTATAGATATGGGTATTAGACAGGCTAGAATATATGCCGACTCATCTTTAGAAAATGCTTATAACCCTCAAAAGAATTTAACTAAGTCTTTCTGGGAAAAGATTTATAAGAAATATCATGCGACAATTCAAGACCATATAGTTATTTTTATGTACGGAACTCAAGGATTAGGCAAATCTTCAGTAGGCATAGAAATATTAGAGAATAATGGGATATATACTACTGATAATATCGGTTTTAGTAATGATGAAATATTAGATATAGCTAAATCAAAAAAGGTTAAAACAATAATTATGAGAGATGAAAGTATTGATTTATTTGGTGTAGGCTCTAAACGTTTAGAAGCTACAGTTGGTAATACAATAGAAACTTGTAGAAAGGCAGGATTAAGCTTTATATTCTTAAAACCAGTATTTGAAAAGATTGCAGGAGTTCATTTAGTGCTAGAAGTATTGCAAAGAAATATGGAGAGGAGAATAACCCATTGTGCCTTGCGTGATACAGAAACTAATTATTGTATAGGATTTGTGTTATTTGATATTAAACCAACCAATGATGAATCTACTCCTGAATTAGCCAAACATAAACAATTCTGGGAGGAGTATAATAAAAAGAAAGATATATTTATTGAGAATATTACGCAACAATCAATAGGAGCTACTGATATTACGGGTAGGGCTAAAGCTGTATTAAAATTATTACATGAGCAAGACCCTGATGAAAGAATCTATATTAAGAAACAGGAGAGATTACTCTTTATAAAGGAACAATTCCCTAATTTCACTATTAAAGAGCTAGAGTTAATAAGGATTAAAGTGGAGCAATTAATACGCTTAGAGAAAGAAGAAGGAGTAGAAGAAATTAATAATAATTAATAATTTTAATATTAAGGTTTATATACTTTCGTAATTAAAGCTATTTCTAGATAAAATTATCTGGAGGGATAATAATGGCTTACACAGCAGTTTATGACAGTGGAGAAATTAGTGAGGTAACAGTCGATTTAATTATAACAATTGTTGCTGCACTCGTAGGATTCGGTACATTGATAGCAATAGTCTTACTATACGTATGGCTTAAAGGAAAAAGCGTACACGTTTAGGTGAACTAAAATGGCAGGCTACACAGCATCTTACGGAAGTTCAGAAATATCTGAGCCTATAATTGACCTTATTATAACAATTATGGCTGCTTTTGTGGGTTTTGGCTCACTTTTAGCAATCGTACTGTTATATGTATGGTTAAAGAAAAAGAATATTAGAATAGGATAAACACCTATTTTATTTTTTATTTTTAATATAATATAAACGGAGGGATAATAATGGCAGGTTATACAGCATCTTATGAAAGTTCAGAAATTTCAGAGCCAATAATTGACTTAATTATAACAGTGATGGCAGCTTTTGTAGGCTTCGGTTCTTTAGTAGCTATAGTATTGCTATACATATGGCTCAAGAAAAAGAATGTTAGGGTGGGATAGAAATATCCCTTATTTTTCTATTATAATAAAATTTATATACTATTAATTATAAAACTACTTCTGAAGGTGTTTTATGAGGATTCCGAATATACAATTTAGGTTAAAGAAGGAAGATTATCTAAGTCTAGAACAATTAATGAAATTATACGAAGAATTACATCCAGAAGTAGCTTTTGATAGCATTAATGATTTCTGTAAGAAAATAGTGCTTAATCGAATTAGAAAGTTTCAGAAAAAGGGAGTTTGATGGTTTGGATTTTAAAAAGATATTCTGAAAGATTTATGACTAAGATTAATTTATTCTTAATTAAGGGGGGGAGGCAGCCGCTTAATAAAAAAGAATGTGAAAAGTTAATAAATATTAATTATAAAATATGGTTTTGGATTTGGGCTATTGCTAAAACAATTTTCTTTATAGTAATTTTTACAAAGATTTCTTTCGATAGATTAGGATTTGAGAGAACTGCTATATTATTATTAACCCTTATATTTATAAGATTATGGTTTAATTCTGTGCAAAATAAGCCTAAATAATAGTAAAATATTTAAACCCTTAATATTAAGGCTTATTATCATAAAAATAGGGTGATTTTCAACGATAAAAAAATGTTTATTATTCTTATTGATAATTGTTTTAAGTAGTTTTTATACTTATGGTGGAGATGTACTAATAGATTGTAATTACAACGCTAATCCTGATATAAGATTATCAGGTCATACAAAAATAGAATGGGTTTGTTCTTTAGAAAATACTTATTATTATGAAAACTTTTCTTGTGTTTCTCAATTATATGACGCAGAAAACCTTAGTTATTTAATACAAGTTAATCCCTCAATAGATGATTATACAAGTAAAACGACTTTGGTAGGCGGTAAAACGGAGATTAAAAATATTAATAGGTATTTTAAAGTGAAAAACTCCCAAGTTATAGTATATTTCGACGGTTCGGTTTTTGATAATATAAGAAATAATATTACTGTTACGGGTGCAGTTTTATGCAGGGGTAATTTAGGCGATAAAGCGTTGTTTTTGGGGAATTTTACTCCAAAGTTTGCAAATTATGAAACTGAAAATATTTATAGAACGAGTGTAATTAGTGAAAATAGTAGCCTAATAGTAGCTTTAATTTTAGGAATAATAATTTTAGGAATAATAAGTGTTGTAATTTTATATTTTTATAAAAACTCTCGAGAATAGTAAAATTTATAAAGTTTACATATAAATAAATAATATCAATAAACAAGGTGATTTTCAACGACAAAAACAATTATAAAATTATTTTTATTACTAATTGTATTATTTTCTTTTTCTAGTTTTTCGTATGCAGAAGATAATATCACAAACGGGCTTGTTGCTTACTGGACTATGAACGAAACTGCAGGTGATGGTATAAGAGATGCTATAAGTGGGTGTAATGGGACAGGCACAGCAACGGCGAACGCTTCGGGTAGGATAGGGTATGGAAGGAATTTTAATGGTGCTCAAAGTATTACTACTTCAACCTGTACTTTTAAAGTGGTAACGGGTTGTGTTAGTGCTTGGATTTACATTACTACACACGTTGTCAATGGTGCTATAGTGAAAGTGACGACGTTTCCCAAAGGTTGGATGATGAATATTAACACAGGAACTCAGGTCGAATTTGCAACTTATGACGGTAGCGCTAACCCGAAAGTTGCTGACCCAGTAGTCCAATCAAACTCAACGTGGGTGCATTATGTTGGTTGTTATCGGAATAATACTGTGACTTCAATGCGTTTATGGAGGAATGGAAACCCTATAGTAAATAGTACCCCTGCAATTGGTAGGATGGTTGAAGCACAGGAGGGTTTAACTTTTGGTCTGAACAGTGGATTTTATTTTAAAGGCGTTATAGATGAGGTGGGGTTTTGGAATAGGTTCTTGAATGATACGGAAATCGTTACAATGTACGATAATTATTTGAATGGCTCAACTCCTCTCAATTCTAGTAGTGGTGGTGGAGGAACAACAATAAGTATTAATGCGATAAATCTTACTAATGGTAGTGGAACTTATTACAATACAATTTATGAAGATTTCCAATATTACATAAGAGTTAATGCAACACCAACAGGTTTAAATTGTAATTTTTCTCAACAGAATTTAACAGATAACTTTATTTTTCCTTCAAGCAATAATGCAAGTTTGAACTCTACAATTTCTCAAATCAATTTTTCATATTATGACCTTACTGAGGGTACACTTCAAGAGAAAGTTAGTGCTCAAATATGTTATACAGGTGGGGTAGCGAAGGATTTGCAATATTATTTTAATAACATAAATGTTCTTAATATTAGTGGTGGGATTATTCCACCATGCTCTAATGGTTTTTACTCTTTCAATAATATCAGTGGTTCAAACTTTCAAAATACGACAAACATAAAGTTTTCTTGTGCTGATTGTGGGGGTGTGAATAATTTAAGGCTTGTGACGATTAATGGCTCTTTAATAAATTTTTATCGTCGTCATGGAAACAGTACCCACAGTTTAACTTATAATAGTACAACACAATTATACCATTATGATAACAGTACGGGTGAGCACTTGCACAGTTTTTTTATTGCAGGGAATTATTCTACTGTTGTTAATTGCAACGGGACTCTTTCAGCTTTGACTACCGTTGTAGCACCAATAAATCCCGTATCAAAAATTACGGGTGTTAGCACTGATGGAAATTTTTATTCTTTAGTTAATGGTTCAATAATTGAAAGAGTTGTTAATTATTCTTTCCTTGGAGATTGTGCAGGAGTTTCAATTGACAGTATAAATATCAGTTTGCATAATATTACGGGAAAGTTAATAACACAAAATAATAGTGTGAACTTGCTTTTAAACATTTCTCAACTGTCTAAAGTAGCACTTTACACGTTGAATATTTCTTGCAAAAGCACAAGTAATCAAACTTCTAAAACTGGAATAATATTTTTATTAAATGATTCTATAAGCCCAGAAATTGTTGTGAGTGAAGAATTAGATTCTAACATAGAATTTTATGTTAATTATTCTTTACCTATTGACATAACTTTCTCTGATAAAAATTTGTTTGGCGTTAATGTTAGTTGTAAGCTTGACTCTACTCCTATTTTTGATTGGTTAAAGCTTAATCTTTCAATGCAAGAGTACCATTTAAATTATTCTTTAAATAATCTAAGCAATATAGGAACATTATCTTGTTATATTGAGGTGTGTGATGACCACACAGAAGAACTTTATTTATTAAAAGATGGTGCTTTAAAAACAGATAGTCTCAAAAAAGAAGTTATTATTAATGATGAATTATTATTAAAAGATGTTTCTATTTATGATGTTAAAAGTTTGACTTTCACTCAAAAAATTGACAGGGTTAGTTATTGTTTTGAGTATGATACTTATAATTATAAGGGAGTAAAAACTTTTAAGTTTGAGATTCCTTTTGGTAATTGGGTTTTAAGAAATGGGAAGATTGGACATTTTGCTAATTGGAATACTAAACAATGGATGGATTTTGTTCCTTCAAAAGATACTCTTTTCGTTGTTAAAAAGATTTATAAAGAAGAAAATAATATGATTTTAGAAATTGATAGCAATCTTGATTCTTTATGTATGGAAAGTATTGGGGGACTTAATTGTGAAAATATCACCCTATCTTATTCTATAGTAGATATACCAATTCCAGAAGTTCCAATCGGTAATTTATCTTTAGATTGTGATTATGATACAGCGCCCTTAATAAGATTGAAAGTTAATAATAAAATACCTTGGTCTTGTGATTTAACTAAAGATAATTCTTCAGAAGTAGTAAGTTGTATAACAAAATTATATGACGCTGAGAATACTTCTAGATTAATACAAATTAATCCAAGTTATGATGATTTCAAAAGTAAATCAACATTAATAGGCGGCGGTAATGAATTAGATAAAGTGAATACTGCTTTTTATGACGATAATGGAGTAATTATAGTTTATTTTGACGGAAATATTTTTGATAATATTAGAAATAGAGTCCCTGTTACAGGAGTGGTTGAATGTAGTAGTAATTATGGAAAGAAGGGAACATTTACAGCCAACTTTACTCCCGAATTTGCAGATTTTAAAACAGAAAATACTTTTAGAGCAGCAGCAATCATGGATAATGCTTCCTTAATTATTGCCTTAATTTTGGGAATTATATTTATTGGAATAATTTTTGTTATGGTAGCTTATTTTTATAAGAGGAGATGATAATAATGAAAAAAATAATAAACCTTTTGCTAATATTAATAATGCTTTCAATGAGTGTTAATGCTTATTATTACTGGGAGCGTACAGGTAATAGTTTTATGGACTCTTCTATGGGGGTAAATTATTGGTGTTTTTTTAGTAGTCCCTCTGTTTCACAACACCAATTGGTTCAAGCAACTACTTGCACAATTACAAATACGAATACCTTTTCACCCTTAGTTGCCGATGTTAATTATGATTTAGTTAATGAAATAATAGTTTTTGATGCTACAAATATGTATGTATATAGTTTTAATTGTAGTTTATTAACAACCATTGTTTTACCTGCGGCCATCGTATCACAACCAGTAATAATAGACCAAGACACCCTTTTATCTTATGATTTAATTATTAATACTGCTACTAGATTATATCTTTATGAGTTTGACGCAATAAATTATCTTGTAACAATAGATAGTATTGCTAGTATTGACTCAAATTTAGGTTCGGAAGGAATAATTTGTGGAACGGATAGTAATGATATTTGTATGTCAATTTATAGTAATGAATTAACAATTTTTTATTTAAATAATTTAACTTCAATGAATTTAACTCCTGCCTTGGGTAGTTCTTTCGCCCAATTTAGTCAACCTCTTGTATTAATGGGTGGTGGTAGTCAATTTAATTATATAACTTCTGCCTCAAAACAAGAAACACCTCTATTATTAGATTACAATAGTGCAGGTTCTCAAACACAAAAATTAATTTTTATGTGGTCTAATGGGACTGTAAGACAAAGCTGTACAGCTTTAACAGGAACACCAAATCCCGCAAGTAGTAATGCTTATAGTGGTTGGGGCAGTGGTTTATATCCTGATAGGTTCTTTCATAGTGGACAAAGCAGAGGCGGTTTTACTGCTAGAATGTTTGATAGTAGTTGTACTTTATTATTATCTTTAGTCGCTGCTATTGGCACACAAGGGCTTTCAAATTTTGTTTTAAGTGATTTTAATAAGGATGGTTCAGAAGAGCTTTCAATAATGTATTATAATAGTACAGCAAATATAAGTCAATGGCAACTTAAAAGTTTTACTAAGGGCGGTGTTGCTTTATGGGGTTATAATATAACTAACACTACAGGTAACAAAACAGGTTATAAAACTTTAATCATAGCCGATATGAAACCTGCAAATAGTTATAAAGAATTAATTACAGAGGACGGTATTTATAGTTTTGACGGAACTTCTTTTATATTAGACATAAATATAACAGATAATAGGGGAAAGGTAGGAGGAGTTGCCTTAGTAGCATATACTGATATTAGTAATGGTATTAATAGAGCCATTTATACTGACTCTAGTAAGATTACAATATTTGGTTATGCTGGTTTAACCGAAAGTGTGCCTTATTTATATTGTGGAGATAATACTTGTAACAATGGAGAAACTATGGATAGTTGCCCTGTTGATTGCGACCCTTTCTTTACTTCAGTAAATTGTTATGCCCACCCTTCGCCACCCTGTATTTATGAAACTTATTTTGAATATAATAATCCTATAAAAATTCAAGATAAGGGATGGGAATTATTTTTTCACCCCAACACAAATCTTTATACAACTGATAGTAAATTAGACTTTTCAGGGTATAGTTTTTATGAGGAAGTGTTAAATAAATATTTACCCTCTGTAACATCGCCTTATTATACACTAGAATTAAGTGCAAATATGAGGGACACAAAGAGTTCTTTAGAATTAGTAATTAGTGAGCAAGGAACATCATTAGATGTTTATGATAGACTCGATATATTCTTTGATAGGGGAAATATTAGTTATTATTATAAAGATAATTTTGGTCAAAGAGCTTTAGCTGATGTTTGTAAAAATTGTATAGCTACAAATATAGAACAAGATTATAAAATTTATTTCTTCTTTAAAGATACACCTTTACGAATATTCGATAATAGCACTAATTTGACAGATACAGCAAAAGCAAATACTTATGCTATATGGCAGGACGGTTATATATTAAAGGCAAATATTCCTTTTTTAAGCACTGATAGTTTAGAGGACGGCGTTAATTTTGACCATTTAAGCTTTGGTGTTAAAAATCAGCAAGGATTTGTTAATTTAACACTAGACGGCATTTATCTTTATGAAGGCAGTAATAATGCAACAAGTAATGTGGTAAACATAACCCGAGATACAATATTTTCATTAAACCAATCTACAAAATGTATTGGTGGGTTTTGTAAAAAGGGTGGTCAATCATTATCGACTAATTGGGATTGTAACGTAAAACCTCAATGTTGTGGTATTAGAACAGATGGAAGTTATAAAGTTAATGATGGGTGGTGTGTTATATGGGAGTCTGGTTATGACCTTATAATTAAACCTTTAATTAAATGGATATTTATTTCAGTAATAGCAGCTGTATTTTTATTATTTATCGGCGGAACATTATATATATTATGGTTAAAAGCTAATAAATAGGTGAAATAATGGTATTAGGCGCAATAAGTTCATCGATTCAAGCAGTAGTGCAAGTTATTACACAGCACAAATTCTTAGCCATAATTTTATCTATATTCTTATTAGCTGTTATAGGAACAACTATTAATGGATTCTTTGTAGGAAATAATTATACTTGTGAAAATAATCCTACAACTGGGAGTATTGAACTATATGACCAAGAAATTTATGGTGATTGTTTACCAATTTATATGCAGGGAAAATTCTATAAGTTTAATTATTCTAAAACTGATTGTGCTAATGCTCCACAGGCAAGTAATGATGCATGGAAATCTACTTGTGAAGAGTTTGTTACAGAAGTTAATAAGGCAGGATTTCTTTTAGAATCTATTAATCCCTTTGTTCAATTCTTCGGCGATATTAGTGATGGTATAAAAGATATGCTCGGTGGTAATACCACTAAAACTATAGGAGATATGTATAATGATGCTTTCGGCGGTAATATATGCACTAAATTATATAAGTGTATGCCTAAAGAAAAAGCCAACAGTATAGGATTATATGATGGTTGTTCTATTAATAAAGGCTCTAGTGTTGCTGACGATTTCCCCACCTATGAAGAATTTGAATCTATATCTAGAGCTTATGTAGATTATAATTCAGATAAAGATAATTTTGAAAAGGATAATATCTTTAAAGTTCAATGCTTCGGGTTTGGTGAAAAAAAGAATCCTACATTAAGCTTATTTGGTTTAATACCAATATTCGATTGGCAATTCATGGCTTTAGTAACAATATTATCTTATTGGTCTTTATTTTTGTTTTGGTTAGCTGATAAAGTGGGTTTATAAATAAACGAGGAGGGTATTTTATATGAATAAGAAAGGGTTTTTTGTATTATTAATTATTTTATTATTGAATTTTAATTTTGTTTATTCTAGTGAAGAAACTATTAATCAGCATACTACAGAAGTTGTTAGGGATGCTTTGAATAGAATTAATACACATACTGATGAGAAAGTAACTGAACAAACACAGAAAGGTGATGAATTAATAATTAAGGCTCAGAAAGAAATAGAAACAGCTACTCGTAATGCAGCCATAAAGATATTTATAGCCTCAGCCTCAGCAATTATATTTGCGGGCACTATTGTATTAATATTTATGAACGTTATGTGGAAAAAATATACAGAAATATTACCTTTATGTGATATGGATACTAAAAGAGAACAAGCAAGATTATGGGTGAAAGACCAATTTAAAAAAGGTTATGGTCAATGGAATATTAGGGCGCAATTAAGAAAATCGAAATATGACAGCAAAACAATTAAGTTAATAATGGCTGAGGTTAAATAAGATGGGCGGCGAAACACCTAATTCTAGAAAGATGCCTATATTTTATATTTTAATATTCGTAGTATTTCTTTTATGGTTTGGTTTTTGTACGTTTCTTTATTTTGTTAAAGGTTTATCTTTAGCTCTAACTGTCTTTTTAATAGGTTTATTCGTAGGCTTATTATTATCTTTAATAGTCTTTATAATATTCTGGTTATTCAAAAAACACCGAATTGATATGTTACATATAGCTAAACAAAGAATAGTTAAAGCTTGTGAACTTCATAGATTACCACATAAACAAGAGTTTAGAAGTAGAGGCAGTGCTGTTGATAATATATCTTGGAGTGTATTAGGTTATATTACTGGAATATGTATAATGAAAACAAATCCCAAGTTTAAGATAATTGAAGAAGAGGATGAGGTAACGGGTTATAAAATAAAAAAGAAAGAATTATTAGAGGAGAGTAAGGATTTAATTATAATAAGCTTTAATCAAGGAAAACCATTTCCTTTAAGTTTATTTGATGATACTCAATTATTCTTAGGATACCCCACAGATTTAAGTAATCCAAGTGCGGCTGTAGTTTATGCTAATGGTATATTAGCTCCTGAAATATTAGGAGTTTACTTTTTAGCTAAACACTTCGAAAAAACTTATATGATTGATGAAAGTTTGAAAGACTTAGTTTATAGGTATATGTTGCAAGAGAATTTATCTGAGATTAAGAATATTGTTGATGACGCTATAGCTATAAGCCCAGAACATCAGAAACGTATAGAGCGAAGCAATCTCGAAACATTCCAGCCTCAACAACAAACGCAACAGGGTAAATAAAATGAACGAGGACAAATCAGAATTTGTTGATAGCATCTTTGATTCGATTAGTAATTTAGATAATTTTACCTTAGTGGGATTAGATAATAAGGATAAAAAAGAGTTAAGGATTTCCGAAAACTTTGAGGGAATAAGAAAGATGCTAATAGTTGCATTAATTAGCAGCTTTTTAATGCTTCAGGTGGTGTGGTTAATTTGATTATAGTGAAATTATTAATGCTGATTTCAGCAATATTTTTTTTATATTTCATTAATAAGAAGGAGGGTGAAGAACAATGCCTGAAAAAAGCTTAGAAGAATTAGAGAGAGAATATAATGATTTAAAGATTGAAAATGATAGAATAATTAGGGAGAGTGAATTAAAACATAAGATAGAGATAGAAAAGGATAGAAAGTTTAAAAATAGTGGGTTAGGCAAGGTAATTAAAGGTATATTTGGCTAATGGTAGATTTAATAGACTCCAGAGAAATTTGGATTGCCGCCTTTCAAGAACTAGACCAATATGGTAAATATTATTGGAGTAATTTAATTGATTATTCAAGAATAATATTTAGTGACCGACCTGATTGGATTGAAGATATTGATTTGATGGAGAGAGAATTAAAACTATTTTGTTGGGAGGGAAAACGTGACAAGAATGGAACTCCATTAATACCCTCCTTAATGGCTATTAGTGAAATAGTGCAGAGCAGACCTTTAAATGCTAAAATCAAAGTTAGAATTAATGAATTTAGGGAGATAAGAACTAATAGACAGATTATAGGAAAGCTTAATGATATCAAACGTTATATTATTAGACGTATAGCTGAATTAAACATAAGATATAAAAATCCTAAGATGAAATTATTTGGGTGATAAACTATGAGTGAATTTATAAGTTCAAGAAGTAATGAAAATATTTGTAGAATTTGTAAAAAGAAAGATAATAGTGTTAGCCAATATTCTCTTTTTGGCACTATTTGTCAAGTTTGTATTAATGAAAAAATAAAAGTGATAATAAATGAATAAGAAAGAAATGATTTATTCAGTAACTTTAATCATAATAATTTACTCAATATATGCAATATTCACTTTAAATAATCTAGATGTTTATAATGACGAAACTGCTCAAGCTTTTATTAGTAGATTACCCTTAAATAAAATGTTATTCTTTGATGTTCACCCAATATTATACCCTTTAGTGTTGAAAATCACACCCTTGAATTTGATGATTATGCGTTTGTTGAGTATAGTATTGGGTGCTTTTTCTATTGTTACAGTATATAAAATATCTAAATCTTTAATTAAAGATAATGATTTTGCTATATATAGTTGCTTCTTTGTAATTGTTAATCCTTACTTTATTAAGTATTGCGTTTATGCAATGCCTTATAGCCTTGCAATATTATTAAGTTTATTATCAACTTATTTCTTTATAGAATTATTCATTAATCATAATTGTAAAGCTTTTGAATTCTATAGTTTTATTATTGTATCTATTTTAATGCTATTCACCCATCACTTTACAATATTTTTATTATTCGCACAAATCATTTACTTATTATATTATAAGATTATTATTAAGGAAATGATTATATTGTATGGTTGTTTTTTCTTGATATTTTGTACTAATGCATTTAAAGTATTGTTAAAGCCAAGCCTAAACCATAGAACATTGACTTGGTTGCTACCTTTTTATACAATTATTGTATTATTTGGTTCAGCTATAATCTTTGGAATATTCTTATTTACTTTTATTAGGAAAAGATTACAAACTAAAAATATGCTTAATGAAGAATTTATTTTATTATTATATTTTATCGTGCCTTTAATTATTGCTTTAATAGTAAGTTTTTTCTTTAGTATATGGAGTGATAGATATTTTGTATTTTATATTTCTTATGTTATGATTTACTTTATGTATTTAGTTAATAGCTTAGACACGATAGCTATAGAGAAAATAGCAATAGTTACTTTTTCATTATTAATTATGATGATTGTATTTCAATCGTCATTGACTTTTGAAACCCCCCTAATTAATGCTATTAGTAAAATAGATTGTTCACAAACTTATATTCATAAGAGTAGCTTTTCATTTCTGCCCTTTGAATTTTATCACTGCGGTAATAATTATTTAATTGATAATGAGAGCTATTATGCTACACCCATAACACAAAAGGATAAATTAATTAAGGCTATAGATTATCAATCAATGCACCCTTATAATATTGTAGAAGACTATAAAATTATTCCTTATGCAGGAAAATTAGTATTTAACGAGAGTAATTTGATGATTACTTTTATACCGTAAAAAGTTAATATTTCTTAATAATATTTATATAAGGTTTTATATAATCAACATTACTAAAGGCTATATTAAACCCCTAATTCGAATAAAACACCTCCTTGAGAGTAAACCCACTCTCAAGGAATTTTATTATTAAGGAGATGATAAGAATGAGAAAAGGATGGCATAATGAATCACAAAGACATAGTTTGGCTCGTAGAGGAATAGCTACTGGCAGAAAGGCACAGAGAGAAAGTATGAATAGTTCTATAGCAAAGTCAAAGCCTAATTATCGAGAACTCTTAACGTTTGGAATGAAACAAGAGCAAAAAGAACACCCTGAGTTTACTCAACATCAAGCTTATGAAATAGCTCAAGACCACATGAGAAATGATAAGGAAGCTTATCTTAATGAATATCTGAAAAAGAAAGAGCCTAATAAAGACTTTGACAAAGATAGCGTAAAGAATAAAACAGATTGCGACCCTTCAGATAAATCAAAACAAGACTTTGGGTTGCCGAGAGGATTAGTTAAATCATATCAAAGATTTGCTACCAAACGCAAAATAGATAAAGCCTTGAAAGGTGCTGAGGGCGAAAGTGAAAGAATTGAAGCTTTAGAAAAATTAAAAACTGAGGCAGAGTCTAAAAGATTTGAGGCTGAGGAAGAGAGAGAAATACAAAAAGATATAGCCTCTCTAGAAAATGATGAAGATATAGACCCTCAAGAAGAAGAACTAATCGAAAAGAAAAGACAACTTAAAGATTTAAAAGTGGCTAATCAAATTAAATACACAGAGCAAGAAATAGAGAGAGAGGATAGAAAACTTCATAAGGGAGAAAAATCTTTTTTTGATGAATTATTTTAAGGGTGAGAATTTATGGGTTTTAAAAAAATATATTTTTGTATTTTATTAATTATAGCTTTGTCTTTATCAGTAAATGCTTTTGAAAGTGGTGATGGTTCTCCCGAAAGCCCTTATTTAATATATAACTGGACAGATTTAAATGATACAAGATTAAATCTTTTCGCTTATTATACTTTAATGAGTAATTTATCTTCTCTAGATGCTGATTATAATGGTTTGGGAAATGAATGGATACCTATAGGTGACGGTATTAATTCTTTTCAAGGAAATTTCAATGGTCAAAACAATACTATATCTGATTTAATAATCAATTTGCCTGAAGTAAATTATGTTGGTTTATTTGGATTTACAGCCTTATCATATATTTATGATTTAGGATTATTGAATATTAATATTAATGGTTCTCAATGGACAGGGGGACTTATAGGTTATGATTTTTTAGGAGTAATCAATAATATTTATGGTACTGGTATTGTTAATGGTGGAATTTATACAGGGGGTTTGGTTGGGGGGAATGATGGGGGTACGATTGAAAATTCTTTTTCCCTAATTAATGTTTTTGGTATTGATAATGTTGGAGGATTAGCAGGTTATGGTTTAACTGTTATAAATTCTTATGCTACAGGCAATGTTGTTGGGAGTGGTAATGTTATAGGGGGTTTATTAGGCATAACTTATGGTTTGACGGATAAATCTTATGCGACAGGTAACGTTTCTGGAGTTGTTACAGCTGGAGGGCTTATAGGTTGGTTAGAAGCAGGTTTGATTACAAACTCTTATGCTACTGGTAGTGTTACAAGTAATGAAATGACAGGGGGATTATTGGGGGGAGGTTTAGAAGTAATTATTACAAATTGTTATTCTAAAGGTTATGTTTATGGAATTGATGATAATCTCGAGGGTGGACTTATAGGTTATAGAGAAATATCATCCCCTATTACAAATTCATACTGGGATAATGAAACTTCAAATCAATCATTAAGTGATGGCGGTATAGGAAAGACAACCGCTGAAATGAAATGTATTGATAATTACGAAAGTTGGGATATAGATACTCTTTCAGCTGAAAATATTAATGATGGTTACCCTTATCTAAGTAGTGATAATTTTTATACTTGGTATATTTATAATTCTGTTTGTCCTTTAACTCCTGAAGTACCACCCTTAATTATTGGTTATTCAAGTTTATTTTTACCGAATGATATAACTTTAACATTTATTGATTTAATTATGATAATTTTGATAATTTTTATTTCCTTTTCTCCAATAATTGCTACAGTATTATTATATTCATTTATAAAAAAAGTATAGAGTAAAAAGAAAAAGAAATATTATTCAAAAGACTTAGTCTTAGTTTGCACCTCTTCTAAGGCTTTGTCTTTATTATAATGGCTACAATTAACGAAATCTTTGACGAATTAGACTTAAATAAATGGTGGTTAGAAGAATTACCGCCTAATAGTATAATTAATGAATTGCCCTTAATTTAATTTAGAAATTCTGATAATTTCGTAATAAAATTTATAAACACCCCAACTATTTCTTAATATTAGTATAGTTTTTAGTATATTAATTAGGTAAACCTTTATAAATGAGGGGTACTTTTTCATTATTAAATTTGAAATTTAATAAAGAAAAAAGAGGTAACGAAAATGTATAAAACAAAAATGATTAAGTGGATTTGTGAGAGTTGTGCAATAAGCTTTATGCTTGATAAGGATTTAATGCATAATGTAAAATGTTGTCCTTATTGCAAATCTGAAAAGGTTAAAAGAGTGAATCAGAAATGATTAAGATAACCAACATAGATAGAGCTAATGAAGAAATCATAATGAAAAAACTTTTTTCTTTTTTAAGTAAGAATTATGATGGCTATTTTGAGATTAAGATTTTTGGGTTAAAGAATAATTCTTCTTACCCATCGACAATTAAAAAACTAAGAGGTAAAACAAAATGAAATACGGTTTAATAGAAGAGAAAACTAAACAAGAAGGTTTATTGTGGGATACGATTATCTTTACAACAATATTTTTATTTTTTATTTGTGTGTTTAGCGTTACTAAAGAATTAATTATTGGTATATTAGAGGTGATATTATGAAAATAAGTTCAAATAGGGCTTTAAGATTAGATATTCAGGGCAATTTAGGAGAACTTCAAACAGCAACTTTTGAATTATTTTATAATGAAGCAGCCAACGATGGTAAAGAATTTGGTAAATTATTAGTGAGAAATTGTAGTGCTTCTTTTTTTGAAGCTATGATGAAAGAATTAATACAAGTAAAGAAAAGGGTGAAAAAATGAACTTAGCAGAACTAAAAAACAATAGCCTTAACTTTGTTGAGGCAGTAAAAATACCTGTCTTTTTAGGCGAATTAAAGACAGAGGACACCCACCATAAAGCTGTAGTTAATCACAATAAGCCTTCAGAGGTTTATTCTTTTGTTAGCAACGGTTATAAGGTAGTACAGCATAAAGACGTAATAAGGGGGGTTGTTGAGGCTTTAACCTTACTAAATATTCAATGTGAGGCTGAAGTAGTTATGTGTGACTCTCGCTTAATTGTAGATATTGAGTTTAAGAACCAAAACATTAAGCTTGAAAATCTGCATGAGGAGTTTACTACAGGCATACGCTTAATTAATAGCTATGATAAGACCACAGGTGTATTTATCTGCCCTAAATTAGTACGCTTAGCTTGTACTAATGGTATGGTTATGACAAAGTTTATTAAAGGTTATTATGCTATTCATACAGCTAATAATGCTACAGAGTTTGCAGTCATAATTAAGACTTTAATTACTGACTTAGCCGAGAAACAGGAAAAGTTCAAGCTATTAATTAGCGAGGCTTTGACCGATAGTATTGAGTGGCAGTATTGTGAAAAGCTTTTAGAGAAATTAGTCGGTAGAGAAAAACATAGAAAGGCTTTGATAGAAATACTCAAGAGAGATAATGATATTAGTAAACCCATAACTAGATGGTCATTATATAATTCTGTGACATATTTAGTTTCGCATGGTGAGTTTTTATCAACAGCAGTCAATGAATGGTTAAATGAAAGGGCTGAAAAAGTCTTAATGACTCCCCTAATTCAACTTAGGTGATAAAATGACTTATCAAAAGAAATCTTTAGAACGCTCGGGAGTTAGTTGTTTTCATTGTGGTCAACCCCTTTATTTTGATAGTGTAAAGGGTGAGTTTGTTCTATGTGATTGCGATAAAACTTCAGAGGAAACAAGGTGGGATTTTTGATTGAACTAAACCCCTTGGATAAGAGATTTCCGAGGGATTTAGTTAGATTAACCTTCACAGCAAAAAGGTGAGTAACAATGGATAAGATACAATGTGATAGATGTAAAAGAGTGGTTAATAAAAATGATTATCAAGTAATACAATTTTTTACTGGTGTGAGGGAGGGAACACCACAATTCGACCTATGTAATCCAACACTACAATTCGACCTATGTAATAAGTGTAATAAAGAAGCTAAAAAATTATTGAAAGTGTTTATAGGGAATAATAATTATTATTAAATGATGGAGAGATGAAAAGACCAATAGTAAAGAAATAGAAAGATGGAGGAAGATGAATAATGGATATACTTGAAAAGAAGGAGTACATAAAAAGAGTAAATGAAGTAATTGAACTTAGTAATTTTAGTGAGAATATGATGGATGCTTTTATTTTAGGTCATAAATTAGGTTTACTACAAAATCAACTTAATGGAGGATGATGATTATGTGTGAGAAAGTAAGTTTTTGTCAGGATAAAAGAGGTAGGATTTTGGATGCTGGAGGATTAACGTTTAGTCATAGTAGTATTTCAGCATTGCATGGTTTGAATGATGATGGTATGAACAAGTACGAGTTCAGTCCAGATAATGGTTTGAAGGTTGATAAGGAAGTTTTTGTTCCGAAACTTTCTCATGTCAGAAAGGTGGAATTGTATATTAAGAAGTTTAAGAATAAACAATTTTATGAAAGGTATGGTAGTAAGGCTAAGTTTATGGATGCTAAAGTTATAGGGAAGATTATTCCTAATGGTAAGAAATTCTTGAAATATTTGGAAGAAGTTGAGAATATTAAGTGGTTGTCGGCAAAGAGTGATAAGCTCCCATTGAATATTTTGAATTTGATGAAGGATTATAGTAAGGTTATTGATGGCAAAGATAGAGAAATAGTGTTATTAAGCCTATCTGATTCAGTAGCATGGTCAGTAGCATGGTCAGCAGCAAGGTCAGCAGCAGAGTCAACAGCAGAGTCAGCAGCATGGTCAGCAGTAAGGTCAGTAGCAGAGTCAGTAGCAAAGTCAGCAGTAAGGTCAGTAGCAAGGTCAGCAGTAAGGTCAGCAGTAGAGTCAGCAGCAAGGTCAGCAGTAAGGTCAGTAGCAGTAAGGTCAGTAGCAAAGTTAGCAGTAAGGTCAGCAGTAGAGTCAGTAGCAGAGTCAGTAGCAAAGTCAGCAGCATGGGTGTTATTTCCTAAAAAGTTAAAGAATCGAAAGAACATTTTTGAGTATTACTTAAAAGTTGCAAAGGCGGGGTACTTGTTATACAAGGTATCAGATGATAAGATTTACATACTTAGGAAATAAAGGAGGATTGGGTGGTTTCAATGCTTGAAATCAACAAAATACATCAGAGAAAGAGATGATGCTCTGGAGGTCAACAAGAGGACTAAGCTCTTGCCAACGTCACATGACATGTGCAGTAAGGTACGAGAGCCTTACACTCATATTATAAAAGAAAGAAATTATGAACAGGTGAAAACATGGTTGAAGAACAAAGAAACGGAGATAGTGCAATATGTCCTTATTGTAAATATGACCATGGAGATATGTGGGAAAATAGAGACGAAGAAAGTCATATGACTTGCGATGGATGTGGAAAGAAGTTTAATTGGAGAAGAAGAGTTACAGTTGAGTACATCACATCATGTAATTGTAAAGATAATAATGAAGAACATGACTTTGAAATAGAGGATAGATTGATTAAAACAAAAGATGAAGAAGAGTTTAGAATAAATCAATGTAATAAATGTACTCAATATGAAGTTGAATACAAAAATAAAGTTAATCATGAAAGACAAAGGAGTTGATAAGAATGGTTGAGAGTTTTGAAGAGGACTTTCCAAGCTTGAAAGGTAAGACTAGACTTAATGGTGATTGTGGAATAGATGATGCTGAAATAATTATTAACATTTTTGATTTAAAGAATAATTGTCTTGATAAGGAGAGGGTAAGACAAGCGTGTGATAATTTTATTAAAAGATTAAATGTACCTGATGATGCGTATGTACCTATTGAACAATTTAAGGAAGAGTTGGGATTGTGATTAATCATTTAACAGCTAAATTGTGAAGGGAGGGATAAAGATGGGAAATTGTGAAATGTTAAAAAAGTATGCAGGCACAAAGAGTGAGATAATACAACAGATGATAAATGAAGTAATAACTAAAGAGAAGAAAAAACAATTAGAAAAAACAGTTGAAAATAAACAGCTTAAAGTATTAGTGAAGAATTTTAAGGCAAATGAAAAAGAGTATTCAACATCAAAAGATGCTTTAAGAAAGAAAGAGGAAGAATTAGGAATAAAATGGTATAGAGGATGGGATAATGAAAAAGGGAAGTATGAAGTAAGCAGAACTTGTTTTGTACCAAAAATCGTGAAAGAAGAATTACAAAAAGCTAGTAATCTGCACGCTTTAGGAAAAGTTAAAGAAGCTCAAACAATATGGGAAAAGATAATAAAAGAGTGGAAACTCGTGATTTGACGGTTAATGGAGGTAGATAAATAATGGATTTAAAAGAACTAAAAAAGGAGATTGAAAAGGACCAAAGAAAGATAGAATTATTAAATCAATCTATTACTAATGGTAAATCTTCACAATTAGAAAGAAGAGTTTGGGTAGGATGTAAATGTTATATACAAGGAGTAAAAGAAACAATTAAAGCAGTTGATAAAATTATTGTTTTTGATGATATAGATGGAAATAATTGTACACATGCAAAAGAATGGACAGAACTTAAACAAGTCCTCCTAAAATGATGGGTGGGATTGTGATTAATCATTTAACAGCTAAAAGGTGAGAAAGGATGAATAAGATTATAGCTTGGGTGTTTGCATGGTCTTACGGTTTCGCTTTATGGCTTGATTGGAATGATATTAATAAAGAAGATATTAGAAAAATATATCAGGATTTGACGGGAAAACGATGAGACCAATTAATATAAGGATAATAAAAAAGAAAGGAGAAGACTATTTTAGATTAAAGTATATGATAAAAGGATGTGTTATCACAACAGCAGGTTTTATTAATAATAAAGAACTTGCGAAAATTATAAAGGAAGACACTTTTTTTAAATTAGATATTAATCAAGAATCAGCTAAAAGGTGAGAAAAATGAACTTTAAACACTTACTATGGATGATACCTTTATCATTTATTATTGGTATGCTAGTTATGGCTACAATAACTATGGAATCAAATGATAAATTATCAGATATTGCTTTTACTTGTTTATGTGAACATTATGAGTTAAATAATACATACTGTTTGACTCAACAATTAGAACAAGACAAGATAAGGCAATTATTCACAAAATGACGGAAAGGTGATACGATGATATATACTCTTGAAACATTAAAAGGTTTGTATAAGGACGGAATGCTAAGTGATAAAGGTAAAGATTTGTTTTTCCATTTGTTATTAAATGTTGAAAGACCTTTGAATAAGGCTAGAGAAATAATGACTAAGCTAGAAAAGGAGTATAACCCTAAAGTTAAGATGTCAGGTTATAAGAAAAAGAAGAAATGTAAGTCATGTAAAGGTACAGGAAGCATAATATCTGGAGGAACTATGGTGAATGGATTAGGCTGCCCAAATTGTAGTGGAACAGGAAGGATATAAGAAATCATGAAAGACAAACAAGGTGAAGATTTATGGATGTGTATGAACAATTAATGATAAAAGTATTGCTTGAAGGGTGTTTAATGCAGAATATGCCTACTAAAGAAGAAAGGGATGAATCTTACTTTAAACTTTTGAAACATATTAAAGATAATTATGTAATAACAATTAATCATATAAGGAAACAAGGGTGATTTCATTATGAATTTATCAAACTCGGGAAAGAAGGATAAAGAATTACATAATCTATTTGTAGCACATGGTTGTTTTATTATAGCTATTCTTTTATTACAAATATTATTATCTCTCAAAGGCTTTTCAACTATATCTTTCCTTCTAAGTATATTCCTACAACTTGTTGTTTTTGCTATAATTATGGTTTTCAAGGTTAGAATATATGAACGTTATGATTACCCTTAATAATTCCTTAATGAAATTCTAATCACCGGTAACCCCTCCCTAATATAATTCCATTATCTAATTCTCCCCCCTTAATACATCTATATGCCCATTTAACCCCCTCTTAACCCCTTAACCTACCCCTAATTAGCCCTATTACGCCCCTAATTATAGCTATTAGCTAATAACCCCCCTTAATTAAACTATACTATCAAACTTACCCCTTCAATTCTGATAATTTCATTATGAATTAATTAAGGGAGTTCCGGGAGTTCCTAGAGTTTTTTTTAAAAAGGAACTCCGATTTAGCGAGTTAAAAGAGGGGTAGAGTTCCGGAGTTTTATATATATATAATAGTAGTAGGTAGGTAGGTAGGTAGGTAGGTAGGTAGGTAGGTAGGTAGGGGGGGGGTAGCGAAACGCAGGAACTCCGGAACTCCTGAACTCTAATTATATTTTAACTCAATACTTTATAATTTTTTGAGTTCCTTTTGATTAAAACTCCCGAAACTCCCCCTATTTTTCATTATGAAATTCTATATTTCATTATAAAACTATGATTAAATTAATCAAACATATACTTTCTATTAGGGTAATTATGATATAGTTATGCTAATATATAGTTTAGAAAGCGTTACTACTCCCTGATTAATTTACTATATTGAAAATAATTAAGGGTTTAACCCCTATTCTATAATATAGCTATTTTATTATAACTATTCAATTAATCCAATACGCTTAAAACCTTTAATTAACTGAGTCACAGTTAATAAAACACTAAGCTTTATAAAGGTTCATTTCCTGAGGTAAAATCATTTATAAATGCTTGCTCGCCCTTTATAAATGAAACACCATTTAAAAGGGCTCTCGCACGGTGACCTCGTCCT
>Ga0315287_10000429_pt1 | contig 36608 bp, 36 predicted proteins | sample YL17G11_0_MG_FD_205037 | JGI IMG/M metagenome (GOLD analysis project Ga0315287, IMG submission 205037) | Sediment microbial communities from Yellowstone Lake, YNP, Wyoming, USA - YL17G11_0 | ecosystem: Environmental > Aquatic > Freshwater > Lake > Sediment | place: USA: Wyoming | collected...
GGGGGCGGCGGGCGGGGGGGGCCGGCCCGCGCCGCGCCCCGGCCCGCGCCGCCGGGGGGGGGGGGGGGGGGGGGGCCGGGGGGGGGGGCCCGCCCCCGCGCGGGGGGGGCGGCCGCGCTTCGAAGAGCGGATGGAGGGGCCGCCGCGCGCGCTCGACCGCCGCGGCGGCGACTTTGGCGCGGCCTCGCTGCGGCCGGGCGGCGGCCGCGCCGACGCGGGCGCCTTTGCGCGGCTGGCGTCCACGGCGGGGCTGGGGCCGCGCGCGCAACCGTTTGGGCAGCAGGGGCGGGGTGGGGGTGGCGGCCGCGACGCGGGCCCGCCCGCGCGCGGCGGCGCCACGCCGGCGCCGCCCGCCCGCCCGGCCCCGGCCGCGCCCGCGCCCGAGGCGGCGCGCGCGGCGGCGGCCGCTGTCGCGGCGGCCGCCGTGCCGGCGGCGGCGGCGGCGGCGCCCGCGGTCTCGTCGTCCCCTCCGTCGCTCGACGACGACGCCGTGCGCGCCAAGGCCAAGACCCTGCTCCGCGAGCACCAGACCCTGCGCGACGAGTCCGAAGTCGACGCCACCCTGGCCGACCTGGCGGGCGGCGACCACGCGGTGCTTCTCGAAGCGCTGTTTGAAGCCGCGTACGACACCAAGGGCCTCGACCGCCCCGCGTTTACGTCGCTCGTCCGCCGTGTCGCCTCCTCCGAGCACGGCGCGCCCGCGACGGTCGCCGGCGTGCGGCGGGTGCTCGACGCGCTCGACGAGGCGGCGGTCGACGCGCCCTTTGCGCCCGCGCTCGTCGGCGCGGCGACCGGCGCGCTCGTCGCCGACGGCGCGCTCGAGCTCGCTGCCCTGTGCGCGGCCGCCGCCGCGGCCGGCATGGAGCCGCCGCCCGCGGGCGAGGATGCCGACCTGGTCGCGTCGGGCGGCGCGGCCAAGGTGGTTGCCGCCGCGCTGCGCGAGCTCGCGACCGTGTCGGGCGCCGACGCGGCGAAGGCCGCCTGGGCCGCCGCGAGCGTCGACCCCAAGTCCCTGCTGCCGGCCCAGGACCGGGGCGACGACAAGGCGGTGGTCGCCCTGGTCGCGTCGTTTGGGCTCGAGGTCGGGGAGGCGTGATTGGGGGGGGGGACCGGACCGACCAGAGACAAGGACAGCATTGCCCCGCCCCACCCTCCCCGCCCCGCCCCGCCCGCACCGGCGCCCGCCGCGTGGTTTGTGGGGCGTGTGTGTAGCGAGAGAGGCCTCGCCAGAGAGAGGGAGGGAGAGAGAGGGAGGGGTTCGGGTGTTCACAGTCTCACTCGTCGCCGACGCCCGCCACGAGCGCGCCCGCGTCCACGCCCAGGGCGGCCAGCTTGGCCGACAGGATCTCCACCTTGCGCTCCTCCTGAAGAGGGTGGGATAGGGGTTGGGCGTGAGGTGGAGCGACGCGGTCGCTGAGTCCCTATTCCTTTCCGCCCACACCTCTCCTCTCTCTCACCTGGCCCAAGCAGACCAACAAATCGTTGACGCCGTCCTCAGCAACGGCCGTCGCCTGGGCGGCGGCTTCCTGGATGCGGCGCTCGACGTCGGCGGGGTCGGCTGGAGGGAGGGAGGGAGGAGGGGCGTGGGCCCTGCCCAGCCGGGCCCGGGCCCAACCCCCGCGCGCTCTTCCCGCCTCCATTTTTTCGACGCCCCCGACGCACCCACCGGCCCCGCGGGCGCGCCCAGGGACGCGACACGGCCCTCCAGGGACGACGCGTGCGCCTGCAACGATGCATAGGCGGCGGCGAGCGAGGCCAGGTCGGCCTCGACCTTGACAGCGGCAGCGCGCGCGTCCGCGGCGTCGGTGCGGGCGGCGTCAGCGGCGGCCTGGAGCTCGGCGCAGCGCGCTGAGGAGGTGAAACGGTGGAGGAGGGCGACGGTTGGGCACGCTCGCGCGCCCGACGGCAAGCCGCGCGGCGCGGCCGACACCGTCCGTCCGTCCCTACCTTGCAAGCCCACGACTTCCACCGACTCGCCCGAGTGGGCGGGCGCAAATGTGGGCGGCGGCGGCGCCATGCGCAGCTGGTGCAGTTGACTGGGAGAGGAGGGAGGGAGGGTGGGGCGGGTGGGGGCGGGGCAGGCGGCTCCCTCAGCGAGACAAAAACGCCCTCTCGCCACCCCGAACACGCCTCCCCTTTCCCTCCTCACCTTTCCAGGGACGCAATGGTTGCCTGCGCCTGCGCGAGCTCGCCCGCGGCCGCGTCGTCAGAGGGCCGGGGCGGGGCGGCCGGGGCGGGGGTCATGATGCAACCCTGGAAGCGAGCCTCGAAATCGACCAAAAACGCTTTCAAGTCGGCGTCCAAAACCGCTTGCGCTGGGTGACGGTCAACTGCGGAGATGGAAAGGTCTGTGAGCGCCCCCGCGGACCAAATGGAGCGCGTGCGAAGCGGGCAGAGCGAGTGCGACGCACCGGGGTCGGGCTGGGTCAGCGCGGGGTGCGTCCGCATCGCGTCTGCCGCCGCCAGGAATTTCGCGAGGCCGATGCGGCCCATGATTGCGTCGTGCGCGATGGCTTTGGACTGCGGGGGTGCGAAGGGGGTCGGCGCGGTGCGGCGAAATTTAAACGAATTCCAAAGCGCTCCAACTTCTCCGCACGGGCGCTATTCACCTTGACATTGTCGCCACAGAAGAGCAAGCATTCCCCCAGCAGCACTGCGGCAAAGGCATGCACAAAATCGTCGCAAAGAGGCGGCCTGGGAGGGGGGCAGGGGTCGCTTCTCCGCACGCAAGTTTGCGGCTTTTTCACGCCTTTCCACGCCCTTCTAAGCATCGCACCTGTCGCTGATGACCGCCACCAGTGTATCCAGCAGGGACGAGGCGCCCAAAAGGGCGGAGATGGCGGGCGGGCAGTCGGCGACCCAGACGGCCAACAACATAGAAGCCGCCGTGGCCGTGGGGCGCAGGCGTTCCTCGTCCGGCGCAGCTGCGGAAATAGTGGTCTATGTGAGAGTCTACGCTGTAGGCTGCGACGCAAACGGCGCCCCACACGCGCCGGCTCACCATGCGCCTCAAAGTAGGCGACCAACTGCCCCGCCAGCGTCGGCAGAATGTAGCGCAACGGCCCCGACGTGCCCAAGGGCGCCTCGACGGGGAGGTGCAGCAAGCGCGCTTTGGCGGTCGGGCTGCCGCGCAGCAGGTGGGCCGCGACCGAGGCCGACGGCACGGCGAGCGTCGCGTCCGCGTTGAGCAGGCCGCGGACCAGCTCCTGGCCAAAGGTGGACGGCAGGGACCCTGTGTGGAGCAAGGTTGAGGGGTGGAGAGGGCAGTGCGCCGCAGAGCGGCTCGGTGCGGTCATTTTCGAGCGCACCCCCGCGCGCGCGCTCCCCTCCTCCCTCACCTGACGGCACCGGCGTCACCGTCGCCAGCAGCTCCATCTGCACGCCCTCGTTGCGGAAGGACAGGCCGCGCAGCACACTGTCCCCCGCCGCGCGCTCGGCGGCGGCCGGCGCGCGCAGCGCGGTTCGCAGCAGGGCCTGCACGACGGGCAGCGGCCGGCCGACGACCGAGATGGTGGCCCGCGCCAGCGCTTGCTGCCCGCCCGCGTGGCCGTCCACGAGCTGACCCAGGGCGCGCATGGCCTGGAGAAAAGGGGGATGAGGTGGGTGGCCGCGGCCGCGGCAGCGAGTGCGCCTCACCGCCACCCCTCCTCTCCTTGTCCCCTCACCTTGACGCGCACGCCGTCGTCCTGGAAGCCGCCGTTGTCCAGGCACAACCCGAGCAACGACGAGAGCGCACCCTGCTGCAGCAAGGCTTCTTGGCAGGCGGACCGCGCGGCGGCCGCCGCGCCGTCGGCCGCTGGCCCTCGCGCAACGAGCGCTCCCACCAGGTCGAGCGCGGCCCCCGCGTTGGCCGCCCGCTGTGGGCTCGGCTTGCGCCCGCTGTCGGACGCGAGCAGGGGCACCAGGGCGGGCACATGGCCGCCCTCGAGGAGCAGGGTGCGCGTCGCCGCGTTGCCCGCCGTGAGAGCGGCCGCCAGCTCGAGCGCGTCCTGCACCGCGACCCCACCTCCCACCCCGCCCGCCGCGCGCACGTCACCCAGCAGCTTGTCAAAGGCGCCGTTGTAGGCGGCGATCTTTTGCACGTCGGGCGACGCGCGCGCGAGCGCGAGCAGCACGCCGCGCGCCTCGCCGGCGACCGCCGGGTGGCCGTCGCCCGTGCACGCCAGCACGGCGTCCAGCGCGCCGGGCGATGCGAGCACGGCGGCCACCAGTCTGGGGGCGGCGTGCGCGGCGAGGGCGGCCAGGAGCTGCAGCGCGTGCACGCGCGCAGCGACGTCGGCGGGCGGCGGGCCGAGCACGGCGAGGGCGGCCGCCAGGTTGGACGCGTCCCGAGAGAAGAGCTCGCAATTGATGGCGGCGGCCGAAATGGAGGGCTGAAGATGGGGGAAGGGGGGTCGAAAAATTGGGGTGGGCGGCCGAAGAGGGGGAAGAGGGGGGGGTAGCGTGGGGCGGGCGGCGGGCGGCGCACGCTCGAAGCTCGACCGACGGCCCGCCTTCCCAACCCCTCCTCCTCACCCCACCAACCTGCTTGCCGTCCGCGCCGCGCCCGCCGCCCCCGAAGCCATCGCCCAGGGCGAGGGCGAGCGCCTCGAGGACGACGCCCGCGTCTCGCGGCGCGCGGCGCAGCGCGGCCGCGAGGGCGGGCAGGCCGGCGGACCCAACCGCGGCTTGAGCCTGAAAGGGAGGCGTTTGGGCGTGGTTGGTGTTGGTTGCGGGGTGCCGGCGGGCGCCGGGCCGGGGCGCTCGTCCGACCGCCGACGGCAATAGGCACGAGGGTGGCGCGCACCGCCACGCTCCTCATCCCGCCCTCCCTCCACCACACCACCACTCTCTCGTCCCTCACCTGGGGGTGGTCCAGCAGCAAGTCGCGCAGCCGCTCCGCTGCGTCACGCTGCACGTTGGCCGGCACGCCGTCCGCCAGGCCTTCCGCCAGGGCAGCCACCGCGGCGTCGTCGCCCGATCCCTCGAAATTGCCTGGGGATTGGTGGCGGGGTGGGAGAGGGCCGCCACGCGCGGGGCGACGGGCGCCGATCCAAAAACCGATGCCGCCCCGCCAACCCCCGTTGCACGCACCCTGGCCCAGGGCGGCCACCGCCGCGCCGAATCCGTGCGACACTTTGTTGAACATGAGGGGGAGCGGGCGCCAGCCGGCCGGCGAGTGGCGGCGAGCCGAGGGGCACACACACTCTCGCGCGCGGGGGACGACCGCCGCCGCCGCCCCCCCGCTCCCGCGATGGAGGTTGATCCGCCGCCCACACCCGGCGGCGACGCTGCCCCCCCCGCCGCCCCCCTGAGCCTGCCCGTGTGGGCGGCCGTCCGGGCGGCGCAGGCGCAGCACGGCGTGCGCCTGAGCGAGTACGCGCGCTACCGGTGAGATTGGTGGGGGGCGGGACGGGGGCGAGGAGGGGCGTGGGGGCGGCGCGCAGGCCGCGATCGCGGGCGCAGGCGCCGGTCCCCGCGGCGGGAGCCGCCGCGGCCGCGCCGGCGCGCCCCGCTGCGATGCAGCGGAGCGAATTGGAATCGGTGGGACCGGACGCGGCGGCCGACGACGCGCCGCCTTGCCCGCGCCCACACCCCCCTTCTCTCTCAGCTCCTACTGCTCCAAGAAGCTGCGCCGCCTCTACCGTGCCCTCAAGATGACGCACGGCAAAGGGCGCTACGTCAAGCGCAAGCTGGAGCCGGATGGCGTGACCGAGGCGGGGTGAGAAAAAGAGGAAAGAAGAGGGCGCGGGCGACGCGGCGCGGTCCGGCGCCCACACTCCACCTTTCCTCTCTTATCAGCCACCTCTCCGTGCTCCTCACCAGCGCCGAACGCGCCTGGGCGCGCGCCCAGGAGGCGAAAGCCGCGCTCGAGGCCGGGGCGGCGGCGCCCGGCGCGGCGCGGCGCGCGGCCGCGTCGCGCGCCGCGCGCGCCGCGCGCTGGGCGTCCGACCTCGCCGCCGCCGCCGCCGCCGCGGGCGACGCGCGCACGCTCGTCGAGTGTGCGTCCTACGCGTCCTGGCTCGCGGGCGCGTCCGCCCTGGAGCGCGGCGAGTGGGGCGCCGCCCGGCGCGCGCTCGCGCGCGCGCGCGCACTCTGCGAAAAGCTCGCCGCCTCGGGCCCGCCCGACGCGCGTGCCGCCGCGCGCGCGCAGGTGGCCGACCTGGAGCCGAGCGTACGGTTTGCGGGGCACCAGCTGGAGCGGGAGGGAGATGGGGGCGGCAAAGAAAGCTCCGCCGACCCCGCCGACCCGCCCGCGCTTGCCGCCGCGCTCGACGCGCTCGACGCCGCGGCCGGCCCCGACGCCAACTCGACCGCCGCCACCGACGCGGACGCGGCGTCCGGGCACGCCACGTTTACGTGGCGCGGGGTGGAGCACGCAGTGCCGGGCGAGCGCGCGCGCGCGGCGCTCGCGGCGGCGCGCGCGGCAGAAGCCCGCGCGGCAGCGTCGGCCGACCCCGCCACGCGCTTGGCCGCCATGGACGACGCCGCCGTCGCGTTCGGCGACGCCAAGGCCGCCGCACGCGCAGCAGCCGCCGCCGTGCCCGCGGGCGACGCGCGCGGCGCGGCGGCCGCGCGCGGGCTCGCGCTCGCGCTCGCGGGCGCGTCCCTGGAGCGGTCGCTGGAGCGGTCGGCCGTCGCCGCCGCGATCCTGACCGCCAAGCTCGACGCGGGTGGCAAGCCCGAGCGCGGCGCGGGCGGCAAAAAAGGCGCGCCGACGCCGGAGGACGCCGTCCGCCTCTTCACCTCGCAAGTCAAGACCGCCAAACTGCTCGGAGACGTCGCGGCGCAAGCCGGCGGCGCGTCCGGCGAACTCCTGCTCGACGAGGCCGCAGCGCGCGGCGCAGACGCGCGCGCGCGGCGCGCGTTTTGGGCGGCGCGCGCCTTTCTCGCCGCGGGCAAGCACGGCTTGGCGGCCGCCCTGTTTGACCGGGCGGCCCAGCGCGCGGGCGAGGCGGCGGAGGCGCACGCCGACACGGCGCGCCCCGACGCGGCCGCGCTCGAGTCGCTCGACGCCCTCGCCGACGCGTGCGCCGCCTGGCGCTGCGTCGCGGTGGCGGACGCGGCCGCGGTCGCGGGGCGGGCGGCTGCAGAGGCGGTGGGCGGGGTCGCGGCCATCTCGCTCGCCGGCGGCGCGCGCGACGCCGCGTCCGCGCCGCCCACCCGCTTCCTGGCCGACACCCTGTACGACTGGGAATCATTCGCGTCCGGCGGCCCCGCCAACGCCCCGCGCCTCGCGCCCGTGCCGCCCCGCCCTGAAGCCGTGCCGGTGCGCCCCTTCGTCCTCGACCTCGCCTACGACTCGGTCCCCCTCCCCGCCTTCCCCCACCGCCTGCCCGCCCCCGGCGAGGGTGCGGGGCTGCTGGGCAAGCTGGCGGGCGGGCTGGGCGGGCTCTGGGGGGGCGCCAAGTGAGGGAGGGGAGGAGAGAGGGGAGGAGGGAGGGGCTCTGCTCGCGCCCCTGTTGCAACGCTCTGGGACCGTCAATCGCTCTTCTCTCCTCTCGCTCCCCTCGCTACTTTTTGCCCATGTACCGCATGCCCAGGCCGCCGCACTGGGCGCACGGCGCGCGGCCAACGCCGCGGCAGCGCGCGCACCGGTTTGTTTGCAGGAAAGTGTCGTCATTGCGGCCCCAAATCTTGCGCGTCAGGGCCGTGATGATGCCGCCCAGGGATCCCCGGCGGGCGTCGGCGATGCCGCGTCCCTGGGAGAGAGGGTGGATTGGGTCGGGCGCATTGCCGGCCCCGCGCCTGCCGCTCCCGCCCCTCCCACCGCCCCTCCCCGCACCCGGCACTCGGGACACGCCACGCTCCCCGTCCCCTTGCACGCCAGGCACGTCGCCGACCCGCGCTCGAGCCGGGACGCGGCGCCAGCCAGGAGCCTGCCCACGCCGCGGTCGCCGCCCGCGTCGGGGGTCTTCTTCGATGCCGCGGGCGGCGCGGCCAGCGGCCGCAGGCGGGGGCCTGGGGTGGTTGCTGGCGGTGGCGGGCGCATAGGGCCGACGCCGCGCGCCGCGGTGTGGGCCGGCCCGCGGCCGCGCCCCGCCCCGGCCCGCCGCGCTCCGCGCCAGTGCGTGCACCGCATGGGGCCGAGTCACGCGCCCACTCCATCGTCGCCGCCCGCGGCTGCCACCACTTGCGCCGCCGCACGCTCGCCCGTCTCCACTGCGGCCTGCAGGCACGGGTTGACGCCGCCGTGCGTCGCCTCGCCCGCGAAGAAGAGGGTGCCGCCCTCGGGCGCGGCCAGGGCGGCGCGGTCGGTGGGGAGGGCGCCAAGGCTGGGGTGGGAGTAGCCACCGCCCGCCCAGCGCTCTTTGTCCCACTCGATCACGTGCGCCCCCACGAACGCGTCCGTCGCGGGGCGCGGGTCGCTCTCCGACCCAAACATGGCGTCCAGCTGGGCGAGGGCGGACGCGACCGTGCGCTCGCGGCCGAGCGCCGCGGCCGCGGCGGCGAAGCGGCCGCACAGGAACCCGGTTATGGCCGTGGCGCCGCTTCTGTCCCCCTGCACGCACCCGTCCTTGACCCACCATTCCGGCACAAACGCACCGGGGCAGACGGCGTCGAAAAAGCCGGGCGGCCAGATGGCGCGGCGGAGCGCGACGACCACCTTCGTCGCGGCGCCGACGCGCAGCCGCGCCAGCGCGCCCGCCTTGGGGGGCGGCAGTGGGGGGTCGAACGTGATGTCCCCGCGTTGGAGGAGGGCGAGGGGGACGGTGAGGATGGCGCGACGCGCGCGCACGCGGCCGGCGGGACCCGCGAGGGCGACACCGTCGCAGCCCCAGACCACCGACTCGACCGGCCAGCTCGTGCGCACGCGCCCGGCCGGCACAAAGGATGCCATGTGAGTCACCAGCGCGGAAAAGGGGCGGTCTGGGACGAGGTAGGAATCCCCGGAGTCCCACGCGCGCGCCTCGGCGGCCAACTCGGTCAACCCGAGGTCCGCCAACCCCGCCCCAAAGTCGTTGGCGTAGCACGCCTCCGCTATTGCCAGCTGGCGGTCGGTGGCGCCCCGGGCGCGCAGCCAGGCGTCGGCGGGGGTGTCGTCGGTGGAGGAAGGGTCGGCGGTCGCGAGCGCGGCAAAGTGCGCGTCGACCGCCGCAACGTCGGCGTCGGCCGCCGCGCCCGCCGCGGTCAGGGCCCCCCCCGGGAAGAACCAGCGGTCGGGCCACGAGCGCTCGGTCATGACGCACCCCATCTCCTCGGTCAGCATGGTCTGTGAGAAAAGAAAAGGGCGGTTGTTTTGGGGCTGGTTCAATTCGAGCACGTGCGCAAGGCGCCAACCTCCCGGCCCTCCTCCCACCACCACACCATCAGGCTGCACGCTTTGTCGCCGTGCACAAACTCGGGGCCGAGCTCCACGGGCCAGGGGGCAAGGCCCTCGACCTGAGGAGAGAGGAGGGGAGGGGTGGGAAAGGGTTGGGTGGTCGCCGCCGCTCTCCTCCGACGCCCGCCGCGCCGCATGTCACACGCCATACTCACATGCTTTACTCTCCCCCCTAGGCGGGCGTCCGCCTCGAGGAGGAGCAGGTCGGGGAAGCGGCACGCGAGCGCGCGCGCGGCGGCCAGGCCGGCGACGCCGGCGCCGACGATGACGACGCTCACTGTTTCGATGGCAGAGGAGTCGTCCATGGCCGGCGAGCGAGGAGGAGGCGCTGGGGGGCGGGCGGCGGCGCGCGGCCGGTCGCTGCCAATCTGGGCGCCGAGCGCGCGGCGTGCGGCGTGTGCCGATGCAGCGAGGCGGTGGTGGGTGCGCCGACTAGGCGGCCGGGGGCGCTGGAGAGTGTGCGCCAAGCGAGTGCGAGTGCGAGAGGCGCACGCCGACACAAAACGCGCCTCGCGCTCTTTACAGCGGCCACCGCACCTCCCCCCCGCCGCCCGCGGCGGCCGCCACGAGCGCGTCCACGGCGGCCCGGGACCAGCCCAGGCGCAGGGCGTGCAGGAGGGAGGCGACGTCGCGCGCCGGCAGCGCGCCGGAACCGCTGCGGTCGAGCACGCGCACAGCGGCCGCCGCCGCGGCCGGGGCAGGAGCAGGGCTCCCGTCCGCGGTGCCCACGGCAGCCATCAACCCCGCCGCGAGCGTCGCCGCCGCGTCGCGCAGGAGGAGCCCCGCGAACGCTTCCGCCACCAGACCCAGCTCCACGGCGCGGGCGTCGGCGTCGCTTTCGTCATGGTCGAGCAGGCCGTCGAGCGAGACGGCGGCCGAGCGCCAGAGGGCGCCGGCGGCGGCGCGCGCGCCGGCGAGAACAAGCGTCGGCTCGTCGGGCGCGGGCGGGTCGGCTTCGCCGTCGTCGGCGGCCTGGGACGCGGCGGCACTCGCGGCAGCGGCCGCTGCGGCAGCCGCTGCGGCGGCCGGGTCGGCGCCGGCGGCGGCGGCGGCGGCCGCCGCGGCCACCGCCGCCGCGCGCGCGCGCCCAAACGCGCACCGCGCCGCCCACGCCGCGTCCGCGGCGTCCCCGGCCGGCACGCAGGGCAGGGCGTCGACCAGAAACGTGACCGTGGTGTCGACGGCGGGCGGAGAGCCGGCGGCGGTGGGGCGTTGGCGCGACACTTCGCACAGCCGCACCCACCCGGTCGCCGCCCCCAGGTCGAGCCCGATCTGGGCGCGCACGTGGCGCATCAACGCGGCCAGCAACGGGGTGTCGTCCGTCGCGGGGTCGGCCGCGCCGTCGAGCGCGGGGTCGACAGGGCCGCCTGGCAGCTGCACCGCCCCCGCGCCCTCGCGCCCCTCGGGGCGCACCGTGACAAAGCGCAGCACAGAGAATAGGTGGGGGGCGCCGGCGCCGGCGGGCGGGTCGAACCCGACGGGGAGCGCGACCGCGGCGCGCCACCGCGGCGGCGACGCGGCGGGCGCGGGCGCCGGCGCTGCCACCGCCGGCGGCGCCGCCCCCAGGAGGTCGTGCGTGTGCTCGTACCGGGGCGCCGTGTCCAGGCGCAGCAGGGAGCAGGGCAGGGGGGTGGGGAGAGGGAGCGGCGGCAGCGCGGGCCGCACGCGCGGCGCGAGCGGCGCGGCCCACGGGCCCAGGGACAGGCACGCAAAGTCGGCGCCGACCGCCAGCCGGGGGCACCGCACCCCGACGTCGCTCGCGTCGAGCGTGAGCGGGAGGAGGGCGGGGTCGAGGCGGCGCCGGTAGTACGGCGGCGGCGACCGCGGCGGCCGCTCCCGCTTGTCCGGCGGCTCCCGCTCCCGGCGCGCCCGGTCCCGGCCGCGGTCGCGCGCGCGCGCTTCGCCCACTTCGTCCGCCAGGCGCTGCCGCTCGCGCGCGGACAGGCCGGAAGCGGCGGGCGGCGGCGCGGGCGGCGGCGCCCGCTGCGGGGGCGGCGGGCGGCGGGGCGGGGACCTGGGGGGGCGCCAGTCGTCCGCCCGGGCAGCCGGCGACCAGGACGGGGGCGGCGGCGCTCGGTGGGCGGGGGGAGGGTAGGAAGGCGTGTGCACCGCCGGCGCTGGCACGTAGGGCGCCGGCGGCGCCGCGGCGCGCCCGTCGTACCGACCGTCGTAACGCACGTCGTAGGGCGGCGGCGCGGGGGTCGGCGCGGCGTGGTGCGGGTAGTACGGCGGCGGCGCTGCACCCCTCCTTTCGTCCCTATAAGGCGCCGGCGCCGGCGCCGGCGCCGCCTCCCGGTACGGATGCTGCGGCGCCTGCCCCTCCCGCGCGTACGGGTCGCCGGGGTGGGGCGGGTACGGGGCCGCGGGGGCGGTGTATCCATACCCCGGGGGCGGCAGCGCGTGCGCGGGCGGCGGCGCGCCATGCGGGGGATGGCGCTGCTCCTCGTACGAGGCCGCGTACCCGGTGTGTTGCTGAGGCGGCGGCGGGTGGTGGTGGTGGTGCGGGGGGTGGTGCTGGGAGGCAGAGGAAGGACGAGGGTCGGCCGGCGCGACGCCCGCGACCGCGCCCGCGCCCCACTCGCGGTGCCTGGCGCGTCACGATACGCGCCGCTCGATCCACGCCGGCGCGCGCGGGCGCGGCACCCAGGGATGCGCGCAGCCCTTCCCACCTGCGGCGCTGGCGGCGCGCCGTACGGCGCCTGCCCTCCAGGCGGCCCGTAGTAGGCCATGCCGTCCCGCGGCGTGGGGCGCCGCCGGCCGCGCGCCGCGCGACGCTGTGCGCGGGCGGTGCCGCCCGGCGTCGCCACTGCCCCGCGCCCCACCCCGGCGCGCGCGGCCGCCCGACACCGCTCCACAGCCCCTCCTGCCCGCCCGCCACCGCGGCGCCCGCCGCGATGCCGCGCGTCGACATCTGGGACGTCGCCGCCGCGCGCGACGCGCCGCCCGTCGACGCCGGCTTTGAGCAGGGCACGTTTGAGGCCAAGTGAGAGAGAAGAGGGGTCGTGGCGGGTCGGGGGCGGGCGGCGGCAGCGCAGCCCGCGTGGCCAGCCGACGCGCGCGCCCCTTTCGCCTCCCTCAGATTCACGCTCGGCCGCTCCCTCGGCAAGGGCGGCTTTGGCACGGTGCGCGAGCGTGGTCGGGCGTCGGGGTGGGAGGGTGCGGGCGGCGCCGCACCCCCCCCAACCCACCCCCCCCCCCCTCGCCAGGTTCGCGTCGCGACCGAGGCCGCGACCGGCGTCGAATTTGCCTGCAAATCCATCGCCAAGCGGCTGGACGTCCCCGACCTCTCCCCCGCGCGCCAGGCGGCCCATTTGGACAACGTGAAGCGGGAGGTCGGCGTCCTCAAAGCGCTGCGCGGCACGCTCAACGTCGTCGCCCTGCGCGGCGCCTATGAAGACGCCACCCACGTCCACATCGTCATGGAGCTGTGCAACGGGGGGGAGCTGCTGCACGCGGCGGCGTCGCGGCCGCACTACGGCGAGGCGACCGTCGCGTCCTTTTTGCGCGCGGTCCTTCGCACGCTCACCCAGTGCCACGCCCGCCACATCCTGCACCGCGACGTCAAGCCCGGCAACTTCATGCTCCTGTCGGACGACCCCGCGGCGCCGCTCAAGGCGATCGATTTCGGGCTGGCCGCGTTCTTCGACCCGGCCGCCCTCCCGCGCACCGACCTCGGCCTCGAGGGCACGCCCTGGTTCATGGCGCCCGAGGCCCTGGCCTCCAAGTGGGGGCCCCCGGCGGACGTGTGGGCGGCGGGCGTCATGTGCTACCAGCTGCTGTGAGGAGGGGAGGAGGGGGCGAGGGGGCGAGGCGGGAGGCCGGCGGCGCGGCGCGCGCGCGCCGCCCACCCCGCGCCCCGCCTCTTCAGCTCCGGCCGGCTCCCCTTTGACGACCGCAAAAACCCGGCCGCCCCCGCGCTCTCCCTCGTGTGGAAAGCCATCCTCACGGACGCGCCGTCCTTCAAAGGGGGGACGTGGGCAGAGATTTCCGACGCCGCCAAATCTTTCGTCTCGTCCCTCCTGTCCAAAGACCCGGCCGCCCGCCCCACCGCGGCCGCCGCCCTGGCCCACCCCTGGCTGGCCGGCGACGTCGGGGACCGGGCGACCGGGCGCCCGCTGCGCGGGTCGGTGGTGCAGCGGCTGCAGCGCTTTGGCGCGACGCACCCCCTCAAGCGCACCATATTTGAGCTCATCGCCGCGGAGCTGCTGCGCATGGCGCCCAGCCCGAGCGAGTCGCCGGGGTCGTCGATGCATGGAGCGAAGGACGGAGGCGGGGGCGCGGGCGGCAGCGTCCGCGCCGGCGCCGCGGCCACCGCCCCGTCGCGGCCGCCGCGCGACATGCAGCGCGCGGTGTCGTCCGGCAACCTGCTCCGCGCGCTGCGCGCGGAAGGCGGCGACGGTGGCGGCGGCGGCGGCCGCGGCGCCCACCCCCCTCCCGCCGGCCACCGCGTCGCCGGCGTGCAGTCGGTCCACGGCGGCGCCGACTACTGGCGCCTGCTGCGCGCCGCGGCCGCCGCGTCCCGGCTGGGCGCGCGCGCGGCGGCGGGGGCGGGGGCGGGCGGCGACGGGTCGGCGCGCGGGGGCGCTGAATATCTGCGCACGGCCCCCCGCGGCGCCCGGGAGCGCAACGAAGCGCGTAAAGTGGCACGCCTCGCGCTCGACACGTCCAAACACGGGGGGGCAGAGTACGCGCGCCTCGTGGCGGCGTGCGAGGGGTCGGCGCACGGCGGCGGGTCGGTCCGCGCGGGCGGCGGGTCGCTGCGCGCCGGCGAGCTCTTCCACAAGGCGCCCGGGTCCGGGCGCCTTGTGGAAGGCGAAGGCGGCGGCGCCCCGGCTGCGCCCGCGGCGACGGCCGCTGCTCTTCCTTCCTGGGCTGCCGCGCCGCCCCCCCCCGCGGCATCGCCCCCTCCCCCCACGCCCGCCGCCGAGTCGCGCGGCCGCGCGCTGGGAGCGTACGCAGCCTTTCTGGCGGGCGGCGGCGTGGCGGGGACGCCGCCGAGCGCGATGCAGGTGGACGAGGCGGAAAGGGGAGGGGCTGGCGTCGCTCACCCCACGCCCCTGTCCCCGCCTTCCGCCCGCCGCCCCGGCTCCCTGGACGCGGGCGGCGCCCCTCGCCGGGTCACGTTCGGCGGCGACGCCGCGGTGCCGATGGAGGAGGAAGACGAGTCGCCGCGCGCGCCGCCCCTCGACGCCGCCGAGGACGCCGCCGAGGCCGTCTCCTTTGCCGAGCTGCGGGACGTCATGCGCAAGATGCACTTCACGCGCGGCCAGGAGGCAGTCACGGAGGACGCGCTGGCCGACGGCCTCGCGCGGCTCGGCTACCGCCTCGCGCCCGGCGAGGGGCGCCTACTCGCAGAGCAAGTGTCGTCCGGCGTCCACCCGCTCGACCGCGCGCCCGGCGCCGGCCCCGCGGCCGTGACGCGGCCCGCGTTCGTCGCGTCCCAGGTGGACTGGGCCGCGCTGGCGACCAACCACCGGGACGCGTGGCTCGCCGCGGCGGCGCGCGTGTTTGGCGACCTCGCGGGGTCCGACCCCGCGTCCCCCTCCCCCTCCACCCTGCCCACTGCCGCCCTCGTCGCCGCCCTGCGCGACAAGCTGCCCGCCGCGGAGGTGGAGCACGCGGTGGAGGACGCGCTGCTCGACGCGGGCGCGGCCGACGCCGAGGGCGTCGACTTTGAGGGCTTCCTCCGCCTGCTCGCGGCCGGCGCCGGCGCCGGTGCCGGCGCCGGCGCCGACCTGGACGCGTTCGACGCGCGCCGGCCGTCGGTCGACGGGTCGCGGCATGGGGGCGGGCGGGGGTTGGCGGCGGTGGAGGAGGAAGGGGGGGGCGGCGGCGCGCGCTGACGCGGGCCGTTTTCTGTTGCGGCGCCCTTGCAGGCCGGTGCGCACGCCCACACGCCAAAACACGCGCTCTCCCCTCCCCATCCCCTCCCCTCACTTGCGGCCGACGCCGCCCGCCTTGCCCTTGGGCTTCGCCCCGCCCTTGCCCTTCTGGACGCCCCCCTTTCTCGCCGGCGCCGGCGCCGGCTTCTTGGCCATCGTCGACGATTTCACAGTGGTCGCCCCGAAAAAGGACTCGAGCCGCCCCTGGGCCGCCTTGGACTTGCCCGCCGAGATGCGGTCGAGCGCAGACCGCACCCGCGCCTCGTCGAACCCCTTCTCCCCCACCAGGAACGCCACCGTGCCGTCCACGTCGGCGGGCGTCCATTTGATGGGGGGGAGGGCGGGCGCGGGGGTGACGTCGGGGTGGGTGAAGAGGCGGCGCGCGGCCGCGAAAGGGTAGGGCTCCGGCGGCGGGTGCTTGGCCCGGAACTCGGCGCCCCCGGCCTCCAGGATGGCCTCGATCGACCCGTGCTTGTGGATGAGGTCCAAGGCGCGGTGCGGGCCGATGCCTTTGAGGGTGCCGCAATAGTCACACCCCAGCAGGATGCACAGGTCGACAAACTGGGGGGCGGTCAGTTTCATCTCGGTGAGCATGTCGGCGTAGTCGTACTCGTGCACGGGGAGCTGCAAACAGGGGAGGAGGGGAGTCGGCGCGCCTCTTTTACTTATGTTCGGCCGCGCGCGCGCTCCCCACCCCCCTCCCCCTCCCCCCTCTCCCCCATCCCCCCTCCCCTCGCCTTTTGCGACGCCGGCTTCATCAGGTTGCGCACCACCTTGGTCGCCCCAAACGTGAGCGAGTCCATGTCCTCGGACGCGAGGCCGTAGCTGAGGGTTGCAAGGTTTTTGGGGGTTGAAGTTTTTTGGGGGTGGGGCGAGGGTCGGGGGTGGGGGCAACCTAACCCCAACCCTACGACTCACGCCAACCCCGCTTTGACGATTTCCGCGCACTGCGCCTCGGCCTCGGACGGCGCGTCCACGACCGGCACCCCCAGCAGGCGCAGCAGGCGCTTGCACTCCTCGTTGTGCACGGGCGTGACCTGGCGAGGGAGGGCGGGGGGGGGGGGTCGAGGGCGGGGCACGACGCGTCGGCCCCCCCCCCCCCCCCCCCCCCCCCCCCCCCCCCCCCCCCCCCCCCCCGCGGGGGCGGCTGGGGTGCGCCCCGGCGGGGGGGGGCCGCGGGCGGGGGGGGGGCGGGCGGCGGGGGCGCCCCGGCCGCGCGGGGGGGGGGCACGACGCGTCTCCCTCCACCCCCGCCCTCCTCCCCCCTCCCCCCTCTGCCACCTTGACCGTGCGCTTGGAGAACTTCTCGATGGCTTCCGCGTCCCCCGCCTCCTTGGCCGCCGCCAGCCCCGCGTCGGCGTCGCCGCGCTTGCCCGCGCGCGCGGCGAGCTCGGCGCGCTTCATCGTGGGCGGCTTGCCGTCGAACACGAAGATGGGCTTCATGCCGGACGCCAGCATGCGGACCTGAAGTGGAGAAAAGAGGCAAGGGTGGCGTTGAAGGGTTCGCACCAGCGCGCGCACGAGAAAAGCCGCCCCTTCTCAACCCCTGTCTCTCTCTCACCGTGCGGTAGAACATGCCCTGCAGGTGGGACGTCACCTCCCCGGTCTCGTCGGTCAGCTGCTGGTCGCCCGTGCGGCCGACGACGACCTGATGGGGTGGGGAGAAAAAGGGGGTCGTTGCGACCGCCGCGGCGGCGCGCGTCCGCCGCCACCAACCGCTTCCCCACCCACCCCACCCCCTCCTCTCTCGCACCAGGAACTGGTAGATGTGCATGGACGCGTCGACGGCGACTTCCCGCCCGAAATAATTTTCAAACGCTTGATCCTTGCGGCACGCGGGCGCGCGGTCGCCCAGCAGCTTGGACAGGCCCTGGTGGTGGCGGGTGGGGGGCGGGCGTGGGTTGGGGGACCGCGGCAGCGCGCGATGGGCGCGATGGGGGGGCATCGCGGCCGCTCCCGCCCCCGGGGCGGCGGGCGGGAGTGCCGGGGAGGCCATCCGACGCGCCTTGATGCCCATGGCGGCGGGCGGGGGCGGGGAGGGGGCGAGTCGGGTGTGGGGGAGGCAGACGGGGCGGCTGCGACGCTCCGCGCGCTCGCCCCGAAAACGGTTCACACGCGCCTCCCCGCCCCCCTCTCAATCTCAATCGTACTGCTGCCGCAGCGCCATGAATGCCTCCGACTTCCACTCGCCCGTCGCGCGCTGCCCCTTGGCGGCCTGCCGCTCCTGCCGGTCGCGCGCGGACCGGCCTTTCCGGGGCAACGCGGCGCCGCCCGCCAGCGCGTCCTCGACGCGCGTCGCGGGCGTGAGTTTTGAGGGGGGGCGGGACGGGGCGGAGGCGCCGAGGAGGGCGGCCGCCGCTTCCGTTGTGAGCGCCGCCGGCACCCTCTTCTTCTCCCCCTCGTCGTCCGACCCGCGCTCCCGCTTCAGTTGGCCCCCCAGCCGGGCCAATTTGTCCAGGTGGGGCGTGTCCGAGGCGGGAGGGGGGGCGGCGGCGGCCGCAGGCGCGGCGCCCGCGCCCGCCGCCGCCGAAATCACGGCCCCACTCCCATTCCCGCCTCCTCCACCCCCGTGGATGGGCGCCGCCAGTCGCCGCGTGGCAGCCGGGTCCAAAAAATCGGGCGCCGCGCCCCCGAGCGCGGCGAGCGGGTCGGGCAGCGACGCCGCGGGCGCCGCCCCCGCCTCGGCCGCCGCAGCCGCGTCCAGGGCGGCCAGCCGGGCGTCGGCCGCGGCCGCGCGCGCGGCGGCTGAGTCGGCCGAAGCGGTGGACGAGGCGGAGGAGGAGGATGGGGAGTCGGAGTCGGCGCCGCCGCCCCCGAACGAGGCCGTATTGAAGTCCATTTGAGGAGGGTGGTGCCCTGGCCCCCCTGGCGCGGCGGCCGGGGCGGAGGCGCTCGCCGGCGACTGTGCCCGCGCCGCATTCCACCGCCGCCACCACTCCCCCCCACCCCACCCCCCACCATGCCCACCGACCCCGCGACCGCCGCGCCCGACGCTGAGGAGGAGCTGGTGGATTACGAAGAGGAGGACGCCGGCGCCCGCGCGGGCGGGGACGCGGGCGCCGCGGCCGCGCCGGTCAAGAAGGGGTACGTCGGCATCCATTCCTCCGGCTTCAAAGACTTTCTGCTCAAGCCGGAGCTGCTGCGCGCCATCGTGGACTGCGGGTTCGAGCACCCGTCGGAAGGTGGGGGGCGGGAGGGGGATCGGCGCGGCGGCGCGCTGGCGGCGGTGCGCCCGGCGCCGCCCGCGACCCTCCCCCCACCCCACCCCCCCCAGTGCAACATGAGTGCATCCCTCAAGCCATCCTGGGCATGGACGTCCTCTGCCAGGCCAAGTCGGGCATGGGCAAGACCGCGGTCTTTGTCCTCTCCGTCCTGCAACAACTCGAGCCGGTGGACGGCGAGGTGGGCGCCCTCGTCGTCTGCCACACGCGCGAGCTGGCGTACCAGGTGGGGGGAGGGGTGGGAGGGCGGGGTGGGAGGGCGGGGGCGGCCCGGATGGGGCTCGACCGGGGTCCCGCCGCCCGCCATCCCCTCCATCCCACCCCCTCGCTCCCCCGCCCCGCCCTCAGATTTGCCACGAGTTTGAGCGGTTCTCGGTCTACATGCCCGGCGCCCGCGTCGCCAACTTTTTTGGGGGGCTCCCGATCAAGGCCCACAAAGAGCTGCTCAAGACCGCGTGCCCGCACGTCATCGTGGGCACCCCGGGCCGGTTGAAGCAGGTGCGCAGGGGGGGAGGGGGGCGAGGTGGGCGAAAGGGAGGGACGGAGAGAACGACGCGCCGACGCGGCCCCCCGCGCGCCCTCCTCGCCCCAGCTGGCCAAGGAGGGCGACCTCAAGCTGGGCACCGTGCGCCACTTCGTCGTGGACGAGTGCGACAAGGTCCTCGACAACGTGGAGATGCGCGGCGACGTCCAAGAAATCTTCAAGCTCACGCCGCACGACAAGCAGGTGAGGCGCCGAGGGTGGGGGTCGGGGGTTGGGCTCGGGTTTTCCTAGGGTCTGTCCAACGCCCTCCCCCTCGCCAGGTCATGATGTTCTCGGCGACGCTGGCGCCCGAGGTGCGCCCCATCTGCAAGAAGTTCATGACCGACGTGCGTGGCGGAGGAGGGGGCGGGAGGCGGCGCGGCGCGCGCGCCGCCGCGGCCGCGGCGGCGTGACGCGCGGGGCGCCTCTTTTTCTTTTCGCGCGCGCGTTGGTTGCCCCCTACATTCTTTGCCACCGCCCGGGGCGCGCGCTGGAGGCGCGGGCTGCGCCCCGCGCCCCCCAGCGCCCGCCCCGGCGCGCGCGGCGCCCGAAACAACGAGCGCGAGCGCCGCGCCCCGGCCGCCGGCGGCGGCGCGGCCGGGGCACGCTGGACGCGTCGACGGCGGGCGCCCGGAGCCGCGCGCCGGCGCGCGCGGGGCGCGTTGGCGCGGCGCGCGCCCCAGAGGGGGGCGCGCGCCGCGCCGAGCCACCGCCCCGCCCGCCCCGGGGCGAGGGCCGCCGGGCGCCCGCCTCACCCACCGGCCGCCCTGAGGGCGCGCCCCTGGACGCACGACGAGAGGGGCGCGCGGCGCGGCCGCGCGCCGCGGGCGCCCCGGCGCGGGCCCCGCGCGCGCCGCCGCGCCGCCGCCGCCGCTCGCCCGTTTCTTTCGAGGCCCCTAAGAGCGCACGGAGAGAGCGAGCGCGAGCCAGAGAACTGGTTGACGCGCGCAACGACGCACACTGGTCCCCCCCCCATGCGCGCGGCGCGACCGGCACCCACGCGACACCACCCCCCTCCTCTCCCTGCCCCCCCCGCCCCCACAGCCCATGGAGATCTACGTCGACGACGAAGCCAAGCTGACCCTGCACGGTGCGAGTCGGGCGGGGAGGCGGGGCGGGGGGGCGCGGAGGGGCGCCGCGCCGCCGCCGCCGCCGCTCACCCCTCGCCCCGCCCCCTCGCCCAGGCCTCGTGCAGCACTACATCATGCTCAACGAGGGCGAGAAGAACCGCAAGCTGAACGACCTCCTGGACGCGCTGGACTTCAACCAGGCACGGCAGACAGAGGGGGTGGGAGAGGCAGGTGTTTTTTATTCTGACCCTCAAACCTCGACCCCAACCCCCCCCCACCCCGACCCCCTCGCAGGTCGTCATTTTCGTCAAGTCGGTCGCGCGCGCCAAGGAGCTCAACAAGCTGCTCGTGGAATGCAACTTTCCGTCCATCTGCATCCACCGCGGCATGAAGCAGGACGAGCGGTGAGACGAGGGAAGAGGGGATGAGGGGAGAGGGGGTGGCGGTTTTTTTCACACCCCCTGTGTTTCCCACTCTCCACACCGCCCTCTGCTCATTTCAGCCTCGCCGTCTACAAAGCGTTCAAGGAGGGGCAGAAGCGCATCCTGGTGGCGACCGACCTCGTGGGGCGCGGCATCGACGTCGAGGCAAGGAGGGGCGGTGGGGGGGGCGGGGCAGAAAACAAAAAGCGAGACGGGAGCGCCGGGCGAGCGCCAACCTTGACACCACCACCACCACCCTCTCCGCAGCGCGTCAACATCGTCATCAACTACGACATGCCCGAGACGGACGCCGCCAAGGGCAACGGCGCGGACACGTACCTCCACCGCGTCGGCCGCGCGGGCCGCTTTGGCACCAAGGGCCTCGCCGTCACCTTCGTCTCCTCCGAAGCCGACTCCGGCGTGCTCAACCAGGTGCAGGAGCGGTTCGACGTGGACATCAAGCCGCTGCCCGACCAGGTCGACGCGGCGTCGTACATGACGACGGCGTGAGGCGGGGGGGCGGGGGGGCGGGCGGGGGCGGGAGTGGCGGCCGCCGGGGGGGCTGCCGCGGGCGGCGTGTCGTTCCCCTTGTCTTGGCGCGGGCGCAGACGAGGAGAGGGAGGACCGCGGCGTCTCTCGCGCGCGCACACCGCCCCCCCCCCGCCACCATGCCCCCCCCCCCCGGCCACGATGAGGCCGTCCCCGCGCCCCGCGCGCACGCCCTCCTGGCCGCGCTGTCGATCGCGCCGGCCCTCTTCCCGGTCCCCGCGTCGCTCAACATCGTGGCGACCGCGGCCGCCGCCGTGTACGTCGGGTGCTGGCGGTCGGTCAAGAAGGAGGCGCCGGTGGAGAGCATGAGCCGCAAGGTGGGGGGGGGGGGGGAGGGGGGGGAGGGGCGCGCGCCATTGCGCGGCACGCGCGCGATCCCGCGGCGCGCGCCGGCGTCGCGGGCGGGCGGTCAATGCACGGCCGGGACCGTGGGAAGGGCTGGGGCGGTTTGCGAGGGGGCGCGGCGGCCGGCAACCCCCCGCCAACCCCCCACCCTCCACCCCCCCAAACAAACCATCCTCCACAGGACGCCATGAAGTTCCCGCTCATCGGTTCCGCCGTCCTCTTCTCCCTCTTTCTCGCGTTCAAGCTGCTGCCCAAGCAGTGGGTCAACGCGGCGCTGACGCTCTACTTTGTCGTGCTCGGCACCGCGGCCGTCGCGGCGGCAATAGTCCCCTTTGTGGCCGCCCTCTTTCCCGCCGCCGCGCGCACCCGGTCGTACGTCGTCAAGAAAGGGCTCACGCTGCCGTACGTGCTCACGGTGAGGGACGGGAGAGGGGGCGACCGGGGTTTCGTTTTTTTTTGCTCCTGCGCTCCGCCCTGCTCGCCGGCCGCCCCGCCCGAGGGGCGGCGCTGGCCGGGCTCGCAAGCGTGGAGACGAGTGGCGGGCCGGCTCGGGCGGCCGACCTCGCCCACGCTTCCGCCGCCGACCCCGGCCGCTGTGCGTGCGTGCGCGCTCGCGCCGCCCTCGCCGTGCGCCCCGCGGCGGCCGCCCCGCCCGCCCGCCCCGCCCCCACCCCCCCCCCTCCGCGCCAGGACCCGACCGACGTCGCGTTCACCGCGCCCGAAGCCGCGTCGGCCGCCGCCGCCCTCGCGCTGGCCGGGTGGTACGTCGCCGAGAAGCACTGGCTCGCCAACAACGCGCTCGGGCTCGCGTTTTCGGTCACCGGCATCGAGCACCTCTCCCTGGGCGCCGTCTCCACGGGCGCCATCCTCTTGTCGGGCCTGTTTGTGTACGACGTCTTCTGGGTGTTTTGCACGCCGGTCATGGTCTCGGTCGCCAAATCGTTCGACGCGCCGATCAAACTCTTGTTCCCCCGCGCGGCGGCGGCCGGCGCGAAATCGGGCGCCCCCCCTCCGTTCTCCATGCTCGGCCTGGGCGACATCGTGATCCCGGGCGTCTTCGTCGCGCTGCTCCTCCGGTTCGACGCGGCGCGCGGCGCGCACGCGAAACCCTATTTCCCTGCCGCGTTCGCCGCCTACACCGCCGGCCTCGCCACCACCATCGTCGCCATGCACGCGTTCGACGCGGCCCAGCCCGCGCTGCTGTACATCGTGCCCGCGGTGTTGGGGGCGGTCGCCGCGCTGGCCGCCGCGCGGGGGGAGGTCGGCCCGCTCCTCGCCTGGTCGGAAGATCCGGAGGACGGCGCGGCCAAAAAGGGGGGGGAAAAGAAAAAGGCGTGACAGCTGGCGCGGGGCCCGCGCACTGCAACAGACGAGGCGAGCGCCGGGCGGCCACCGCCGCCGCCGCCACTCCGCGCCGCGCCTTGTGTCGGCCGCCGCCTCCTCCGACCGCGCCATGTCGGACGCCAGCGACGCGGGCGCCGACACCGACTCGTGGGCGGACGGCGTGCTCGAGGTGAGAGGGGCGAGGGAGGGGATGGCGGCGGCGCCGCGCCGCGCGCCGCCGCCTCCCACGCTCCCGCCGTTTCTCAGTTCTCCGATGACGAGGGCGACACGACGCCCGAGCAGCTGGCCGACGGCGTCGACCCCCAGGTGGGGGGGGGGGGCATGGCGGCGCTGTCCCCGGGCGGCGCGCGGCCGCGGCTCACGCGCCTCCCTCCCTCCCTCCCCGGCACAGGGCATCCCGTGGGACAGAATGCAGCTCTCGCGCCAGCACTACCGGGTAGGAGAAAAAGGTGGGGGCGGCGCGCGGGCCGCCGCGGCCCCGCGCTCCCGCCCACACCCTCCCTCCTCCCGCCCCAGGAGGTGCGCATGAAGCAGTTGGACAACTACGTCAACCTGCGGGAGGCGGTCGACGCCGCCGCGCCCGCGCTGGCGGCCGAGGCGGTGCCGTCGACGCCGCCCGCGCGCCCTTTCTACGCCTTTGCCCGCAACTGCCGCGCCGTGCGCTCGTCCATCGCCCACTTTCAGCTGCGCAACCTGCTGTGGACGCCCAGCCGGGAGGACGTGTACGCGGTGCACGCGGCGCGGCTGGTGCACTGGAGCGGCGCGACGCGCGCGCGGACGGTGGTGGTCGACGCGTCGGGCGACCCCGGCGCCCCGCCCCCCCCGCCCCCGCCTCCAGGCCTGGCGCCGCTCGCGCCGGGCCGCGTGCAGGTGGGCACGGCCGCGGTCGCGTGCGGGGTCGCGGCGGTCGGCGGCTTCAACGGGGAAGTCATCGTCGCGCCCCTCCGCGCGGCCCCCCTCGCCCGCCCCGCCGCCGCCCGGGTCACCCTGTCCGACAACGGCATCACCAACGCGCTGGACATCGTGCCCACCGCCCGCGGCGGCGGCGCGGCGGGCGCCGTCGTCGCCGCGTCCAACGACGGCGCGGTGCGCGTCCTCGCGCTGCCCACCCTCGCGCCGGTCGCCACCTTCGCCCTCGGCTGGGCCGTCAACTGCGCGGTGGTGAGCCCCGACGGGACCACGATCGCGGCGGTCGGCGACGACCCCGCGGCCGCGCTCCTCGACGCGCGGTCGGGCGCGCGCGCGGCCACCCTGGCCGGCCACGTCGACTACTCGTTCGCCGCGGCCTGGCACCCGGCCGGCACCCTGCTCGCCACCGGCAACCAGGACGCGACGGCGCGCGTGTGGGACGTGCGCGCGCCCGGCCGGTCGCTCGCGACGCTGCGCTCCGCGCTGGGCGCCGTCCGCTCCCTGCGCTGGTCCCCGGACGGGCGCCACCTGGCGGCGGCCGAGCCCGCCGATTTCGTGACCGTGCACGGGGGGGACGGGTGGGCGCGCGCGCAGCGCATCGATTTCTTCGGCGAGGTCGCGGGGATCGCGTTCACCCCGTGCGGCTCCCGCCTGTCCATCGCGGTCGCGGACGCCACCTACTCGTCGCTGCTGCAGTACGATCGAGGGGGGGGGGAGGGGGGGGAGGGGGATGATGGAGGGGCGGCGTGAGGGGGAGGCGGGAGGGAGGAGGACGCCGCGTGAGAGAGAGGGACGACACTGCCCTGCGACGTGCTTTGCCGCGTGTGACATGCCCGGTCCTCGGCGTGCGTGTGCGGCGGCGGAGGCAGCGACCGGGGAGGGAGGGAAGAGGGGAGAGAAGCGGCGCGCGGCCGGCGCGGGAGGCCTGCCCCAGGCCTTGCGCCGTTAACGCTCACGCGGGCCCGCCGGCGTCGTGGGAGGCGATTCAAGCCGGCGGCAGCGGCGGAGAGACAGGGAGGGACGGAGGTGAGGGTGAGAGCGCCGCGCGCGCCCGAGCGGTTGCCGTGCCGCGCCCGACGCGCCCGACGCAGCGTCTGCGCGCGTGTGCGAATCTGCTGCGCGGTTGCGGCCACCAGGGCGGCAGCGTGGGCGGAGGGGAGGGAGGGTGGAGCGAGGGAGGGAGGAGAGCACAAGTGTGGATGCGTTGTTTTGCTTGCAAAACACCACCAGGGGCGCGCCTCCCAGGCGGCAGCGCGCGCGAGCTGGAGGCGCAAGCCCCCAGCGCGCGCGCGCGCGCCACGAGCGGCAGCCCCCGCCGTACTCCGACCCCCCTCATTTTACCCCGCCCTCCCATCAGCCGATCGTGTGGGGCTTGGGGTAGGGCGCCAGCGTCTTGCGCTTGTCCTCTTCCGGCGTCAGCTTGAACCCGCCCTGCGACTTGAAGCGCATGGCCTTCGACGGCGCACCCGGGCGCGAAATCTGCCACTTTTTGGCGACCGCCTTGGCCGCGATGTTGACCTTGGGCGAGACCGACACAAGGATGGGTTCCACGTTGAGGAAGTCGGGGTTGGCCTGCGCGCCCACGGCCTGGAGCTTGATGAGCGTCGGGTCGACGGTCAGGAACTGGGGGTCGGCCGATGCGCCAGTCGCCGAGATGGAGATCGCCTCGGGCCGCACGCGAATAAACTCGGGCGAGGCCGACACGCCGGTGAGGCCCTCGGCGACGATGCACGGGCGGTACTGGAACTGCTGGAACGAGAAGTCGGCCAGCCTGATAGGGTTCTGCCGGAGCGACGCGTTCGGCACGTACCGGGGCTTGGACTTGTAGAGGAAGGTCGAGTTGGCGGACGGGTCGAAAATACTTTTCGCGGAGTTCGTGCCAACCGAGGAGACCTGGAGAGGAGGGGGGAAGGGACGCGGGGTGCCGCGCGCGTGGGCCTGCCGTCTCGTCCCCCTCGCCCCCCTCCCCCTCTCCCTCCTCCTCTCCACCTACCACCGTCTTGGCGTTGGCGATCTCGCCGAGCACGGGGTCGCGGAACTCGAGGTAGGACAGCGCGGGCGCGACGCGGTCGTCGATGGGGGCGGACGTGAGTTTGTCCACCACGGGGCGCAGCCAATCGTAGCCGGTGTTGGTCGGGAAGGCTTCCCGCGTCAAGTTGAGTTTCTGCCTGTCGAGTTCCAGGAGCTCGGCCTGGTTCTCCTTGTAGAGGTTGAAGGAATTCGTCTTCGACGCGGGGAGGACAGTCATGTTGATGTTGGCGCCCGTGAGCACGCCGACCGCCGCCAGCGCCTTTGTGTTGTTGTTCTTGTTCCTCCAGATCGCGGCCTCAGTCGCGCTCAGCGACGCAAAGGGGTCGCCGGGCTGCTTGACCGAGGGATTCTTGACTTGGTAGGCGGCGCCCACCTTGCGCGCCATGGAGAGCTCCTTGTTGAAGATCGACTTGTCGCCAGTCGCCTTGATCTGGTTGGGGACGGGGTCGACGATCGACTTGGCCGACTGCGAGGAGGAAGGGGGGGAGGGGGTGTGGGCGCGAGCGAGAAGGCACAACCTCGCCCTCCCCCGCCCTCCTCCCTCCCCCTCCCACCTTGTCCCACGCAGCCTGCTGGATGCGCCACTGCGTGACGCCCGCGATGGTGTCGTTGTACTTAGCCTTGATCGCTTGGTCCTTCTTGCCGGCCACAAAAGTGAGGTTCGTGGGCGTGTACGTGTTGGGTTTCAGCCCCATCGTCGCGTTCATGTTGGGCCACACCTTGACGGGGGGCGCCTGGAACGGGATCGTCGTGTTGGGGAAGAGCTGCGGCTTGGGGCCGGCGTCGGCGAAGAGGTCCTTCGCGTTGACGAGGTCGATCGCCTTGGCCGCGTCGTCCGCCGTGTACTCGTGCGTGAAGATCTCGTCGAGCCCCTTGGAGATGAGCGACAGGTCGGCGTCGGTCTTGGTGCCGTTGGCGTACCGCACAAACATCTCGTGCACGAGCGTGGACGGCTCGGTCACCGGCTTCCCTTGCAGGAGGCTCGGCAGCTGCTCCTGGACGGCCATCATCATGGTCGTCAGGCCCATCAGGGGGCCGTGGAGGCCGGGGTGGACCTTTTGGACCATCTCGTTGATCATGTCGACCTGGAGAGTGGGGAGAGAGGGGATGGTCGTGGGATCGTGTCGCGTCGGCGTCTCCGCGCTCCGTGTGCCTCGCTCCCGGGCAGGGGTGGGGAGGAGGGGTGGAAGAACAAAGCACCTCCCGCCCTCGTCCCGCCCGTGGCTCGGGCGCCGCGCCGCGGGGGCGTCAGGGCGCTGCGGCCGCGGCAGGGGCGCGCGAGCCGGCGGCCGAGGCGCGGGCGGCCGAGACGCAGCGGCGCCCTCCTCTCCTCTAATCTCTCCACCTATCCTACCTGGGACGCCACCATAGCGTGCACAAACTTGGCGGTGCCGCCGTCGGCGGAGGACGGGATGATGATGGAGCCGGCGGGGCCAGTAGCGTCGCCGACCGTCGGCGCGTCGTCGGCGAGGACGCCGTCTTCAGTCACCCACTCCGTCTTCTCCTCAGCGGCGTCGACCGGGGCGGGCGCGGCGTGGGACAGGGCCAGCATGCCCAGGAAGACGAGGGCGACGGCGCGGCGGCTAAAGAGGGAGGGAGGAGAAGGGATAAGAGGGGGTCGGCCGATGTCCTCCTGCCCCCACACGACAACCGTAGGCGCCCGCCATGCGCTTTATCGCGCGTCTCCAAGGACCGTGGCGGCCGCGGCGGGGCGGGAAGCGCGCCAGCAGGCCGCTAGCGCCTAGAGGCTACCGCCTCAAGGCGGCGCGGCACGGTCGACGCTCTTCACGCTCTTCGCGCGCCGGGAGCGGGCCCCACGGAGGCCGCAGGAGGCCTCCAGGTGCTTGTGGGAGCGTCCCGTGGGGCGGCCAGCCCCCCTCAAAGCGGCAAGATGCGGCGGCGGCCTGTGGACCGCTCCCCCTTCTCCCCCGCGCCGCCGCCACGGCGCTTCCATGGGTCGCAGCGTGCTCATGCGCGCGCTACCTGGTTGGCAGGGGCGGCAAGGCGACGCGGGGCGCCCGGAGCACGTAGCACAAATGCCGGGGCGAGATGCGGCGCGCAGCCAAAAAGCCGCGCCAAGACCCCCTGGCCCTAATTCTCACCCGCCCGTCATGATGACTGGTGTGTAGTGTAACGCTGGGGGGAGAGGCGAGGGGGACAGTGGTTGGTGAGGAACTGGGCAGGCAAAGCAGTTGCCGGGCCGAATTGGGTTGATATGGTGGTGGGGTGCGGCCGGCCGCGCGCGCGTCCGCGAGGCATTCGACGCCCTTGTTCGGCGGCCAAGTCAGTCTTTAGTGTCCCGCGTGGCTGCTGGCGGGCAGGCGTGCGCGCCCGCGCGCGCATGAGGGCGCGGCGCGTGCGCGCGGCTCGCGGGCGCACGCTTGCCGCGCCGCCGCTTTGCGGGTGCAAGCGCGCGGAGAGCAACCGCGCGTGCCCATCAAACCCACCGGTGAGCGCGCGAGGGCGCGCGGGGGGCGGCGGCTGGACGCGCGCCGGGGAAAGGAGAGGAGTGAGCCTGCACGTCGTCGCGCGCGCGGCAACCACTTTCTGCACAAGATACCGGCATCTTGCCGCCAGTGCGCCCCCCCCAAACAACGCCTCGCACACGAGCACTTGCAGTTGTGGAGTAAGCATGGGTCGGGAAGGGAGGGTGGCGGCCCCGGCGGGAAAAACAAAAACAAAAGGGAGGGGGTGGGGAACACCAGGGTTGCACCTGGTTGTGGCCCTCCCCCTCCTGTGGCCGCGCCCGACGTGAGTGAGTGGGCGTGGGCGGTGTGCGTGGCCGCCTCGGCCCCCGGAGCGGCCCGCGCGGTGCGGGCCCTTGCCTCGGCGCCCCCTCTCCCTCGGCACGCCTCGGACGCCACCGCCGACGGCGGCGGGCGGGTGGTGAAAGGAGGGGAAGAGGCAAAAAGAGAAGGCGCGGGCGCGCGGCCCCCTTGCCACCTCTCCGCCCCACCCAAAACACCTGCCGCGCGCTGCCGCCGGCCACACCATTCCACCCCACAACAACCCGCCGCACACATTCCACCCCACAACCTGGCGCGGGAGCCCCACCCCACACCCCGGCGCGGCCCCTTGCGCCCACCGCCCGCGCTGGCAGCCGCCCCCGAACCCACTTTCCGCTCCCCATTTTGCAAAAATTGACACGCGTTTGCGCGCACGGTTCTCCCGGTGGCATGAGGTGCAGATAGGGCGCGGGCGGCGGCGCGGCGGCAGCCTGCGCGCGCGCGCTACGACGCGCTTCCTCTCCCTCGACGCCGCCCGCGCGACGTTGGACGCGTGGCGTGTGCGTGCGCGCTACGGATGGCTGAGCTCAGGTTGGGGCGGGCTCACGCCATCGACGGACGCCGGGCAAAAGGAAAAAAGCGCGCCCGCGCGCGCCACACCGCGGAACCAAAGCGCGCACACGCCCCGCCACGTCCCCGAAAGCCGATCCCGACGGCACACCATGGCCCAAGACGTGTGAGGGCGGGCTCCAGGTGGGTTGGGCGGGGGTGCAGCGTCGCCAAGCCCCGGTTTGCCGGCCGCGCGCGGCGCGGCGCGGCGGCCGCGGGTCGCCCCCGCGCCGCACCCCACCACCCTTCCGCGCCCTCGTAAACCTTCGATCGACGCGCCCGACCCCGCCGCTGGCGCGCGCGGACGACGGTGGCAGCCCAGGGGGAGGAACGGGCGTTATGTGCGTTTGGCGAGGGGCAGAGAGGGAGAGCCTCGCGCCGACGCCGCCGCATACTCACTACCCTTCCCCCGGCGCCCCTCGACTCGAGGCGCGTCTCCGCCCCGCGCGACACACTCGCGCGCCCCAGGTGCGTGCCCGGGCGCCAGCGGGGCCTCGCCCGCGCCGCGCGCGGCGGGAGACGGCGATGGGCGGGCGGCGAGCGGCGCGCGCGGCGCGACCCGTCCCCAGCCGCCGCCCGCCGCATTAATTGGGCAGGCACGCCATGTACTGCCGACCCTGGGCGGCGGCGGCCGGGCCGGGCCGCGGCCGCGGGGCCCCCGCGGGCAAGGCCCAGGGCCAACCGCGACCGCGCATGGGGTGGGGAAATAGGGGCGCTCACGCCCCGCTCCCTCCCTCGATAGCTCCTTTCGGTCAACGCATTTGAGCTCAAGTAGAATGCGGTGCGTGAGGGGCGAGTGGTGAGGCAATGTGCGGCGTTCAATGGCACGACCTTTGCGCCGTGCGCCGGCCGCCGCCGAGGCAGCCGCCCCGCCCAGCCGCACGCCACCACGGTCGCCGCGCGCTACGCGCCGGGCCGCGTTTGAGGCGGCGGCGGCGCGAATAGTCGCGAGGGCGGGGCGCCGCGCGGCCCCGGCCGCCGCTGCGGCCGCGCGCCTCCGCTCCGCGCGGCCGCTGCCGCGGCCGCGGCCGCGCGGCCACGCGAGAAACGCCGATGCGGGGCGTCGGCGAGCGCGCGAGCGGGCGGCTGCGGCGCGGGCGGCCACTCTCGGCGCTGCGCAATCTTGCGTTCATTTTTCTTTCTTCCCGAGGTCCGCCGCCCACCCCGCCCCCTCCTCCCCTTTTTTTAGCTTCGCCGCCCTCGCCCTCATCCTGCTGGCCGGCACCGCCGCCCTCGCCCACGCGGCCGACTCGGACGTCGCCGACATGGTCGACACCAAGACTCTCTCCCTGGAAGACACGGACAAGGTCATGACGGAGGCGGGCTTCGTTCTGAACCAGGAAACGGGGCTGTACGACGCGCCCGCGTCCCTCTCTGAAAAGAACGACGTCAAGCGCCCGCTCCTCATCCCCGAGAACGAGGCCGACCACGCCGCCTTTGTCAACATGCTGCTCGCCCAGCAGCACGCGCTGGTGCAGTCCGAGTACGGCGAGCACTCGATCCCGGCCGGCCTCTCGTTCCTCGTCAAGGAGTACCAACAGCTGGCAGCCGACGTGCTCGCCATCCTGGGCATCTCGAAGCCGCTCGTGGAAATGGACTGGCTCGCCCAGCACGTGCAGGTGAGAGGAGAGGAGGGAACGAAGGGGAGGGGGTGGTGGCGGCGGCGGCGTGCCACCCCCCTCTCCCCGCCGCCCGGGGCGGCGGGGAGAGCTGGAGGTCGCGCGGCGCCCGCCGCGACGCCTGCAGCTGCTGCGCGGGGCGGCGGGGAGGGAGGAGGGTGGCGCGTTTGCCCGGCCCCCTCGCTCTTTCCTCCCTCCCTCGTCCGCCGCAGCGGCCCGGGCGCCGCGCCGGCGCGGCCGCTGGAAGGGCACCACCGGCGCCCGCCGCGCCGCTTGCTGCGGCGCAGCAGCGAGATAGAGAGAGGCGCCGCCGGCGCCTCTCTCAAACCCCCACCCAACCCAACCCCCTCCCCCACCCCCGCCAGTACAAAATCGAGGAGTTCAGACAGCTCCTCAGGCACGTGTCCCCCACGCTCGAGGCCCACATCGGGCTGGGCAACCCGGTCTACACCGACCAAAGGCTCGCCGCCCTCGCCACCGCCACCGCACCCTCCGGTACGGCACAGGCCGCCAACAACAACGCGTGGTTCCGCAACGAGCCCTTCGTCTACCGCAAGGCCATCGCTGCCCTCTCGGTGGCGCCCAACTGGTTGAACTTCCGGCCGTGCCTCATCAACATTGGGGCGGCGGGCGCGACGGCGAATCCCCGCTTCCTCTCGGTCTCGCCGCGCATCATCACCGTGTCCGCCAAGGGCGCGAGTTGGGACCCCAAGTTTATGAAGGTGGAGCCCGCGCTCATCCGCGTCAAGGCGACCGGCATCCAGTTCCAGCCGCGCATGTTCAACGTGGCGCCGTCGCTCGTCGAGGTGTCGCCCACGATCACGATCAAGGACGACAACATCCGGGTGCCCAGAACGGAGCGCTGGGGCGCCCCCGTGCTCGACTTCTCGGGGCGCGGCAAGACGGTCGACTGGACCAAGGGCAAGACGCCGCTCCCGACCAAGGCCGAGATGCCGGAGCTGCCCAAGATTCCCAAATTCAACAAAAATGCCCTCAAGTACCAGGGTTGAGAGGAGAGGAGGACAGGGGCGGGGGGCGGCGCGCCGCCCCTCGTCCCCGCCTCCCTTCGCTCCCGCCCGGCGCGCGGCGCTGCTGGCTGGCCCCGAGTTCGCTCGGCGGACTCAGCCACGGCCCGCCGCGACGGGCGGGGCGACTATCTCTTTGGTGGGGCGCCACGACGGCCGCCCCACCCGTGGGGCGGCCGTGGTGGCGGCGCGGCGTGGCCTCGGCCGCGGCCGTGGCCGCGCCGGCGCGCCCGCGGCGTGCAACACGGCAATCAACACACGAAGGGGCCGAGTCGGGGCGGTGGGGTGCGCCGCGGGCCTCTCTCTGCGTCGCTCGCACGCCGCGCCGCTCTCGCCTCCCCCACCGTCTCTCGCCCCCGACCCCCAACCCTACCCCTGTGCGCCTGGTGCGCGCGTGGTCGGACGTCCAAACCGTGAAAAGCTGCAGGGCCGGGCGGCAACTCAGAAGGCTGCAGGGCCGAAGACCGCTGCCGACGAAACTCGCGCCGCGGCCTCGCTCGCTCGCTCCCCCCTCTGCCTCCGGCGCCTCTCGCCTCGTGTCCGACGCGGTGCCAGCCGCGCCGGCGTGCGGCGGGCGGGCGAGCCGCGCGGGCGCCTCCCCCGCCTCTCTCTCTGCGCGTCGCCGTCGCTGCGCTCTATTTTCCCCTCTGCTCTCCCGCACACACCCTTGCCCCGCTCGCCCACCCCCGATGGGCCGCCGGCGCAACAAGGGCGGCCGTAGCGGCGGCGGCGCCGCCGCGCTGCCCGCGCCCGACCGCGGCGCGGGCATCGGGCCGCGCCCGCCGCCCGCGTCCGCCTCCGCGCCGCGCCACGCTCGCCGCGGCCCACGCCTGGCGCCCGACGGCGCGCCCGAAGTGGACCGCGAGCGCACGTGCCCTCTTTTGCTGCGCATCTTCCCGGCCGCGACCCACCCGGTCCCGGCGTCCCTCGCCCGCCTCGCGGGCGACGGCGCCAAGCCGCCGCCGGGCGAGGTGCAGGCCTACACGTGGCCGGACGCGACGCTGCGCGAGCTGGCGTCGCTGGTGCAAGAGGTCGAGCCGGGCGCGGCGGCGGCGGGGGCGACCCTGGACCTGGCCCTGGTCTATCCGGGGGGCGGTGGCGCGCCCACGCTGCGGCGGGTGGGCAGGCTGCGGGCGTCCGGCGCGGGCCCCGACGACCGGCGCACGCTCCGCGGCCTCGGCTTTGAGACGGGCGACCTCCTGTCCGTCGCGGTCGAGCCGCCCAGAGGAGGAGGAGGCGTGGGAGGGCGGGGTGGCGGCGGCGGCGACGGCCGGCGCCGGCCGCGCTCGCGCAGTCGCGAGCCGCGCCGCTCGCGCTCGCGCTCGCGGTCACCGCCGCAGAAGCAGCCGCGCCGCACCCGGTCCCGCTCCCCCCCCCAAACGCAGCCGCGCCGCACCCGGTCCCGCTCCCCGCGCCCGCGCGCGCGCGTGTGACACGCCGCCCGCCGCAAAAACAGCCCCCGTCTCTCCCCCCCCCCGCTCCCTCACCACGTGCCCACCGCGTGCGCGGACGGGTGCTCGAACGCGGCGTACCCCCACCGCGTCTCCAGCGCAAAAGGGGCGGAGACGGTGACCCCGCCCGCCGTCGCGCGCGCGATCTGGAATTTGTTGATCGTCTGCTTGTCCCGGTAGTAGCACACCGCGAGCGCTTCCTTGAGCAGGGCCTCCGCGTCGGCGTCCGACATGTCGGGGGCATGCTTCTCCCGGAACAGGGGGCGCGCGAGGTGCGCGCCAAACCCGGTCGCGACGTGCGCGTCCGTGTACGCGACCCCGAGCATCCCCACCGTGCCCAGAAACGGGGCGCCGCCCTTGGGTCCGACGCCCGCGACGACGAGGGACGACCAGAGGGGGTCCATCTTGGTGCGCCGGTTGTAGAGGACGCGGGTGAGGTATGCGTGGAGCGCGGCGGGGGTGCGCGGCTCGCCGTCGTCGGCGCAGTAGTCGGCCACGTCGAGCTCGACAAGCAGCGATTTGATGTACTGGAGGGGGAGGGGGGAGGGGGGGTGGGCGCCGTTTCGCGGCCTCCACCCTCCCGCACCACCCCGCGCCCCCCCGCCCCACCTGGAAGTCGGACAGCTCCCCGCCGGCCCCCAGCACGGTGGTGGGCCCGATGGGAGCGAGGCGCTCAAAGGATTTGTAGCGCTTGGTAGAGCCGTACGAGCCTGGGGAGGGGCGGAGGGGGCGGGGTGGTGGGCAGGAGGGAAGGGCGCGCGCGGCGCGCGAGCGAGCGCGGCCGCCGCGGGCGCCGCCCTGGGTGCCCCGCTCGCCGCGGCGGCACCCAAAATCGCGTGGGAGGCGTGCGGCGCGTCGGCGGCCGCGCGGCGGCGGCCGCGGCGGCCGCCTCTCCACCCCGCACCCTCCCTCTACCGCACCAAGCGTGTCGGACGCCAGCATGACGCCACCCGCGTAGACGACGCCCAGGACGGACGTACCGGTCACGTACGGCGTTCTGAAGGGAAGGAGGGGGGAGGGGGTCGGGCGCCCGGCGCTCGCGCCCCGCGGCGCCCCAGCCCCAATCCCGGGATTCTTTGATGGATGCCGCCGATCGCCCGGGCCTGCTTTTGCGGCCGCCAGCGGCCTCGGCGGCCGCGCGGCGCCGCGATGCGCGCCGGTCGGGATCGCGCGCCCTCCCCCCTCCCTCCTTCCCCCCCGTCTTCTCACTGCGTGCGCTGGCGGTTGTCGCCGTCGCCCGCCACGTGCCCCGGCGCCACCGCAAAGGGCGCCGCGCCGGACGTCGGCGTCTGCACGCTCGGCCGCACGACGGACCCCGGCGCGTCCGCGGCCAGCGCCAGCGCGGGGCCGGCCACGCCGGGGCCGAGCGCCTCGGCGTGGGAGGTGGGGCGGTGGAACATCGAACGGGGGAGGCGAGGAGAGGGCGCGACGATGCAGCGGTGCGCGCTCACTCTTGCCTCGGCCTCCGCCACCCCTCCCGTCTCTCTCCACATCATGACCCGCAAACGAGGCAACGGCCGCGGCCGCGGCGGCGGCCCTGGCGGCGACGGCGGCCCGGGCGACGACGCGTCGCCGCGCGAGACTGGTGGCGACTGGCGCCGCCCGCAGGTGTGAGAGAGAGAGGGTGGCGGGCGAGAAGAGTGAAAGGGTCGTCGAGATTGGGGGCGGGCGGCGAGCGCGCGCGCGCGCACCGCGCTGCGCGCCGCCCCGCGCCGCGCCCGCGCCGCCGTCAACGCTTCCGACGCGCGCCGGCACCTGCCTTCATCCTCAGCCCGGCGCTGGCGGCGGCGGCGCACCCCTCCCCCCCCACCTCCGCTCCCCCCCCCCCGCGCTGTCCGCCAGCCTCGCCGCCCGCCTCGGCACCGCCGCGCCGCCCCCGTTCGACGACGCCGCGTCCGACGTGCCGTCGACCCGGTCGGAGCTCGGGTCGGTCTCCCACCTCGGCCACGACGTCGCCTCCCTCGGCGACGCGGCGTCCGACGTGGGCACCGACGCCGCGCCCGACCCGCCGCCGCCGGCCGGCGGCGCGGTGTGGGGCGGTCCCACGCTGCCGGAGCGGCCCGGGGGCGTGGGCGCGTCGCCGCGCGGGTCGGTGGGCGGCGGGTCGACGGCGGGCGGCTCGTCGGGCGCCGCGGTGCGCCAGCTGGATTTGGACGGGCCCGCGGGCGTCGTGCGGGCCACGGCGGAAGACGCCGCGGCCGCCGCGCGCGCGGCGGCCGACGCCGCCGCCGCCGCGGCCGCCGACGTGTCGCGCGACGCCGCCGCCTCCCTCGCCTCGGCTGGCGCCGCCGCGCGCCGCGCCGCCGGCGTGGCCAAAGACCGCGCGGCGGAGCTCGCCGGCGACGCGGCGAGAGCGACGGGCGCGGCCGCGACCGCGGCGCGCGAGAAGGCGGCCGCCCTGGCCTCTGAATCGGCCAGGCTCGCGACCGCCGCCAAAGACCGCGGCGCCGAGCTGGCCGGCGCGGCCAAGGCGCACGCGAGCGCCGCGGCGTCCGACGCGGCGGGCCTCGCGCGCGCCGCCGGCTCATCGGCCGCCCACCACGCCAAAGCGGCGTCCGCCGACGCGGCCGCTGCCGGCTCGCGCGCGGCGGACGAGGCTGCCCGCCTCGCGCGCGCGGCGCGCGCCGAGGGCGGCAAAGCCGCGCGCGCGGCGGGGGCGGCGGCCGAAACGTGGCTGGAAGCCGCGTCGTCGTTCTACAAGCGGCACCCGACGGCCGTGTGGGCGGCGGCGGCGGCGGCGGCGAGCGCGGTCGTCGTCGTCGCGGCCGCGGCGACGCGCGCGCGCAAGTGAAAGAAGAGGAACACTGGGGCGGTTGGGGGGTGGCGGGCGATGGCGGCCGCCCGGCGCGCAGGGCGGGGCCGCGCGTGTGCGCGTGTGAGGAGGACGGGAGGAAGGAGACGAGGGAGCGGCGTGGGCGGCGGCCAGTCTCGGCGGCGCCGGAGGCCCGCCATGGCGCGGGTGCGCCCCCGTCCCGCCCGCGTCGCGACCCCGCCCTCGCACGCGCTCGCGCGCCCACGCCCACTCCCACTCCCCGTTCTCTGCAGATTGTCTCCCCGGGCGACCGCATCTCCCCTCTCCCCCCCTCCGGCGAGCTCCGCGTCGGCCCCGGCCTGGACGCCGCCGGCGCCTGGCTCGTGGCGGACGCGCCCGGGGTGGTGAAAGAGACGCGGGGCGGGACGGCGTGGGTCGCGAGCCGCGGCCGGCGCTACGCCCCCGCCCCCGGCGACGCCGTCGTCGGACGCGTCACCGACAAGGGCGGCGAAGCCTACGGCGTCGACATCGGGGCCGCGTTCCCGGCCAGCCTGCCGTCTCTCGCGTTTGAAGGCGCGACGCGGCGCAACCGGCCGCCGCTCGCGGTCGGGGACCTCGTCCTCGCCCGCGTCGCCGCGGCCGGCCGCGACGTGGACGCAGAGCTGGCCTGCGTGGATGAAGGCGGGAGGGTGAGAGGAGAGGGGGGAGGGGGGAGGGGCGACCGAGCGCGCGGCCAGCCTCCCCCCCCCCCGCCGGCCCCCCCCCCCCCCCCCCCCCCCCAGGCGCCCCCCAGCCCCCCCCCCCCCACCCCCCCCCACCCCCACCC
>Ga0315287_10000430_pt1 | contig 36464 bp, 23 predicted proteins | sample YL17G11_0_MG_FD_205037 | JGI IMG/M metagenome (GOLD analysis project Ga0315287, IMG submission 205037) | Sediment microbial communities from Yellowstone Lake, YNP, Wyoming, USA - YL17G11_0 | ecosystem: Environmental > Aquatic > Freshwater > Lake > Sediment | place: USA: Wyoming | collected...
GCACCCCCGCAGCAGGTCGCCCACGGCCGCCAGGCGCGCCCCGCGCCAGGCCTGCTGCTTGGCCGACGCGGCCTCGATGCGGCGGGCCAAGGCCCGGTTGGCCGGAATGAGGGCCAGGACGACGCACACGCCCGCCGCAAACGCCCAGCGCACCTGTGTGTACAGGAGGGCGAGGGCGAAGAGGATTTGAAGGGGCAGGGCCCAGGCGTCGTGTGCGGCGCCCAGCGCGCCCGCCACCCGGTCCACGTCCAAGGTGGCCAGCGTGGTGGCGTCCCCGGCGCTGAAAGGCGCGGCGTCCGCAGCCGGCATGGCCAGGGCCGCGCCAGCGAGGGCGGTGCCAAGGGCGGCCCGAGCACGGGCGGCCATCGCGGCCAGGCTGTACGAGTAGTGCGAGTTGAGCACGGCTTTCAACGCCGCGGCGGCCGCCAGCCCGCCTGCGGCGGCGAGGCCGCAGGCCGGCGTACCTGCCTCCCCGCCAGGCGGCCCCACGTACGAGACGAGCGCGTGCAGAAAGAGGGGACCCGCAAAGTTGAGCCCATCGCACCCGGCCCTCACCGCGCCCAACCGCACCCACCGCCACCCTGTCAGGCTCCAGGCCAGGCGTGCTAGGGAGGGCGGGGCGGTGGTGGTGGCCGAGCGGGCCGCCAGCCAGGCGGCCGCGAGGTGCGCGCCTGCGGCGAGCGGCGCGTCGCCAGGCGGCACGCCAAAAAGGTCGCGCGGCCGCAGGACGCGGGACGAGCCCGTCTCGATCAGCGGCCCAACCCAGTGGAAGGCGATGCGGCTGAGCAGGGTAGTGCCGCCCGCGACCGGGCGTGAATGATGGCGACGTGGGAGGTGGGCGCGGCGGCGGCCGCGGCCGCGCAGGAGCGGGTTCCCCAGGCTGCTTTCCTCCCCCGCTTCCTCTCCGCCTGATGACGACGACGACGATGACCACGACGACGACGACGACGACAAAAGTGAGGGCTGCGACAACGAGGAAGAGCTCGTCCGCGGCAGAAGAAGCCACGCCGGCTCGGCCGCGCCGCGTAAGCACAGGCCCAGCGCGGCCGCTGCCTGACACGCCGCAAGGCCGGCCGCCGTGCACGCGGCCGCGACCGCGTTCCGGTGCGGCCGCGGGGCCCGCCCGGCCAGGAGGGCTGCCACCGCTGGCCCGGCTACAGCCAGCCCGCCGGCCGCGGCCAGCACGGCGGACGCCTTGGCGGTGGTGCCGATAACGGCGCCGGCCCGCCCTCCCGTAGCGGCCGCGCCCACAGTCACGAGCGCGGTGGCGAGCCAGGCGGCCGAGGCGACGCCGCCGGCCGCCAGGGCCGCCCCTGGCACGGGCGGCCTATGGTTGGCAGCCAGGATCGCCGTATAGGCGACCAGTAGGATGGAGGCCGTCGCCGCCGCCGCGCCGGCCCAGGCAGGCGGGCGCGTGCAGGAGGAGCGGGTGTGCCTTTTGGAGCGGGGCGGGCGGGCCAGGGAAATGCCGGCCCACAGGATGGTGATGCTGAGCAGGCCGGCCGGTATTCCCAATGCCGCCATGGCGCCCGCGCAGGGCGTCAGGCTGCGGGCGGCCCGGTCCCAGAACTGGAGAGGGAGAGGCGTCGGGGTCGGGGTCGGGATGAGCACACGCGTCCCTCCTCCCGCGCCCCCTCTATGCCGCCTCGCCTGAATTATCCACCCCCACACGAGCTGATCGTCCGTACACCAGCCTTTATGTACGACCCGTCACCCACCCACCCACCCCGCCGCCCTCTACCGCTCTTCCCATTAAAAAAAAACTTGCCTGTGCATCGTCGCCGCATGCCCAGGCCAGTGCCTGCTCAGCGGGCGACCACCAGGACGGGGCCCGCCCGGTGGAGTTAGGTCTGGCCATAAGGATACCCGGGAGGGTGCGCTCAGATGCAGGAAGCGCCCCCTCTCTCCCCCAGTGGGAAGAGGGCGCGGGGAGAGAGATTTGGCCGATTGCCGACCCGACTTTGGCAAGAGACACGTCTTCTCACTCTTTTTTCCCTTTCATGCCTGGCACCCGTCAACCGGCCTCCCGCCTGTTCCTTGCCCTGACCCGCCGGGCACCACTGGTGACATCCACCATGCGCAGCCTCAGCGGCGTGCCCCAACCGTCGCCAGGCGGGTTGGCGAGGGCGCCGACGCACCTGCCGACCCCGACGGCGGGAACTAATCAGCGTGCGACCGGCCCGCCGCCGTGCCCGCCGCCTCTGCCGCGGCAGCCTCCTCCCGGCCCAGGTGAGGAAGGAGCGGCGGTAGTCGAGGGTGGTGTGGAGTTCCGGCTGACTTTTTGAAGCGCAGCACAATCTCACACTTGCAAACCTCTCCGCATTCTGTTCAATAGGCCCGCCACGACCCGGCCTGTTGCCTCGCCCACACCAGCAGGCCGCCCGGCCACCACCCGCGCTGCGCCCACCGCCCGGCTGGCCTGCTCAGCAGCAGCAGCAGTGGGTTCAGCAGCAGCAGCAGCAGCCCCCACAGGCGTGGCCTGGGCTGCCACAGGCGCCGCCACAACAGCAACAACAACAACAACTCCCGCCCGTCGCCTGGCGGCCGCCCCCACCCGCTGCTGCTGCTGCGCCACCTCCTCCACCACCACCGCCCGCATACCGTCCTCCTCCGTCCCGGGGCAGCACCGTCGTTGCGGCGGCCGCCATGGTTGCGGCGCCCGTGGGCGAGGACGAGGAGGAGGAAGAAAGAGAGGAGGCAGCCGTCACCCACCCTCCACCTCCACCCCCGTCCCTGGCCGCCCGGGCGGCCGCCCAGCTGACGCGGGCGCCGCCCGAGGGCGTCGCCTCCGCCGCCGTCCGCGCGTCCGCGGCCACAGGGAATGACGGGCCGGACGTGGTGGGCGCCGGCGGCACGGGCACCGTCGGCTGGGCGGGTGGCGGCGGTGGAGGCACGCCAGGCGACGACGACGGTGGCCGCGGCGCCGCCCCGCCGCCGCCCTCACGCGGCGTCGGCGGCGGCGGGGGCGTCGTCTGGAACACGCGCGCCCTGGACTGGTCCGCCTCCTCCGGCTACGCCGTCGCCCACGCGGCCATGAAGGAGGCCGGCGCGGCCGCCGCCGCCCGGGGGGGCACCCTCCACCTGGCCGGCGACCTGGACCCGGCGGACGCGCTGGGCCTTTGGGTCGCGCTCTGGCAGCCGGGCGGGCCGGGTGGGCCGGCCCGCCTGTACGTCGCCCTCGACCCGCTCGGCCCGGCCCCGCCGCCCGACGCGGCGACCGCCGGCGTCATCCCCGATAGCCTCCACGATTTCCGGGCCGAGCAGGAGGAGGAGGGCATGTCCCTGCCCCACCACCACCTGGCCACCCCGTACGTGCCCGTGGAGCCGGGCATCACCTTCCGCCCGTCCGACCACCCGCCATCGGGCGGGTGGCGCAACTACCGGGTCACCCTCCTGGGCGGCGTCGCCGCCCACCCGGAGCACGTCCTCTGGCCCAACCAGCTCCTGCACGCCGACCGGGCGGCCCACAACGTGCGGGGCGCCGCGGACGTGGCGGCCTTCTTTGCGGAGCCCGACGCGGGCGGGGTCGTCAGCCACGCCCTCAACATCGCCGCCCTGGCGGCTTACAAAGACCGGGACGCGGCCTGGTGTTGGGACTTGCTCGTCCAGCGGTGGGGCAGGGACGCGCTGGCGAAGCTGGGGATGAGCCCGGGCAAGGCGGGGCTGTTTCCGGGGGTGCGTCCGGCGCGGGGGAGGGCGCGAGGAGGCGGGAAGCGGAGAGGGGAAGAGGGCGAGGAATGAAAACACAACACGCAGCGCGCGCGACAGGGCCCCCCTCTTGCGCCCGACACGCCAACACGCTCGAATTTGTTCCCACCCCCTGCTTCACTCTTTTCAGGGTGCCTGGACACACGCGCGCGTCACAAAGTCGCACGTTAACCCGGCGACGCCCGGCACCAGCCCCCGGCCGCTCGTAAGATCCTCGGCCGTTTGAGACCCGCACGTCAGCGTGTCGGACGGCCCGTTGGTACTGTACACGCAGCAGGGCGCGCCGACGGCCGCGCCACACCCAGGCAGGTTGGCGGTGCACAGGCCGCATGGTTCCAGGGGCTTGGCGTTCGAGCAGGGCACGGCGCCCGCCATGTTCTCACAGAAACCGTCGGCGCAGCTCGCGGGCAGCACCGCACTGGTGTGGCGGTGGTAGTTGGGCGGGCAGCAGCGCTGGCCGTTGCGCCCACACGCCGCCCGCGGAGAGGCATCCGGGAGGGGCAGGCAGGCCGTCACACCCGCGTCCGACTCATCCAGGCAGACTAGGGGCACAGGGGTGCCGCCGTCCGCGGCCGTGGCGGCGGCAGCCGTGCACGACCACAAGCTCTGTCCGTCGGGCGAGTTGGAAGGGCCGGGTGGGGGGCAGCAGGGGCCGCCGATGGTGGTGCCGCAGGTGGTGGTGGGAGTGGTGGTGGTGGCGGCGGCGCCTGATGCTGAAGCTCCAGGTCCGGCCAGGAGGAAGAGCAGGAGCAGGGCGGCAGGGGTGGCCAGGGCGAGGGCGGGCGGAGGGCGCATGATGTGAGAGGTGTGATGATCGGAAGGCGCTGGGGAAAAGAGACGACGCTCCGCCTAGAAAATGTCCAGTTTGCCTCGAAAGAGTTTGCCGGGCCTCTCTTCTCGCGCGCCCAAGGTGTGGGGACCGACACCTGGCGTGCCCGGCTAACAGCGTGTCGGAGGGGAATTGGTCAGGAGAGGTGGAGAGAGGGCGACGGAGGAGAAAGAGGATGCGACTGTGAAGCTTCATGTTTTACCTCTTAAAATCTCGACCGAATTACGCTCCACCCCCCCCACCCCCCCACCCCTTTCTACCCACTGTACCTCCCCACCAGCTCCGCCGGTGGCTCCTCCTCCATGATGCCCGGGTTTGCCGCCAGCCAGGCCCGCAAAACAGTCACCCGGTCCGCCAGCAGGGTGTTGTCCAGGAGGCAGGCCTCGGCGGCGGGGCCGAGCCTGCGGGCGGCCAGGACGCAGTGCCGCAGGTAGGCCCGGCAGGGGAGGACGTGCGCATCGTCCCAGACGCGGGTGAGGTTGAAGGGCGTGCCGTCTGGGTACGTCCCCCGATACCGCCGTTCCCACTCGCCGGGCGGGCAGCGGGCCGCCCGGTAGGCGGCATCCGTCCAGGCCGCGCAGACCACGGCCAGGCGGGGCGCGGGCGCCGCCGCCGCCGCCGCCGCCGCCGCCCCCACCCCTCCATCCCAGTCCACCACGGGCAGGGCCAGCAATCGGAACTCATGCTCCCGGTCCACCAGGGCCGCTGCCGCGGCGGGCGTGGCCTCCACCTCGAACAGCGAGACGGCCAGCGGGGGGGAGCCTCGCGGGGCGGGCTCCACCGACAGGGAGGCGACCTCGCGCGTGGCCGGCCGGGCCACGCCCCGGGCATGGAATATGGCGGTCGTGTGCGCAAAGACGCGGCGCCAGCAGGCACCATCCCCACCCCCCCCGGCGGGGGCCAGGCGGCCCACCCTGAAATTGGACAAGTCCGGGAAGGTGTGCACGGCGGAGGTTGGGGAGAGCAGGGACCCGAAGCCCGCGATGGTGACGCGGTTGTGGGCGTCTGCGATGGCGGCCAGGTCGGGGACGCCCTCGGTTTCGGGGAGGGGGTCGCCGGGGCGAAGGATGATGGGAGGAGTGGAGGCCGGCGCGGCGCAGGGTGGCGGACGTGGGCGGCCAGGGAGGGAGGTGGCGGCGGGTCGGAGGAGAGGGCGCGGCATTTGAGAGTGAGACTCTTCACGGCTCGCCTTTTGTGTGGCCAATGTGTGTGCCGTCGTATGCGTGCGCGTGTGTCCTGATAGGGGTGAGTGGCAGGTGTGTGGGAGGGGGGGCACGCACGCCCCCTCCGAGAGCAGGTGTGTGCGTGTGCGTGTGCGTGTGCGACTGACTGTGAAGAAGCGAGGCGCTCGTCGTCCGCGCACCAACTTCCACACACTCACTCCGCTCCTCGCGCCCTCCTCCCCGCACACGCACGCCCCCCTCCTCTCCTGTGTGTCCCCTCCCCTCCTCTCCTCGCTTCCCCCCAGGTGCGTGTCAAAACCAGTCCCCTTGTGTGTGTGAAGGAGGCCCCCCGGGTCAAAGGCGCGCAGGGGTGAGAGCGCGACATTCTTTGGCGGGCGCCGGAGTTCTCGCGGAACGAGGTTTGCCGTTCCGGCCCACACACGCCCCACATGCACCGCCCGCTTCCAATGCGGCCACCACTACGTGCTAAGCTGACCCGGCCTGTGCGGCCTAGTGCAAAATGAATGGGATGAAATGTGGGGCAAAAAAAAAAAGGGGGGGGGCCCCGCATGCGCGCGCACCGACGGACGGTGGCGGACCTTCTCAGCCTCATCACCCCTCTTTTCCCTCTCTCTTTCTCTCTCTCTCCACCCCGAGACAGCGCCCACGCCATGCGCCGCCACGCCTCCGCCCTCGCCTTGGCCGCCCTCCTGGGCGGCTCCACCGCCGCATCCGTCTCCCCAAACGGGGGCGGCCTGGCGGCGGGTCCCCGGCGCGCCCTGCGCGACAACTCCCGGATGGCCTCGGCCGACGACCTGCCCGCCCTGCTCCAGCCGCTGGCCGCCCCGCCCGCGCCCGCCCACTCGGCCGGCCTGTTTGCTGTCAGCCCGGCGTCGGCCGAACCGTCGGCGGAGTACCTCGCGCACGTGAAGCAGGCGGGGGAGGCGGCGCGGGTTGGCGGGGCGTCGCCTGCTGGCCTGCCCGCCGGGCACGAGGCCGCCCGGCTCGCCCCACTGGTGGCTGCCAAGGCGGCCACCGCCGCCGCTGCCGCCCCCACGCCTCCCTTGCTCATCCCGCTCCCCCCGTCCGCCGCCCAGGCGGCCACCCCCCGCCCGAGCTCCCCGCTGTCCGTGCGGCCGCCCGTCCACGAGGACCCTGGCCTGGCCCTGCGGGGGGGCGCGCCCGTCCAGCAGGGCGGGACGGAGGCGGAGGGGGAGGCGGCTACGCCTGCGTCCACCACCACGGTGGCGGGCGAGCAGCAGGCGGTGCCGGCCAACGTAGCCGCCGCCTCTGGCTTTGCGGCGGCGGTGAGCGCGCCGGCCGGGACACAGGTGGTGGTGGCGCCCCAGGTGGGCGAGGTGGGCGCCAGCGTCGCCGACGCCGACGCGGCCCCCGGCCAGGGCGGGGTCGCGCCCGCCGGCGTCGCCCCTGTGGGCGTGGGCGGGCGCCTGGTGACGTGAGAGGTACAAGGAGTGCGAGAAAATCGCTCTCCGTCCATCCAACCTCATGAGGTGAGGTTGGTGGGTTTGGGTCTGCCTTTTAAAAAAAAGAAAAAAAGAAAAAAAAAAAACGCACACTGCGTGCGTCGTTCACATGCTTTGAGAGAGAGAGAGAGAGACACTGCAAGAGAGACACCCCTGAGAGACAATTTTGCTTGAATGCCGCCGCCGGAGAGAGAAAACAGCGCGCGCGTGAGTGAATGAAAAAAAGCAACACGCACGCACATCCTCCAAACCTTTCTCACACACACACACACACACACACACACTAAAAGTAGAGCAAAGCAGCACAAACCACAAACGCACACGCACGCACGCACGCACGCACGCACGCACGCACCCTACGTTATATTCAGAGGGGTTTGGTCGCGTAAAACAGGCCCCACTTTTGTTCGCCGCCCGCCACCCGGCCGAGCTTGGCCTCCCACCCGCCGACGACCTCGCCATAATCAGCCTCCGAGAACTCGGCCACGAACTCGGCCTTCCCGGCCGCCGCCCGGGCCAGCTCCGCCCGCAGGCTGGCCTCAAAGGCCGGGGTCACGTCCTCGGCGGCCACGTCAGCAAAGCCCGCCGCCGACAAAAGGCCCCCATACTCGGCCACGGGGCGCAGGTCGTACCCGCGCTGGGCGATGTAGGCCGCAAAGCCGGGGGAGGGGGCGCCGGGCGCGCGGCAGTAGTCGGTGATGAGCAGGCGGCCCCCGGGCTTGAGCACAGTGAACAGGCGGGCAAAGAGGGCGGCCTTGTCCGGGATGTGGAGGGCGGTGTCCCGGGAGTAGACGACGTCAAAGGCCCCGTACTCCAGGTCGGCCCCCATCACGTCCGCCACCTCAAACCGGACGCGGGCGTCGCCCTTGGCCGCCGCCCGCTGCATGGCGAGGAGGACCATGTTGACGGACAGGTCCAGGCCGCGCACGACCGCGCCGCACTCGTGGGCCATGAGGAAGTCGCCCCCGCCGATGCCGCACCCGACGTCCAGGACGGCCTCGCCCGGCCGCAGGTTCAGCCGGCCCAGGCACAGGTCCCGGGTGGTTGCCGCCCCGCCCGTCGACACGAAGCCGTCCCCAAAAATGCGCTCATATTTCAGGATGCCGGCCGTAGAGTATTGCTGGCCATCCAGGAAGTGCCGGAACTCGGCGGGACGCCGCTCCGGCGTCACCACCTTGCGCCACTTCCAGCACAGCTGGTTCTGGTTCTGCTTGAGGCGGACGTAGGTGTCCACGCACCGGCAGGAGACGAGCTCGTAGTGGGCGTACCCGCCGCAGGGTTCCGCGATCTCCACGCCGTCAAACAGGCTGAAGTAGGCCCGCGGGTCGCGGTAGTGCGTCGGGTTGGTCGCGCGCGCGCGGTCGCCCGACTGGCGGAAGCACGACTCCCGGAAGAAGACGGTGCCGCCCGGCTTGACCCAGGCCAGGGCGTCGGCCGCGAGCTTGGCGCACTCGGCATCGCCCAAGTACATGAGCAGCCAGTTGGAGAAGACGACGTCAAAGGAGGCGGGCGGCACGGCCAGGTCGGTTGCGTCGCCGACCCGGAACGTGACGTGCGGGCAGGCCGCGCCGTGCGTGGCCTCATTCTCTGCGATCAGGTTGGCCATGAAGTCGACGGCCGTCACGCCGGCCGCGCTGGCGGCGAGCGGGCCCGTGAAGCGGCCGATGCCGGCGCCCAGCTCCAGGACGGTCAGGCCGGTGACGGGGCCGAGCATGGAGAGGACCTGAAATGGGAGTGATGGTGGTGAGGGGGGGGGGGGGGGCGGGGTTGGGGGAGGGGCAAGGATTGGATGAGGGGTGTGACGGCCCAAGACCCAAAAGCTCTCGGCATGCCACGGCGGCTCGCCCGGCCCGCTGTGGGATCCCGCCCCTTCCAAGCCAGGCACCGCAGGCCTCACGCATCCACGTGTTCAGCCTTGGAGAAGGGGGGGGGGTGGCAGCGGGCGAATGGAAAGTGGAAAGTTCTGCAACCGCCGGCTAAGCGCCTGCACCGGCGCTGTCTCGAGTCCCCATCAATAAAGGGCGCGCCGCCGGACGCACAGAGGCCTCTTGCACCTGGCCGCTATGACACCTGGTGGGTCAAGGCCCCATCAGCGTGTGTGACCGTCTGCTACCTCCACTCCAGGGTTGCCCCACCCCACCCAAGGGCGACCGAAAAAAAGTGATCTCCGTGCCCCCATTCCCTCTCTTTTTACCTCTGGCCGCTCCTCGCTATCGATCTCCGCGGCCTGGGAGTCCAGCATCATGGACTCCACGCTGGGCTTGGAGCTGTGCTCGGCCCAGAAGGCGCGCATTGATTCGCGCTCTTTGGCGTCGACGGCACCGGCGGCAGCGGGTGCAGCGGCAGCGGGCGCCTTGAGCGCGGGCTCAGCGGCCGGCTCCACGGCGGCCGGGGCGTCCGTGGCGGTGGCGGTCATTGCGTGTAGATGGAGCGGGGGTCACGCAGCAGAGGTGGTGTGCCGTGCGGGACAGAGAGAGAAAGAGAGGTATGGGTGGGCGGCCCTCGAGAAGAAAGAGGCCTCGCCTAGTAAATTGGTTGTGAGGGCAGATAGGAGGTGGGCCCAGAAGCGAGACGGGACGGCCTCTTTCTCTGCCCCAACTCGGAGGGGTCATTTGCGGCCTCACCATGCCATGCCAGCCCAGCCCAGCCGTCACGGCCGCCTACAGGCGCATCTTACGGGCCAGTGCGCAAGGTGCGTGGATGAGAGAGAGAGAGAGAGAGAGAGAGAGAGAGAGAGAGAGAGAGAGAGAAAGGCTCCTCGGACCCCGCGCCTTGTGCCCGGCCCCGCCTCCCCTTCAACCTCGCGCCCTTCCCTTCTTCATCTCACAGCTTTCCGGGGCGATGCCCACGCCCTCGCAACCGCCCGCGCCGAGGTCAGGTCGCACTACCTGGCAGCCGCCTCCGTCCCACCCTCCGAGGTCGCCGCCAAGGTCGCGGACTCGGACGAGGCCGCCTCCTTCCTGACCGCCCACGTCGTTCAGGGCGTCCTCAACGAGCGGGGCAACTACGCGGTCAGCCTGGAGGCCCACCACGCGGACGCGGCGGTCATGGTGGAGCCACGGGTGGCTGTGGAAGAGGAGGGGAGGGGAGGAGGGAAGGGTGGTGGGTGTGGTGGGCAGGGGAAGGGCGGCGGGTGAGGGTAGAAAAAGAAAAAGGTTTTAAGAAGAACCGAGCGTGAGCACTGTTCAATTGTCGAACAACACAACCCTCTCGTCCCCTACTCCTCCTTCCACCATGGTGAGCGGGCGGGCGACACGGTCACGGGCTTCAGCTCGCACGCACCCGAGGGTAGAGCAGGGAGGAGGCGCAGAGGGGCGGGTGCTGAGGCGCCCACAGTGCGAGGCGCCCGCGCCAACGAAAACAAAAAAAACAAAAAACACAGCTCATCCGCGACCCGCCTGCTGCGCTCTCTCAAACTCACTCCACTCCCTCTTCTCTCTCGTCCCTCTCACACAGGCCGACGACGACAAGATCCTGCACTTCATGCTCCAAGCCAACCGGCCGTACGCCGTCCAGGTCAGTGAAATGAGAAGGAAGAGAGAAAGGCGTGTGTGTTGGGGCGTGGCGCCCCCCCAACTCTCTCCTGTCAACCTCCTTCATTTTTCTCTCCTCTCCTTTAACCCCCTCCACAGGGTGTCGCCGACATGCTGGCCACCCAGGGCGTCCGCAAGGCCGGCGCCCAGCGGTCTCTGGAAGCGTTGGCTGCCGCCGGCAAGCTGGCCAGCAAAGACTTTGGCAAGGCCCGCCTATTTTGGAAACCCCAGCCGGAAGGGGGCACCGGCAAGGGGGGGGATGAGGGCGCTTCGCCCGCCGGCATTGCGGCCGCCAACGCCCGGGCGGCCGCCCTGAATGAGGAGCTGGCGGCCGTCAGCGCCGCCAATGCACGCCTGGCCCGGGAGGTGGCGGCCACGCAGGCCGCCCCGAGCCCTTCCAGCCTGGCCGACCGGACGGCCGCGGCGGAGGCCGCCCTGCCTGCCTTGCAACAACGCCTGGCCGCCGCGACCGCCCCGGTCCCGGGCGCCCCGGCCGCCCCGCGCCTGGACCGGGCAACCGTAGAGAAGGACCTGGCCACCGCCGTCGCCGCCTGGGCGCGCAACAAGCGCATCTTCCAGGCGGCCTTTGACGCAGTGACTGAAAACATGGATGGCAACATCAAAAACGTGTTGGCGGAAATCGGGGTGGAGACGGACAAGGACGCGGGCGTAGACCTGGGGTCGATGAAGGAGCTGGTAAGCGGCGGGGGGGGGGGGAGTGTGGGGCTGAAGCGGGGGCGGGCGTGAGAGGGGGAGAGAGCGTGGCTGGGAGTGATGAAAATGAAAGAGGTCGCGGGGAGAGAGCCCGCCCCAAACGCATGCGTTGAGGGCCAGACACGCTTTTTTTTTTCCCTTCCGGGGACGATGGCGTGAGCTTACCCGGACCCAGCTCGATGGCATGAGCTCGCCCGGACCCATGGCCGACCCGACCGCCACATGGGCCGCCCTGGCCGCCCACATCGAGCGCCGTGGCGGCAGCGCGGTCGCGGTGGCCCTGTCCGGCGAGGCGACGACCTGTTCTGGCCGCGGCCTGGAAACGACCACCCCCGTCCCCGAGGGCGGCCTCCTCATCCGCCTGCCCTGGGCGCTCGCCCTGACGCCTGGCGACGCCCTCGCGCCTGGCGGAGCGGCGCAGACCCTGCTCAGCCGGCCCGGGCGGGCGCGGCTGGCGGGCCTCCTGGCGTCGGAGGGCGACCCGGGCCCCCTCCCCCCGCCCGGGCCATCATCGCCCGCCGCCACCCTCCTGCTCGCCCTGGGCCTGCTGGCCGACTTCCGGGGCGCGGCGCCTGGCCAGGGCCCCCGTGGCCCGTACGCGCGCTTACTGCCGACGCCCCCCGGGCCGTCGCGCCTTGCAGCGGCCGCGCCCGCCGGGCCCGCCGCGACGGACTTGTTGCTGTTTAGTGAGCGCGAGCTTTCCGCCCTTGCCTCGCCCGCCCTAGCGGCCACGGTCCGTTTGGAGGCCGCCCGCCTGGCCGCCCTGCACGCCGCCCTGTGGCCGTTGAGCGAGGGTAGCGAGCCCACAGTCAGCCTGGGGTCATTCACCTGGGCGCACGCCCTCGTCCGGTCGCGCGCCCTGGACCTCGGCGGTGTCGGCCTCGCCCTCCTGCCCGGCATCGACCTCGCGCAGCATGAAAGCGGCCGGACCGCGCCCCCGGCCTTGTTCTTGCGGTTTGTGGAAGGCGGCGGCGGCGACCGGGTGCCCGTGGCGGTGGACCTCGTGGCCCGCTGCCCGTACCCTGCGCCGGGCACCCCCGTCTGCTTAGACTATGGGCGACGCGTTTTGCGGGACATGCTGCGGACGTACGCGTTTGTCCCAGGCGAGGCCGTGCATGGCGAGGGTGGACGCGGCGGTGAGTGCGCACCGCCCGCGGTGGACGTGTTTGAGGACTGGGTCGGGGAGGACGACGGCGGCCCGGCCGGCCTGGAAGCCCTGGTCATCGATGGTGGGGTGGGCGGCGGCGGGGCGGCGGCGCCGGCCTGGCTGGTGGAGGTGCGCGTTTTGGCCGCCCCGGGCGCGGATCCAGCACTTTTGGGCGGCACCGCACGTGTGGCCTGGGTCGTCCGGCGCGAGCCATCGGACGGAGGGGGTGCGCCCCGTATCGTCATCAACGGAGTGGGGGCCGGCGATGATGACCCCACCGGTGGAGCCCTGTCCATGCAGCCCGACGCCGAGGAGGCCGCGGCCGGGAGGTTAAGCGAAATGTGCAAAGCTCTCGCCGCGCGCCTGGGCGCAGAGGGTGGAAATTCGGCTCTGCCGCCGTCGCGCGCGTCCTCCTTCTTTGCAAGGGAGCATGCCCGGCTGGCCCAGGATTATGTATCAGCTAGGGTAGCGCTGTTAGAGTGGGCGGCGGCGGGCTTGATGGCGCAGGCGGGGGGGTGGTTGAAATGAGAAAGAGAAGCCAGCGGCTTTTGTTTGTGAGCGAGTGCCGCTCACTCAAAAAAAAGCAGACGCGCTTTATTTCACGCCCCACACCACCATGCTGGCGTCCCTGGCACGCCCCAGCGGCGCTTGTGGTAGGCGTTGTCTGGGTGCGCGCGGCCTGTGGCAAGAAGGAGCGGCAGCGGGGGCGGGCGGCCGGGCAGCAGCAGCACAGCAGCACACCGATGCGGCGGCAGACGGCGCACGCGCACCACCACGCGACCCCGACGACGACGACGCTCCCGCTCCGTCCTCCGCCTTCGACCCGGGCGGGCCCACCTGGACCCGCGATTTCCGGGCGGGCATGCTCCAACCCCGCATCGTCCCCTTTCAGGTGTCCGCCGCCCAGGCCGCCAAGATCTTCGAGGCCTGGCATGACTCCCGCTGGCTGGCGCCGTCCCACCTGTTGCGAGGGGTGGACGCAGACGCGGCCCTGGATGATGGTGGAGGCGGTGGAGGGACTGCCGCCGCGTCGTCATCCGACGACCCCGCCCCGCCCCACCACACCGCCCCGATCATCCGCCCCGCCCTGCTCCCCTTCTGGCTATTCGAGACGGGCGTGCACGTGGAGTACCGGGGCGAGATCCGGGTGCCGCAGGAAAGTGAGGGTGGTGGTGGTGGTGGTGGTGATGGGGAGAGTGCTGCTCCTCCCGCCCCATCCACCTGGAAGGACATGGGCTGGCGGAGCCGGGGGTACCGGGAGTACCCCTGGACGCTGGGAGCGATGCAGGTGTGCGCGACGTACGCGGTGCGGCGGGACCTGGCGTCCGCGGCCGCGGTGCCCGGGTTTCTGGGCCGGTCCCGACCCCTGCGGCGGGCGGAGGCTGAGGCGGGCGTCGCCCTGGACGTCGGCTGGGCCGACGTGGCCGGCCGGGGCGACGAGGCGGCGGCCCTGGCGCCCCGGGACATGCGCCAGGCCGTCGCCTGGGCACTGGCCATGCAGGCGGTGCGGCGGTGCGAGCTGCGCGGGGCGGCGCGGGCGCTGGCCAAGGAGGCGGCGGTCATGGCGGGCGAGGCCGAGGCGCCGCCCCCGCCCCCACCGGCCAGGCCCCCATTTTTCCGCCGGCGCGGGCGCACGGCCGCCTCCACCTCCCCACCAGGCGCGTCTCGGCCGGCTGCTGAAGACGTGGCCGCCCGCCCCGTCACCCCGCCCAGCCTGTGGTCGTCCTTTGCGTCCGCGATTTCCTGGGCGGCGGGCCGCGCCCTGGGTGGCACGAGGGGGGAAGGCGGCACCGCCGCCGCCGCCTCGCCCACCTCGCCCGACGCCGCCGCCGACATTTACCCGGACTACGTCCGCAACGTGCGCGTCCGCCTGCGCCCCGCCCGCCGCCGGGCCCGGGTGGTCTACCTGCCCGCTTTCCGCATCAATTACACGTATGGTGAGCGACGCCTGCCCACGGGCGAGCGGCGGCCCTCTGAGTTTGAGGCGCTCGTCTCCGGCCTGGACGACGGCGCGCCCATCGCCGCCGAACGCCACGTCTCGCCCGTCAAAGCCCAGGCGGCGGCGGCGGCGGCGGCTGCCGCCCTGGGCGGCGGCGCCGCCCTCGCCGCCGCGTCCGCCTGGCCGCCCGACCTGGTCCCGGTCGCGTTTTGGGCGTTCCTGTCCGCGGCCGCCGCGGGCGCAGCCGCCCGGGCGTCCACGCACCTGTTGCGGGAAGCCGATGAGGCGGCCAGGCTGGAAGCCGAGGAGGCCGCATTTGAGCGCTTCTCAGCCGCCTCGGGGCTGGGCCCCACGGGCGCCGACCCGGACGCGGACGCCGAGCTGGAAGCATCCGAGTGGCGGCGGTGGGAGGAGGCAGACCGGTGGTGCTGGGAGGCCGGGCGGCGCGGGGCGTGGGCGGAAGCCCTGGCCACGGACACGGCCAAGCGGCGGGTGGCCGCCCGGCGGGCCCGGGCGGATGCGGCGGCGGTGGCGTCTCGCATCGCCGCCGACGCGGAGGCCGACCGGCGGCGGGCGGAGCGGCATGGAGGTGGGGGTGGGGCGAGCGGCCGCACCCCCCACCACCCCCCCCACCACCACCACGCCCACGCCCACGCCCCGCCCTTCCTGGGCGCTGCGGGCGGGTCCCGCCCCGTCGACCACCTAGGCCTGTACCGGGCCCTGGGCCTGCACCCGCCAAGGCTTGCACCCTCTGACGGCGGCGGCGGCGCGGCGGCGGCCGCCTCCTCCACCCCACCCCCGCCCCCGCCCACTCCCGAAGAAATTCGCGCGGCCTTCCGCCGGGCCGCCCTGCGCTGGCACCCCGACCGCCAGCCGCCGGGGGACGCGGTCGCCCGGCGGCGGGCGTCTGGCCGGTTCGCGGCCGTCCGGGTCGCGTACGAGACGCTGCGTGACCCCCGGCGGCGGGCGGAGTATGATGCGGCGGGCGGGTGGACAGGCGAATGAAGGAGAGAATGGAAAGACAAAAAGTGAAATCATCAGAACGCCATAGAGAAGGTTTAGCATAACACACACACGCCCCGCCCCACAAACACACCCGCGCTCCGTAGAACAGCACACAAACGACGGCAGCCGGCCAGAAACCCCGCACACAATCCGCACCCGCACACACATCGGGAAAGAAACCCACACGCGTCACCATCCATATCTCGCTCTCCATCCATTTCTTGTTTTTCTCATATTTCATTTCACTCCTCATCCGTCGCGGCCTCCACCGCACCGTCGCCCGACGGGGCAGCAGCAGCGGCGGCGGCGGCAATGGGAGTGGCCACCACAGCCACGGGCGTGCCGTCCTCAGAGGAGGAGGGCGCCGACCCGCCGTCACCGGAGCTGGTCGCGGCTTCAGAGGAGTCGTTGCCCGAGGACGAGGAGGTGGCCGCTTCCTCAGAGGACGAGGAAGTGGTGGCGCCGTCTCCTGATGACGAGGTGTTCGCCGTCCCGCCGCCCGCGGAGGGCGAGGAGGAGGAATCGGTGGCGGCGGAGGAGGTATCCTCCTCGTCGGAAGGGCCGGCCCCGCCGATCTCGCCACCCGGCGCGGCCGCGGCCTGGGCGGCGGCCGTCCCGTCGGCTGCGGCCGTCGCACCGCCACCAGCCTTTTTCTTCTTGCCACCGCCGCCGCCGCCGCCGCCGTCGCCCGACCCGATCGCCAGGGTGCGGGTGCCGGCCCGGGCGGCTGCGATGGCAGCCTCATCATCGTCAGACCCGGATTCCTCGGTGCCCGACTCCTCGGAATCCCACTCCTCGTCCTCCTCATCCTCGTCCTCCTCCGACCCCGACCCGGCCGCCCGGGGCGTGGCTGGCTGGACCTCGCCGCCGCCGCCGCCGCCGTGGCTGCCCCCGCAGCACCCACCCCCGCCGCCACCGCCCGAGTGGGCAGCCTTGCGGGCGGCGGCGGCGGCCGCGCCCGCAACCGCGGCCGCCCCGCCCCGGGGCACCCGCCCCTCCACCTCGGCCCGGGAGGGCTCGACCACGCGCAGGCGGGCCGGCGCCGACCGGTCGCACCCGACCCACCCGTCCGTGATCAGCATGACCACCAGGTTGTACTTGTCGGCTTTGGGGGCCTCGAACTTGACGTCCACTTGGGCGCCGTACTCGGAGGCCAGGTCGGCGGGCTCCAGCTTGGACACGGCCGCATCGTCGGTGGGGACATCAAAGGACGCCGCCTCGGCCGCGCACAGGTCGACGGGCGCGACCGCGAAACAGGTGTTGGAGGCCAGGTCGCCGACGACCACCCACCACCGCTCCCGGCGGGCCAGGTTGGGGGGCAGGTAGGGCGTGAAGGCGACGACCGGCTTGGTGGGCGGGCGGGCGCCCGGCGCCCGGTGGGACCGGCGGCGGAGGAGGACGCGGACGGAGGCGGTCAGGATGTCGCCCGGGCGGGGCAGGGCGGCGTCCGGCGTCCCCGCCACGCCGTCCACGCCTTCCAGCTCGTCCTCGTCCTCGCCCTGGATGCCGACGACCGCGGGGGACAGGGCCAGGTCAGGCATGGCCTGCAGGGCGGCGATGGCGTCCGCCGCGGCGGGCGGGCCCAAGCCGGCGACGGCGGTGAGCACGGTCGCCAGGTCACCGTCGGACAGGGCGGCCAGGTCGGCCGGCGTGCGCATGGGCGGCTTGGCCCGGGCCAGCTTTTTGACGGCCTCCATGTCCGACCCGGCCACCAGGTGGGGCAGGATGGCCAGCGGGATGTCAGCGTTCTTCAGGGACGTCCGGGACGCGCCGATGGAGGGCTTCTTCACGAAGAAGGGCACGCCCTGGTTGAGGCACTGCATCATCTCCAGGCACCCGACCGTGGGGGCCAGCCACCCGTACGGCCAGCCCTGGACGCGCGGGATGTTGCCGATCTTGAGCATCTCCTCCAGGAAGGTGGGGCACCGCTTGAGCACGGTGGCCAGGTCGGACGCCAGGGACGGCGGCACGGCCTCCCGCCCGCAGTGCGCCATCAGCAGCATGTGCACCTTCACGATGGACGGCCGCCGCTTCCAGAAGGGGTGGCCCTCCTTCAAGTCCGGGAACGACCGCATGAGCGTGCGCGCCAGCACCTGCAACCCCTCCTCCTGCGACTTGGGGGTCGGCATCATGATGAACTCGTACGCCATGACCAGCGTGTCCTGGACGCGGGCCAGGCTCATCTGTTCCTTGACCGCCCACTTGGACCGCACAAACAGTTCGGTCGTCTCGGGGGCCACGCCCGACGCGGACCGGCGCTTGGCGGCCGACAGGATGTACCAGGCCGCCCCGGCCAGGGGCGCCAGGACGCAGCCGAAGACGAGCACCGCCAGGACGGCGGGCGCCGCGCCCGCGTCGCTCACAAACATCCACTCGGGCAGGGCGATGTTCATGCGCATGCCCTGGGGGCCGTCCGGGTGGCCGTGCTTCTCGTAGTTCTCGCGCGCCGCCTCGTCCGTCAGGGCCTTGTACGCCTTGGCGATGTGTTCGGCGAAATACACTGTCGCCGCCGGGTCCGGGTTCTTGTCGGGGTGGTACTGCAGAGAAGGGACAGAGAGGAAGGGAAGGATGGAGGGATGGTGAGGGGTGTGTGAAAAGATGAGGATGGAGAGAAAAAGGGAGCGCGAGCACGCGCGCGCGCGCGCGCGCGTGCGCGCGCGCGGCAGCCCTCCCTCTCTCTTCTCGCCCTTCTCGCCCCTTCGCACTCACCTGCAGACTCAGCGCCCGGTAGGCCCGGCGCACGACCTTCTCGTCCGCCCCACGCGGCACTTTAAGGATGTCCCACGGGTCAAAGGGCGTGGACTCGACGGTCCAGGCCCGGGCGAGCACCAGCAGGCCGGCCCAGCCCGCCCACAGCACGGCCAGGCGCAGGGCTTTGGCACGGCGCGCGCGGGCGAGCAGGGTGGCGACCTTGGAGGGCGGGGCCCGGGCGCCGGCTTTGGCCTGGGAGAATGGGAGAGGAGGGGGCGCCGTGAGTGAGCGGGCCCCAGGAGGGACGGAGGGACCGCGGGGGTGACCACACACTCTCCCCAGGGGTGGTGCAGCGCGGTTCGGGGGGGAAGCCATCGTGGAGCAGCGGGCAAAGAGAAAAGAGCACGCGCGCTCACAATCTACTCATGCATCCTCATACCCTTCCACCACCTGGCGGCCAGGCGCTATGCCCTATTCCGCCAAAGGCCGGCGCGCGGGTCGGATGAGAGCCCAGGCGCGCGTGGGGGCGGAGCGCGCGTGCTCCGCCCGCGAGTGCGCGCGCCACTCGAAAAAAAAAAAAAAAAAAAACAGCGAGCCAATTCTCCCGCCCACCCACCCCGCCTCCCCTCTTCCACTCGCACCTCCCACGGCTTGGACACGTCCTCTTCCACCACCTTGCCCGAGCCCTTCAGCTTCAGGATGGTGTACGGCAGCAGGAGCAGGGTGTAGACGGCGAGCGCAAAGACGACGAACATCGAGGTCGACCCGGACTGGGGCCCGTCGGGGGCGGGGCCGGAGGACGACCCGCCTCCAAAAGCGGACATGGCTCAAAGGAAGGGTGCGGGTGGCTTCGAAGGAGAGAGAGGGCGGGCGCGCACAGGCCGCGGGCGTGTTCGCGTGGGTGAGACGCGTGACGGACGCGGATACAGATGAAAAAGTGAGCTCTGGCCTTCCTGTTTCTCTTTCCTTACTCCCGGCTTCGGCCCTCCCCCATTCTCTCTCCCACCCTCGCCATGTCCAAAGCCGCCACCGCCAAGACCAAGCTCCACAATGAGGCCTACCTCGCCGTCCTACGCGCCATCGCGGCGGGCGAAATGGACTGGGTGCGTTGTGTGCGATGAAAGAGAAACGAGAGAAAGAGACGAGAGAGAAGAAAAAGCATGTCGCCCCTGGCGCGACCTCTCCTAGCCACACCCATCCACGCCCTCCAGGCGGGTGCGGATGGTCCTGGCACGGCTTGCGGGTGGGGCGGGCTGTTGGGCGACCGGGTGTGGAAGGAAAGCGAGGGGGAGGGAGTTCTCTCTCTCGCATCACGCCGCCGCCCGCCAGCTCCGACGGATGGGGAGCACACACACCACGGGGCCCCCGCGTCTCGCCCCGCCCCGCCAACCTTTGTTTGCCTGCTCCGCGCGCACCGCCAGTGCCCCCCTACCACCCTTCATGTTCATCCCCTCGTATTCTGTTTTTTCCGTCCCCCCCCCTACCCCTCCACCTTTCAAAAAACAAAAACAACAAAAAACCAAACCACCACACAGAAAAAGGAGCGCCTGCTGACCGACCTGCGCCAGGAGTTGGGCCTGGGCACGGACGCGCACGTCGCGGCCATGGAGAAGATGATGGAGGACCCGGTCATTCGGCGGCTGCAGGCCGCGATCGCGGGCGGCGGGAGCGGGCTGGCCAGCCCCAGCGGCGGCGGTGGCGGCGGCGGCGGCGGCGGCGGCGGCGGCAACGCGCCTGGGTCGGCGCCGCCCGGGCGGGGCGGCGGCGGCGGCATGGAGCGGAAAGGCTCTAAAAAGGGCGGGCGTGGGGGTGGGGCGACGCCTGGGGCGAGCCCGTCGCCGCCACCGTCCGCCCCGCCCGCCCTGCGAGGTGAGACGCCATCGGCTGGCGGCCGCGGGCGGCCGCCTGTGGGCGGCGGCGGTGGTGCGAAAGCAGCAGGGGGTGGGGGTGGGGGGGGGGGCGCCGCCGCCCGGGACCGGTCGGCCGGCGCCGCCAAATCCCGGCTGGCCGCCTCCTCCAAGGGCGTCACCAAGGCCGGCGGCGGCGGCGGCGGCGGTGGCGGCGGCGGCGGCGGCGGCGGCGGCGGCGGCGCCAAGCGGGCCGCCTCCAGCGGCGGGCGGGCCACCCCGGCCGGCGGGCGCACGCCCGCCCGGGGGACCACTCCCTCCGCCGCCGCCGCCGCCGCCCCGCCCGGCGCCTCCCCCGCCCCGCGCGCCTCCGTCCCCGGCATCCACCACCTCATCGGGCACCGGGTTTGGCGGCACTGGCCGGACGAGCCCCGCCAGTGGGCGGAGGGCGTGATCACCGACCACCGGCCCCTGCCCGACGACGCGGTCTGCATCGTCTACGACCTCAACTCGGCGGACGAATCCTTCGAATGGTTCTGCCTGGCGGCGGGGGTGGAGGGGGTGGAGTACCGCATGTCCGCGGCGCCGCCGGTGGACGTCCTGGCCATGGCGGCCGGGCCGGGCGGGGGTAGTGGCGGGAGCGGCGGCGGCGGCGGCCGCGACAGGCGTGCGCGCCCGCGCCCGCCCCGCCGGGACCGGGGCGCCAGCGCGGCGGGGCGGCCCGGGGTCGGCGTGGTCGGCCGCGGCGCCGCCTCGGCGACGACCTCTGTCGCGGACTACCGGTGGGAACGGGCGCGCGTGCCCTTCTCGGACGCGTACCTAGCGGCAAAGGTGGGGAGCGGACCTCCCGGCGCTGCCGCCGCCGGCGCTGGTGCTGCCGCCGGCGCCGACCCCGCGCCCGCCGCCACGCCCACCACCCCAGACCTCACCACCCTGTCCACCCTGGTCTCCATCCTGGACGCCCGGGCCCGGGAGGTCGGCCGGGAGCTGGCGACCGTGGAGCGGCTGGCGCTGGCGGTGCCGGGCGGCGGCGGCGGCGTGGGGCCGGCCGGGCCGGGGCTCGGCCCCGACGGCCGCCAGCGGGTGGAACTCTTGTTGGCGGACCTGGCGGCCCAGGAACGGTGCGCGGAGGCGGAGCTGGCCGACGTGGAGAAGGAGGCCGCGGCGGGAGGCGGGGTGGCGGCGGCGGCCGCGGAAGGAGGCGGGGTCGCGGGCGACACGCCAGGGCCCGCTGCTGCCGCCCCGGACGCCCGCCCTGCCACAGGCGCTCCCGCCCCCGTGAACATGCCTCCTGCGCCTCCTGCCACAGGTGATGCGCCCGCCCCCATGGACGGTGTCACGGCGGGCGAGCCGGAGCCGGTCGCGGCGGCGGAGGCGCCGACCCAACCACTGCCAGCCAGCGAGGTCGGCGGGTGGGGGGGGCTGGGGGGGGGGTTGGGGGGGGGGAATGAATGAATGAGATATCAAGCAAAACGCCAAGAGAAGGGTTGGTGGGTGAGAGAGTGGGTGAGGCGTTGTGCTGCTGCTGCTGCGGGTGTGCTTGAATGCAAGGAAGAGAAAAAGGTGGAGACAAAAGACACACACACACACACACGGCGAGGCAAAGGCAACGGCGGAAAGGTTGAAGAAGGAAGGGAGGGGTTCTCTTTGAAGGGAAGGGTTCACTCAGCGCGCCCACTCACTTCCTTTCTCCCAACAAAAAAGGCCAGCCGCCGCGGCGCCGCCTCCGCCCCTCGCACAAATGCCGCCCTGGTCCGCCACGGACGATGCGCGACTGTCCGCTGCCGTGGCCACCAGGCGCCCCGGCGAGAATTGGACCCAGGTGGCCGCCCGGTCGGGGACGGGGAGGGCGGGCAAGGCCGCCCGGCTGCGCTGGGTGAATCACCTCGAGCCGGGCCTCGCGCGCGGCCCCTTCACCGCGGCCGAGGACGCGGTCCTCGTCGCCCTGCACGCCCGCCACGGCAACGCCTGGGCCACCATCGCGGCGTCCCTGCCCGGCCGCACGGACAACGCGTGCAAAAACCGGTTCAACACGGCCATCCAGCCCCGGGACCGGCGGCGGGTGCCGCCCGCGGCGGCCGCGGCGGCCGCCCCCGCACCCCGCCGCCCGCCTGCGGCCGCCCGGTGCCGGCCCCTACGACCTGCGACGCCCACCCGGAGTGGCCTGCCCTCACGCACGCCGGCGGGCGAGGCGGCCGCCCGGGCGATGGCGACCACCCCACTGCCTAGCCAGGTGGGCCTGGACTCGCTGCTCCGGGCGGCCGAGGTGTGGAGGGCGGAGGAGGGGTGGGGGGGTGGGGGAGCGCGCGCCGCCGGCCACAGGGTACCTCCCCCTTCTCGGCCGCCGCGGCTGGCGCGGACCGCGTCGGCTGGAGACTCTTTGCCCGGCGGGATTGAGGAGACGGTCGCGGCTGCGGCCGCGGCGGCCGCCGCGGCGGCCGTGGCGGCGGCAGAGGCCTTTTTGGGTGGTGGTGGTGGCCTCCCGCCTTCCCCCTCTCTGCACGGACGGACGGCCTCCGAACCTCTGCCAGTCGTCAACCCGCCCGACGCGCTGAGCCTGTCGCCCCTGCGCGGCTTCGCGCTCCCGCTGGGCCCCGTACCCCCGCCGCCGCTCTGGCCGACGGTGAGGGTGACCAGTCCGCCCGGCACGCCCCGGGGCGGTGCTGGCAGTGGGTCGGTGGGCGCCCCTCTCCCCACCACCGACCCGGCCGGCCCAGCGGCCCTGCTTGCCTGGCCGGCCTGGCCGCCCAACCTGCTCCTCTCGCCGCGCGCGCCGCCACTGCTGTCGCCGCCATGAATGATGTGAGGAGTGAGGGGGGGGCATGTGGGTGTGTTTTTGCACCTGTTCACTCAACTTTCTCATTTCTCCTCATCATCAAAACTCGAGGGGCGCTCCCTTGTCGTCCTCCTCCGTGAACACGGGCGGGGCCGACCGTTCGTACGCCTCCAACGTATCCAGCACCGACGCCGGCGTGTTCGCTGCCAGCACGATGCCCCGCACGCCGGCCGACATGAACCCTTCCTTCGCCGCGTGGTCGAAAAAGGATAGCAGGCGGTCGTAAAAGCCGCCCGCGTTGAGAAAGGCGACCGGCTTGGAGTGGTAGCCCAACTGGTGCCAGGTCACCATTTCGATGACCTCCTCCAACGTGCCAAACCCGCCGGGTAGGGCGATGAAGGCGTCGGCGGCCTCGTACATGACTTTCTTGCGGGCATGCATGTCCGGGACGATCACCCTCTCCCCGACTGTCGCCCCGCTGATTTCCCGGGGCACGAGCGCGGCGGGGATGACCCCCATCACGGGCGCGCCCGCGGCGGACGCCGCTTCGGCGACCGCGCCCATGAGGCCGACGTTGCCGCCTGTGGGAGAGAGAGGGGGAAGGGTGGAGAGCGGAGAGCGTTGCGTGCGCGAAAGAGGAAAGGAGAGACTGGACAACCGATGGAGGGCGTCCATGAAAAGGTTGGAAGGATGAGAGTCTCCCTCCTCCTCCTTTCCGCGCGCCACGTACCTCCATACACGAGCCCCATCCCGCGGGCCGCGATTTCCTGGCCCAGGGCGACGGCCGCCTCCCGGTAAGCCGGCGACTTGCCCGGAGAAGACCCGCAGAAGACAGCGACGCGGGCGAGTTTTTTTGGAGTGCGCAACGGGCCGGGTTGGGGCGGCGGTGGGGCGCAGGCGGGAGTGGCTGAGGCCATGGTGGGGCTGTAAAAAAAACGACGCACGTGTGCGCGCACCCAGGACTTGCAAGTAGTGGTCAGAGGATCACGCACGTGTGCACGGCCTAATCGATGCAGCGCTGGGGAAGCGCCGTGGGGGAGGCGTGCGAGAGCGCGAATTGAGCGAGTGCGTCCTCGCGTGTTGTGGTCTAGCCCACTCTCTCACACAAGTCTGTTCGTTTTTTTGGTGGGGCGTGCAGGAGGCGGGCGCGCACGCACATAGCTGATTGGCGCCCATTGCTGGACACAGAACAGTCGCCTCGATCCACATACACATATGCTCGCCCGCACGGCCGTCGCCTGGCTGGCCCGGGCGTTGGCGGTCGACGCGCCGTCGTCACCTGCCGCCGCCGCCGGCTCGCTTTTCGCCCGCTCCCTTGCCAAGGCCGCCGGCGGGGCCGCCGATTCAGCCTCGCCCGCTGAGGACCGCAAAGCCGCCAACCGGACTGCCCTGCTGGTCAAGGTGAGTGAACAGAGTTGAGGATCCGCCTCTTGCTTTTCAAACACACGCTCGCCCAAAACACCGTCTCTCTCTCACCCCCAACCCGGCCCCTCTCCTCTCTCTCTCTCCTCCCAAGGCCCTCACCCCGCAGCCCCCGCCCCCACCCCGCCCGGCCTCGCCCGACGACGCCCTCCGCGCCAAAGCCTACTCACGGGCCCGCATGGCCGCCCACCGGGCCTGGCAAGCGGACCTGGTGGGCAAGCTCGCCCTGAAGCAGGCCGCCCTGGACGCCCTCCCGCCCGGCCCCGTCCGCGACGCGGCGGCCGCACCCGACCTCTCCCCCTTTCCCCCCGCCCGGGGCGTGTGGACGGACACGCCGCCCATTCCGGGCTTTGCAGAAAGGCAGTCGGACGGGATTGTGAGCGAGGTCAAGGCCGTGTCCAAGCGGGCGGCGGCGCGGAGAGGCGGTAGAGGGGGTGCGTAGATGAGGGGAAAAAAGGGCAAAGGACAAGAAAGAATAATTTAATAAAAAATCAACCGTAATTTATTTTCCTCGCGTCATCGTCACGTCATGTCGTATAAGGGCCACACCGGGGGTGGGGCGGGGGCGGGCGGGCGGGCCGGGGGTGGGGGTGGAGGCTGAGTGGCCCGGTACGCGGCGACCCGCTCGTGCTGGGAGAATAAGGCACGAGGTGGAGGGGTGGGGGGGGACGGGCGCCCACCCCCGCCGCCGCCGCCGCTGCCCTCCGCCGCGTACGCCGCCGCCACCGCCGCCGCAGCCGCCGCGTCCTCGCTGCCAATATTCATTATGGTGGAGTAGGTGGCGGTCAGGGAGGGCGCGCCGGCCGAGACGGCCGAGGAGAGGGCACGGGGGAGGAGAGAAGCCGCCTGGGGAGGGCGCGAGAGCCCTCCGCCACCCCCACCCCCACCCCGGGGCGTCCCCGCGGGCGAGACGGAGACCGCGCTGCCCGCATCCGAGCAGGGCGGGGACGGGATGGAGGCCATGGCCAGCTCGCCGGGGCGCTTGGCGGTGAGCGGCGGACTGCTGGTCGGGGCCTTGCCTTTGGAGGAGGAGGAGGAGGCGGCGGCGGGCGATCCGCCACCGCCGCCGCCCCGCCCGTCCTCAGCGTCAAAGGACGCCGAGGACGGTAGCGACGACGACGACGACGACCCGTACCACGCGCCCAGGCCGCCCTCGCCCCCCCCTGCCAGCCCGTCCTCGTCCCCGCCGTCCGGCAGGGGCTCCACGCCGGCGGCCGCCCCCGCCCGGCGGCCGGCCCAGCCCAGGGCTGCGGAGAGGGAGACGGCGAGGGCCGCGCCCACAGCCGCGGCGCTGCCGGCCGCCGGGGAGGCGCCCGCCGCCGCGACCGCCGCGCCCAGGGCGGCGGTGACCTCGCCCTTGCGCCCGCCCACCGCGGCGACGGCCAGGCGGGTGCGCAGGTCGGTGCCCAGGGGGACGCCCAAGGCCGCGCGCGCGCCAAAGCCGGCCACGGCCGCCCCGGCGACCGCGACCGCGGCGGCCCGGGCACCCGCGCCGTCGCCGCCGCGCAGCGCGCCCGCCGCGGCCGCGCCGGCGAGCGCGTACAGCAGGGGCAGGCCGACCGCGTCGAAGGCCCCGGACAGGCACTCCATGGCGGCCTCGCAGGGGGCGGGCGCGGAGGCGGACAGGGGTGGGGGTGGGGCGGGGGTGCCGCACGCGGCGCAGGCGCGGGGAGGGAGGGAGGGTGCGCTCACGGCGGCCGCAGCAGCAGGCGCCACCAGCGGCAGCGGCCGCCCGCACTCCCCGCACAGGGACGCCTCCGACGACAGGGCCGCGGCGACAGCCTCGTCCGCCCGGCGCCACAGCTCGGCAGCGCCCGCGCCCGCCAGCAGGGCGCCCAGCACGCCCGCCGCGGGCGCCCGCGCCGCCGCCCCGCCGGCGCCCAGGGCCACCGCGCCCGCCAGCAGGGCCACCCCCGCCCCACGCGGGCGCCAGGCCCGGGCGCCCGCGCCCACGCCCGCCACGCCGCCCGCGACGAGGGCGGCCAGGGGCACCAGCACGGCGGCTTGGCGGGGGGAGGCCAAAAATGCGGCGGCTGGCGTGGTGGCCACGGCGCCGCCGCCGCCGCCGCCACCCCAGGCCAGGGTGAAGGCGACGGTGGCGACGGCGAGGCTGCCGGCCAGGCCGCCGGCGGCTGCGGCAGGGGGCGCGCCCGTGCCCGTCGCCGAAGGGGCCGCCAGCACAGCACCCACCGCGACCACCGCCGCAGCCGACGGCAGGGCGCCCGGGGGCATGGTGCGGGCCAGCACGCCCGCGGCGGCGCCGCCCTCGGCTACCAGGGGCAGGGCGGTGGCGAGGAAGGCGAGGGACGTGGCGGCCCAGGAGGCGGGGGAGGGGGGGGCAGGCGGCGGCGAGGGCAAAGCCGCGGCTGCGCGCACCCCCGCCCGCGCGGCCACCAGGGCGGCACCCGTCGCCCGGGCCACGTCCGCCCACACCGAGTCTGCGACGCCCCATGCCATCGCCCGAGGAAAGGCCAGGGCCAGCAGGGCGCCCGCGGCCAGGGCGCCCGAGGCGCGGGGCAGGGGCGCAAACCGGCGGGCGGCCGCGGCGGCGGAGCTGCTGCCGAGCGCGCCCACCGCCCAGGCCCCCAGCAGCCGGCCGGCCGCGGCGGAGGGCGGGGCCAGGCCCGCCGCGGACAGGCCGCCCGCGGCGCACAGGGCAAGCAGGGTGGTGAGCGCCCACAGGCGGGGGCCCGAGAGGGCGGGCGGGACCCAGGAAGGCGGCATGGTGTGTGGCAGAAGGAGAGGAGAGTTGACCGAATGGGAGGAGGTTTTTGCAAAAAGTCACACCACCGCTTTCCTTCCTGCGTCCACCATCCAACCCCCACACTCCGCGCCCCCTCGCGCCCCCCCCTCTTCCCCCCATTGCGCACCAACGCCCGTTGCTTGTGTTGCCTTGCGCACGCACAGAAATAAATTCAACCCTCGCACCGCACTCCCAAAACGCGCCCCCCCCCCACACACACACAAACACACACCCCACCCCACGCACCCACCCACCCACCCCCTTTTCTCCCTTTTCCTCAAAACAGGGCCTCCTCATCGGCCGCCTCGGCCGCGCCCGCCGCGCCCGCCGCGGCCGACGCGGCCTCCACGGCAGCCGCCGTGTCTGCCGACAAGCCCAGCATGGCCGCCACCTCCGACCGCTTGCCGGCATCGCCCACGCTGCCCGCGAACGCGCCGTACAGGCTCTCCATCTCGGACGGCACGCCCCAGGCCAGGGGCCCGCCCGCGGGCGACGCGCGCTCGCACGACAACAGGTTGGCCAGGTCCCGCGCCGCGGCCGCCCTGTCGCCCTGGCGCAGGTGGGAGACGGCCTGGACCAGCGTCGTCCGCCGCTTGTCCTTGGCTAGGCCCGCCGCGACGGCCGCGCACTTGGCCGGCTCCAGGCCCAGGGTGGCGGGCAGGTCGACCATCCACTTTTCGGCCGACAGGTCGCCGCTCCCGTCCTTGAGCGCGTTGCCCAGGGCGGCCGTGTACAGGGCTTGCCGGGTGTCGGCCTTCACCGCGGCCGCCAGGTCGACGCCCGCGTCCTTCATGTCCAGGAGGGCTTGCAGGGTGAGGGCGCCCCGGTCGCCCGCGGCCTTGAGCCCGCCCGCCACCCGCTCCGCCTGGACAGACTTGATGACGCCCGCGGCCGCGTCCTTGGTCAGGCCCATCTGGGTGGCCGTCGCCTCCAGCTCGGCCGCCTTGGCCGGGTCCAGGCCGCCCGCTCCGGACACCGCGCCCTGGACCTGGGACCGGAAGGCCTCCTGGGCGAGGTCGCCCTGGACGCCCGCGACGTCAGCGGGGCCGAGCCCCAGCACGGCGCCCAACTGTTGCAGGCGCGTGAATTCCGACGCGTCCCGCTGGACCGTCATCGTGCCGCCCATCGGCAGGACGACCTCCTCGCCCGACAGGCACCACAGCAAGAAGTTGCGGTACGTCTCGATGCGGTCCGTCCGTGGCAGGTCGTCGGCCAGCGTGATGCCGGTCTGGCCTCGCGCGCCCGCGTCCTTGGCGGCGGCCTTTGTGGAGGCCCCGCCAGCCCCGCCGGGCTTGCCCGCCGCCGCGTCCGTGTCGGCCTTGGACATGCCGACCGCGCCCGTGTCGAGGGCCGGCGCGGCGCGGGAGGGAGTGGGGGAGGAGGAGGAGGAGGAGGAGGAGGAGCCGGCAGCGTCCTCCTTTGCCGTCGCCGCCTGGGCCTCGGCCATCGCCTCCTGCGCCTCCAGCAGGGCGGCCGCCCGGTCGTCGGCCTCCTCCTCCTCCGTCGTCCGCACGTCCCGGAAGAGCGGGGCGACGACGACGTTGGAGAAGACGACCAGGTCCCGCAACTCCTTGCCCTGGGCCTCCCGGGTCTTGGCGGACCGGGACTTGGTGATAAAGGCGAGGAAGGCTTTCCGGGCGGCGGCGCCCAGGATGCCGCGCGCGATGCCCGCGTCCAGGCGGACGGCCGCCCGGGCGGACGTCACGGCCGCCGCGTCTTGAGGGGAGAAGGCGTCGGCGCCCGCGGCTAGGGCGTCCGCGACGGCGGCGGCATAGATCTTGCCCGCTGTGTCGGCCTGGATGGCCTCGACGTCTGGCCGGGGCACGCACAGGAGCACGCGGAGGCGGTCCAGGGTGGCCGCATCCGCGTCCGTCAGCGAACCCTTGGCCAGCAGGGTGTCCACCTTTTGGCGGTAGATGGTGCGGTGCATGTCCGCGGCGGCCGCCGGGTCGAAGCCGAAGCGCTCGCACAGGGCGCCCAGGACGGCGGCCTTGGAGGGCGCCCCATCCAGGCGGCCTGACGCGACCTCGGCGCGCAGGGACGCCTTGTACGCCCGGGCGGCGACGCCCTCCCGGATGCGGGCCGCATCGGTGGGAGTTAGGGCCAGGGCGGTCGCCAGGGCGGACGCCTCCGTGGACAGGTCGGCCGACCAGGCGCCGCCCTCGCCCGTCAGCGCGTCCTCCAGCCAGGCCCGGTACAGGCCCGACAGGGCGGACGCTTTGGGCCCGCCCGCCAGGGGCCCGCCCGCCACGGTCGCGGCACCCAGGCCGGGCGGCATGTCGGGGCCGCCTGCGGCGGCCGCGAGGGCCGAGCTGTACGCGGCCGCGGCCCGGAGCTGGGCCAGGCCGGGGACGGCATCCCCCGGCCGGCGCACGGCCGGCGGCGGCCCGGCCGACGCGGCCGCCAGCGCCTCCTCCAGGCGGGCCTCCAAGCCCGCCCGGGCGGCCGTTTTCACCTCTTCCGCCGTCGTGTCGTCCGCCAGGCGGTACCCCTGGCGGGCGGCCTCCAGGCCGGCCAGCCAGGCCGCGTCAGCGACCAGGCCGCCGCCGGCGCTGCCCTTTTCAGCGACCCAGCGCCGGACCAGGCCGCGCGCGCAGTCCCGCTTGGCCACGTACAGTTGGGCGTCGCTCAGGTCAAACACCCGGCGCCAGGGCAGCAGGAACGCCGCCTTCTGCTCGCCATACACGAGGGAGGAGACGTAGATGAGCTTGGCCAGGGCCGCCCGCCCCGCGGCGTCGCCCGCCCGGGAGGACGCCTCAAAGCGCGCGCGCATGAAGCGGCGCCCCACGTCAATGTGGACGGGCGCCGCATCCTCGTCCGTCAGCCCGAGCGCGTCCCTGAACGAGCGAATGCGCCCTGACTCCTCACCCGTCAGCGGGGTCGCGCCGGGTGGGATGGACGACTCCAGGAAGGCGTCGTAGCAGGACCGCAGCTCGGCCGCCAGGCGCGTGCGCAGGTTGACGCCCGTGCGGGCCGAGATCGCGTCCACGTCCGCCGCGCTCAGGCTGCCCGGGTCCTCCGCCTCCACCAGTGTGTTGTACAGCTCCGCCGCCGCGCCCCGGGCGCGGGCGCCGTCGGCGGCGCGGACGCCGGCCGCGGCGGCGGCGCCCGTGGCGGCGGCCGCGACCGCAGTTGCGGCCGTGCGGGCGGCACCGCCTGAGTCCGGGCCGACGGCCGACCGGGCGGCCGCCCCACCCGTGGCGGCGGCGGCCAGGACGGCGGCAGCGGCGGCAGCGGTGGCCAGGGTCGGGGGCAGGGAAGCCAGGGCCTTCTCGACGGCGGACGCGTCTCGGCGGTAGCGGAAAGGGTTCTACAGGATGAGAGGTGTGGAGGAGGATTGAGGGGGGCGGACAGAGAGAGCTGCAGCGGCGAGTGTGTGTGTGCTGCTGTCCCCTCGCCAGTCCTACTCTCCCCTCTGTGGATGGCCCCACTTTGCATGTGAGCAAGGAGTATCACCCTGGTGTGCCAACCAGGTGCAGGGCGGGGCCAATAGGGTGGCGGGGTAGAGGGGCGGGGCGGGGCAAACAGAGAGCGCGCTCGCAGCCGTCGTCGTTCCTGGCGATTCCCGCGCCAGCAGAGACTTCCGCGCCACGCCGCGCCCTGCCGCCTCAGACAAACGCTCCAAATGCTCACACACCCCGCTCTTCAATGCACTCACCTCTGCAGCGGCCGCCCGCGCGGCGACGGGCCGACTGGCGGGCGTCCCCTCGGGCCGGTGGCCGGGGGCAGGCGCCCGGCGGCGGCTAGCCGACTGCGCGGCGGGCGAGGACGAGGTTGGGCGGGGGGTGGAGGTGTTCATTTTTTGTTGTCAAGAATTCAGGGGGCAAGGGAGGGGAGGAATGCGTGTGGCGATGGGAGTGTGACAGCACACACCCCAGGGGACCGGTATGCGCGAGCGAGGGTGGAGTGTCGTTCGCGTGGGGTAAGAAGGGGCGGAGCGGCCAAAAAAAGCGAAAAGTGAGGAGAGACCTGAAGGCAGCTGGTCGGGCGTTTCTCTTTCATTACGCTCTGTCTCTCCGCCGCACCCCACGCACACACACACGCATACAAACCCGCACGAATGCTCCTCTCCAGGCCCACCCTGGCCAGCTGGCCCACCGCGAGCAGTGGGCGGAGAGCGGTGGCGCCCCGCGCCCGCCCGGCCGTGGTGGCGGTGAGGCGGGGCCTGCATTGCCGCCCAGCAGCTACGGGTGAGAGCGGAGGCGGAGGCAAGCAGCCTCCGCCGCCTGCCGGCCCAGACGAGATGAAAGCAAAGGAGGCCATGCTAACGAGTGAGTAGTAGTTATTAGTGTCAAAGAGCGCCTCGAGAGAGACAATATCCATTAATCTCATGGAAGAAAATCTCGTGGGGATAAGAGGAGCGGTTGCCCAACACCCCGCCCGCCCGAACCCGTTCATTCATCATCGTCCCATTTTTTCCCCATGCCCATCCTTCCACAGGCCTGCGCGAGTCCGGCATCGACAAGGCCACCGCCAAGAAAGTCTTAGAAACCTGGGCCGCCACGGGAGCGACCGACCCGTCCTCCCTGCGCCGCTTGCTCGTCGGCCGGGCCGCCGCGGCGGGCGCCCGCCTGGCTTTGCAGGCGCTCTTTGACGCGGGCGCGGCGGCCGGTGCGTTTGCCTGGGGTGCCTCCCTGGACGCCGCCCCGCCCTTTCCGGGGAAGGGCATCGTCCAAGCCCTCACCTTTGTGCTGGCCGGCTACTTTTTCACGGGCGTCGCGTCGGCGGCTTTCCTGGGCGGGGCGGCCGGCTTTGCGGCCGCCAAGTACGGCGCCAACGCGGGGGCCGTCCTGGCGGCCGTGCGCGAGGTCGCGGGCGCCGACGCCGCGACGGGCGTGTCGGTCCTCGACTCGGCGGCCGCCGCGGCGGGCTCCCTCAAACTGATCACCGCGCTCAACGACATCGCCGACCTGCTGGGCAAGAAAGGGAGCCCGGCGGCAGCGGGCGGCGGCGCCCCGAGCGCAGCAGACACGCTCAAGTCCCTGTCCGCCCTCCTCACCCTGGCCCGCGCGGAGGAGCGGGGCTTCGACCCGGCGACCCTGGGCATCTCCCGCGAGACCGCCGCCGAGCTGGCCAACGCCTTTGCGAGGTACGACCTGAACGATGACGGGCTGTTGCAGCCGGAGGAGCTGGCCGCCCTGTGCTCGGCGGAGGGGTACGACCTATCGGGGCCCGACCTGGCCGCCGCGACCGCCCTCCTGGACGCGGACGGGGATGGGACGGTCCAATTCCCCGACTTCGCGGCGTGGCGGGTGAAGAAGCTGGCCGTGCCGAGTGGGGGTGAGGCGGGCGTGTGAGTGAAGAAGAAAAAATAAGGAGGTCGAGGCCGCGCTCAGTCTCTCCAAAAAAAATGCGATCCAATTCCTTTGCGGCCTTTGCCGACATAGGCGGCCACGACCAGGACCAACCGTCCCCGCCCCCGTCCGCGGGCGGATCCAGTGGCGGTGGGCGGCGGCGGCGGCGGGCCCGGACGGCGTCGCTCGCCGAAGCGGGAGGCCCAGGAGGCGCTCACAACTTTGCCCGCGGGCCCGGGTCTGGCTCCTTTGCGGATGCGGTCGCCGCCGCGGCTGGTGATATTGGCAGTGCACCGCTGGGCGCCGGACGCTTGATCGCCATGTCAGACGATGGCGGCAGCCGCCACAGCCCGCCGGGCACGCCCTCCGCCCGCGCATGCGCAGGCGTCGGCGCTGCGAGCGCCGACGCCGAACCGGGGCCGAGCACCGCCCTGCCTGCCTCTGCCGACGGTGGCCTCCCCTCCAGCTGGCCACCCAGGCCCGCTGGAGACCTGGGCGGCCTGCGCCGGGTGGGAGGGCGCAGTGCGGTGAGTTTGTGCGGAGGAGGGAGAGAGGGAGAGAGGCGCGGCGCTCCCATCTTCTTCTTCTCTCCATCTCAACCCTTTTCCTCTCTCACACATCACAACAGCACGCCCAGCGTCTGCCGACCATCGACTCGCCCGCCGACCCGGGCGGCCTGGGCGCGGCGCTCAGCCCGCCCGCCATCCCACCCGCTGCACCCGCACCTGCTTCTCCGACGGGGCGCACAAGCACGAGCACCGCGTCGGCAGCAAAGGCACACGGCGGCCTGTCATCACCTGCCCTCCCACCGCCGCCGCCGCCACCGCCGCCGCCCTCCCGCCTGGCTACGTACCTCCACGCCCTCCTCCACCCGCCGCCCGCCCCCCTGCCCCGCGTGCCGGGCGGGGCGTCCCTGCCCCCGTGGGGCCAGACCGAGCGACAGCGGGTCTACAACGCCCTCCTGGCCGTCCCTTACCAGCTGGAGCGGCTGCTGTGGTTTGGGGGTGGGGTGTGCGCCGACGCGTGGGGGTCGGTCTTCACGGCGCTGCCCCTGCGCTGCGTGGGCGCGGCGGGCCGGGCCGCGCGCGCCCTGGCCGCCGCGATGACGGGCGCCCCCCGCCCGCCCTGGCCCTCCGCGGGCGCGGACCTGTACGACGGCGCGTGCGCGGCCATCTTCGGCTGCGCCGCGGCCGCCCTGTGCGCGGTCCCGGGCGGGGCGCTCTACTTTTGGATGAAGGACCTGACCCAGGAATTCTTGAAGCTCCACGTCATCTACACCGCCATCGAGATCGGCGACAGGATCGGGTGCTCCTTCACCGTGGACGCCCTGGACGCGCTGGCGGGCACGTGCGCCCAGGTGGCGGCCGCGCCCGACCGGCCCACCCGCGCGCGCCTGCTCCCCTCCCTGGCCGCCGACTCGCTGTTGGCCGGCCTCCTCGTCACCTCGCACGGCCTGGTCCTCATGTGCCATGGCATGGCCCTCGCCGTCGCCATGCACTCCACCCGGGGCCACACCCTGGTCGCCCTGACCATCGCCGCCAACTTTGTTGAGCTGAAGGGCACCGTCTTCAAACGCTACGACGGGGCCAAGCTCTTTGGCCTGGCCGCCCAGGACGTGGTGGAACGCTTCCACCTGGCCCTGGCCCTGGCCTTCGTCCTGGTGGAAGCTGCTGCGGCGGGCAGTGGGAACGCCAGCGCCAGCGCCACGGCGGCGGCAGCGGGCGGGGGGGGAGCCGGGAGCGCGGAAAGCCTCCTCGCCTCGGCGTCCTCCTCCTTCACCTCCATCGCGCCCGTCCTCCTCCGCCGGTGCGCCCAAGTCTTGGGCGCCGAGCTGGCCATCGACCTGATCAAGCACGCCGTCGTCTGCAAGTTCAACGACGTCCGCCCGGGAATGTACCGGGAGTTCTTCAAGGACGTGTGCGAGGCGGTGGTGGAGGGGAGTGGCGGGGAGGACGGGCTGAGCGGGCGCGGCGGGGGGGGGGAGGCGGGAGGGGGGCTGCCTGCTGGTGGTGACCACCAGGCCGCCGGCCCGCCCACAGCCACATCCACCCGTCACGGTTTCCAGCCGCAGGCAGGGTCACGCCTGCTGGTGTTCGACCCCCTGGCCGCCGCCGCGTTCACCGTGCGCATCGGGGTCGGGTGGGCGGCGGGGCGGGGCGGGGCGGGCGCGGCGGGCACCCTGGCCGGCCGCCTGGCGGCCGCCGCCTGGTGGGCGGGCGCCTTCGGCCTGGCCCTGGTCGCCAAGGTCGCCCTTGGATTCGTCCTGCGGACGGCGGCCCAGGGCTACCTGGGCCGGTACGCTCGGGTGCACGGGGTCGGGGGCGTCCGGGTGGGCGGGGGCGGGTTGAAGCGGGAATGAAAAGACGTGTGACCAGGAACGACAGAGCAGACAGAGCACAGCATGTGCGACTGCTCACACTTCAAAAAAAAAAAAAAGGGGGGGGCGCTCTCCTCTCCTCCTGCGTGCGTGCGCCCGAACTCGCGCCGCGTTTCGCGTGCGTGCCCACGCACTCCCGTGAAGCGCACATAGCCCATCATGTCAGCCAAGGTGAGCGCGCGCACGCGTTGAGGAGGGCGCGTGTGCGGGCACGCACGTGTGCACAAACTGTTCTCTCTTGTCCATCGGCGCGCGCCCCCCGCCTCAATTCGCCCCGTCACGCCCCCACACGCCCCTCCTCCACACACACACAGACCTCCTCCCGCCGCCGGGCAGCCCGGGACCATGCCGCCGCCGTTGCCAGGTCCGCCGCGACCGCTGCCTGGTCCGCGACCGCGGCCACGGTGCGGGCGTTCCAAGTCGGGCGCCTGCGCTTGGCGCGCAACCGCCGGGGCGGGGCGGTGGGCGTGGGCGCCCTGGTGGGGCTGCTGTGCTTGGTGGGCTTGCTCAGGGCTGGTGGCAGTGGTGGGGGTGGAGGTGCCGGCTTGGAGGCCGGCCAGGGCGGCCAGGCCGCCCACCTGTCGCTGCTCGGGCGGCGGGGCGCGGCCGCGGCCGGGCCGACCACCCCTGCCACGCCGCCCCTTCTCTCCGCGTCCGCCTCCCTGGATGCCGACCTCGCCCAAATCGCCGCCTTGCGCCACCTCCTGGAAGCCCAACGCATGGCTGCCATGCAGGGCGTGGCCGATCCCTGGGGCGGGGCGGGGCTGGGCGCGGCCGCGGCGGCCGCCCTGGAGGGCGCGGGCTCGCCCGGCGCGCGGCGCCACCTCGCGGCCGTCCGGGCGGCCACCACCGCCGCCGTCGGTGCCGCCATTCACGCCGCCCAGCACCCGCCCGACTGCGCGGCCGCCCGCCTCCTCGTCGGCTCCATCAACAAGTCCTGCGGGTTCGGGTGCGAGATGCACCACGCCGCCCACCTGCTCGCCCTCGCCCTGGCGTCCAACCGCACGCTCGTCCTCTCCTTCCAACACTGGCGCTACGACGACGGCGGCGCGGGCGCGCCCGGTGAGGCCACGGCGCCTGGGGCGGGCATGCCCGGTGGCGGCGGCGGCGGCGCTGCTGCTGCTGCTGCTGACACTGCTGCTCCTGTTCCTGCTGCTGTTCCTGTTGCTGCTGCGGCTGCTGCCGCTGCTGCCGGTGGTGGTGCCTGGGAGACGGCGTTCCTACCCATCAGCCCGTGCCCCGTGCCGCCCGGGTGGGAGGGCGCGCCCGAGCTCGACTCCGGGCAACCGGCCGCACACGCCGGCGCCCGCGTGGTGCGAGGGGGGATCATCGATGCGGGGGCGGCCCCCGCCGACCCGCAGGGCGCCATGCCGCCCGACGTCTTCGACCTGGTCGCCCGCTTCAACGCCCGGCCCGAGGTGTGGTGGGTCGGGGCGCTCGCGGCTTACCTGATGCGGCCCGCGCCCGGCGCGGCGGCCCGGCGGGCGGCCTTCGCGGCCGCCCACGGCCTGGCCCCGTCCTGGGAGGCCCCTGCCGGCGGGCGGCGCCGGTACGTGGCCATCCACGTGCGTCGCACCGACAAGGTGGAGGGCGAGGGCGCAGAGGCGGCGGCGCACGGGGTGGCCGAGTACCTGCGCGCCGCGGACGCTGTCGCGAGCGTCTGGGAGGAGGGGGAGGGGGCGGGCGGCGGGCGGGGCCGCCGCCCCCCCCCCCCCCCCCCCCCCCCCCCCCCCGCCCCCCCCCCCCCCGAGGCAGCCCACCGCCCCCCCCCCCGGCCCGCCCCCCCCCCCCC
>Ga0315287_10000431_pt1 | contig 36463 bp, 28 predicted proteins | sample YL17G11_0_MG_FD_205037 | JGI IMG/M metagenome (GOLD analysis project Ga0315287, IMG submission 205037) | Sediment microbial communities from Yellowstone Lake, YNP, Wyoming, USA - YL17G11_0 | ecosystem: Environmental > Aquatic > Freshwater > Lake > Sediment | place: USA: Wyoming | collected...
GGCGGGGGCTGCGACCCATTTTTGCCGAGTTCACCCCGCGCCAGATTCACACCCATCCACCACCGCACACAGGCGTGGAGCGGGGGCCGCGTGCGGCGGTGGGCGCGCGCGCTTCGCTCACACACACTCGCGCCCGCTGCTTTTGAAGACTCACCACAGCATCGTCGCCCGGCTGCTCGGCACGCGCTGCATGGCGAGCATTGCTTGCTTTGTCTCGCTTTGGTCACAGGAATCGGGTGGCGGCTGATGCGCACTCTCTCTCCCTCTCTTTCTTTGCAATGTGCACGCAGGTGGGGGCGTGCGGAGAGAGTTGGAGGAGAGTTTTTAGAATGCCTGTGCACCCATTTTTTTCAACCTCCTCTGTTCATTTTTTTATTTCCATTTTTCTACTCGTCCTCCGCCCGCCCGCTCCACCCCCACCCCACGGGCGCCCGCTCCGCGAAATCATCAAACCCCAGGCGGATAACCTCCAAGTCAGCGCTCAGCTGGATGGCCCCCACCCCGCCACTCGACCGCTGGAGGAGCGTGCCCGACGCGCCCGCGTGCGGCCCGCCCACCACCACCACCGCCCCGCCCTCGCCCCGGGGCACGACCGTCTCCACCTGGGCCTGGCGCATGCCCGGCAGGAGGTCGGTCGGCGGAGGCAGGGCGAGGCAGGCGCCGCACGCGCCCGCCCCAGGAAGCGGCGGCAGGAGGGCCAGGGTGGCCACGCCCGGGGACGGGACGTCCACCACGGCCGCCTTGCTCAGGTACAGGGCGCCCCGCCCCGCCTCCTTGTCGATGATCTTGACGAGGATGCCGGGCCGGAGCCAGGGGCGGTGCGGCGGTGCGGGTGGGGGCGGGGACCGGGAGGGCCGGCGGCGCTTGGTGTCTCGCTGCCCGCCACCACCACCAGGCGCGCCGCCGCTGGGGTGACGTGTTGCCTCATCGTGCGCGCGCGCACGCGCGCCCCCGCCCGCCACCTCCAGGTCGCGCACAGACACGCGCACGGTCTGGCCCGACGCCGTCAGCCGCACGGACGCCCGCCGGGACGAGCCGCCGCCACCGCCACCGCCGCCGCCGCCGCCGCCGCCGCCGCCGCCGCCCTCCTCCAGGGCCAGCACCGTGCAGGCCAGACCGGCGTGCGGGCCGGCGAGGACAGTCCCGACCGCGCCCGGGGCGAGGACGCCCGGCGGGGGCGGGGGCGGCCCCGCCGAGGCCGCCTGGGCGGCCGGCCCGCCCGGCGCCCCGCCCACGGTGGGATCGCCCGGCTTTGCCCGGGACCGGGAAGGCGGGGCGGCGACCGCGGTCGCGCCCAGGCCCAGGCGCGGCGGGCGGGGCGCCGGCGGCGGAGGGATGGTCGAGGTTGGACCGCCGCCGGCCCCGCCCTCCCCGCCGTCCCACCCCATTCCCCGCAGCATGGCCGCCCCGAAGTCTTCCACGGGCATGGCCGCATACGCGGCCAGCCCGGCAGCATCGGGCAGGCGGGCCAGGTCGTCCCGCAGGCGGGTGGCCTCCCAATCCCGGCCGCCGCTGCCCTCCTGCTGCGTCCCTCCGCCACCAGTCACTGGCGCCGAGGTGGACGGGGGCTCGCCGCCCTGCTGTTGTTGGTGTGCGTGCTGCAGCCCGTATGTCACGTCGGCTGCCTGGGCGGTCTCCGGCCCCGCCGCCTCGAACCGCCCGGCCGTGGTGGTCAGGTCGACAGGCGCGGGCGGGCTGTGTGTGCGCGCAAGGGTGTGGGTGAATGGAATATGGTTTTGTTTGTGTTCCCTCTGCTTCCCATCTCATCTGAACCGACTCACCGCAGCTGGAACGTGTTGACTAGTTTGGGGATGACGGGCTTGGCCTTGGGCCGGGTGGGCGGGGCAGGCGGGGCGACGGTCGCGACGCGGCCGCCTGGGAAAAGAGAGAGGGAGGGCGAGAGGGTTGAGAAGAGAAGAGCGAGGATAGAAAGAGAGAGACACCCGTCCGTCCCATCTCTCCCGCACGCACCTTCCACGCCTTTGATCAGTTCCCGAACGACGCCACCATCATCGGGTGTGCCGCCGACGGGGACGACCGGCCGGGGCTTGGCTGGAGCGGCGAAGGAGAGGGTGAACGGCTTTGGAGGGGGTGCATTGGCGGCGGCGTCCGCGCCCTCGGCCGGCTGCTCGCCGTCCGCCATGCCCTCAGAAACGCGGGCGGTGGCTTGCGCGCAGTTGCCTGTGTGTGCGGGCTCCGCGCAGGCCACGCGCGCGGGTCGCGCGTCCCAGATGAAAGGGGCAGAGGCAGAGGGGGGGACGGGGCGATGGTGAAAAAAGGCGGGTCTGCACACTCTTCAACCTCGCCTCTCTCCCATCCTCCCCGCCAACTCCGCAAACAAGTCGCTCACCGTGTCCTGCCCTACCCGCACCTCACCCACCAGCCCTCCAGGCGACTCATCCGTGCAGACGACCCACAGGAAGGACAGAAGCCGCGCCAGGCCAAGGGCTTTTTTTGAGCCGGCCGCGCCCAGCATGGACGCGGCCGTCCACGCCGCCTGGGCAGCCCACCGCGGCAGCGTCACGCGCCGGCACGCACTCCCCTGCACGCCCGCCAGGGCGCTCGCCGCGGCGTCGGCCAGCTCCCCAAAGGTGACGACCTGCGGGCCGCCTACGCTGAAGCGGGTCACCGCGGCGGGCGGCCGTTGTGGCGGGCCCAGTGCCGCCCCTAGCAGCGCGCCCGCCAGGTCGCGCCCCGAGATGGGAGCGCACCGCACGCCCCACCCGCCCTCGATGAGCGTCAGGGAGGGGGGCGACTTGCGGGCGATCATCGAGAAGATGGAGGCCGCGTCCTTGAAATAAACGGACGGGTCCAGGATCGTCAGGGACGGGGTGGTGGGGGGTTGACCGCGGCCCTCCCCGGCCTCCCACCCCGCCCTCGCCTCCGCTGCCGCGACCTCCAGCGCATCCTCCCGGGCTGCATTGTGGACCATGGTCCGGTTGGGCGCACCCCCGGCCGTGCGGTGGATGCCGCCAGCGATAGAGACGAACCGGGAGACCCGCCCGGACGACACGCACCCGCCCCACAGCGCCCGCGTGCCGTGGGTGAGGACGGAACGGATGGCCGCGTCCGGGACGGCCAGGTCGCGCACGCCGACGACGTTGATGAGGGCCAGCGGGCGCGGCGTCGCCGGGCTACCGGCGGCCGCTGCCATCAACGCAGCGCAGACGGCCGCGCCGGCGCCTGGGGAGCTGAGATCGACGCGGGCGATGGAGAGCAGGGCGGCGCCGCCTGGCGCGGCTGCTGCTGCCCGGGCTTCCAGGGGGGCTGTGTCGGTGGAGGGGCGGGCGAGGGCGAGGACCTGCGAGTTGTGTGAGAGCGCGGGTGTGGAGGCGTGTGTGCGTGTGTGCATTGTCGGCCTGGGCCATGGCCGCGTCTGTGAGCGTGCGTGCGTGGTGTTCAGGCAGCGCTGGTGTGGCAGATAGGCGTGTGCGCGTGTTGAGCGTGCGAGTTGATGGAAGGAAAAAGGGGGCGAGGTTGACAGGGGACGGGGAAAGGGAGAGCCGCGCGCGCAAAGAGAGCATCCCTCTCCCTTTCCTATTTACCTTCACCCCACCCCGGACCGCTTCCTCGATCACATGCCCTCCCAGCCAGCCGGTCGCGCCAGCCACGACAAGAGTCTCGGGGTGGGCGTGGTGGGTGGGCGGCATTTCGAAAGTATGGAGAAGAAAAAAGTTTTCATCCTGCGTCGTTCCTCACTTCTTCTTCCCCTTGGCCGCGGGCGGCGTGGGGAAAAAGGACCACGCGTGCACACCTCATCATGCCACCCGATCACCCCCCGACCACCAGCGGGCGCGACGCTGGCACGGCCCACGCACCAAGCCAACCCACCAACCACAGTTTGCGACCCGCGCCCACCACCCTGCCCGTCCTCGACTCGGTCTCCCGCTACGAAAAGCTCGGCCGCATCGGTGAGGGCACGTACGGCGTCGTCTACAAGGCACGGGACACGGTCACCGGCGCCCTGGTCGCCCTGAAACGCCTGCGCATGGGCCGTCACGCGCCGGGCGGCGACGCGGGCGGGACAGAGTTTGGGCGGGATGGCATGCCGGTCACCTCGGTGCGCGAGCTCGCCTGCCTCCAGGCGGGAGCGGCCGACCCCCACCTCGTCCGCCTGCACGCCGTCGTCACGGACCAGGCACCCGAATCCGTGTTCCTGGTCTTTGAGTACTGCCCCTACGAGCTGGCGGCCGTCCTGGACGCGGCGCCCGCCGCCTTTAGCCTGCCGCACGTGAAGGACCTCGCGCACGGCCTGCTGACCGCGCTGGACGGCCTGCACGCGCGATTCACGCTGCACCGGGACGTGAAGCCGTCCAACATGCTGCTGACGGGGGGTGGCGTGCTGAAATTGTGCGATTGTGGCCTGGCGCGGCCCCTGCCGGCCACCGGCCTCGCCCGTGTGACGCCTGGGGAGGCCGACGATGGTGCCGGCCCGCGCCCGCCACCCCCGCTAACGCCGAAAGTGCAGACGCTTTGGTACCGGGCGCCCGAATTGCTGTGGGGGGCGGCCACCTATGGCGAGGGCGTGGACACCTGGTCGGCCGGGTGCGTCCTGGGCGAGCTCCTGGCCGGGCGGCCCCTGTTCCCGGAGCGGAGCGAGGGTGCAGTCGTGGCCGCGCAGGCCCGCCTGCTGGGCGCGCCCTCGCCCCGCATCTGGCCCGGCCTCGCCGCCCTGCCCGGGTGGAGGGAGGCTGGCGCAGCGTCCATGCGGTCCGCCGCCGGGGCCAACCCCTACAACTTCCTGGCCTCCACCATCGGCGCGGCGTCCGGGTTGAGCCGTGCTGGGTGTGATTTGCTGAATGGCCTGCTCACTTACGACCCGGCCGCCCGCCTCACCGCCCGGGCCGCCCTGCGCCACGCCTGGTTTGCCGAGGAACCCGCGGCCCGGGGGCGGTGGGACGAGGTGGGGCGGGTGGCCGAGCGGGCGATGGGCGATAGGCGGAGGGCGCTGGAGGAAAGGGTGTAGGAAAATGTATAAAAAAAAGAGGTGCCGAGGTTATTTTGGAGCAGTTGCTTGCTCAGTGTAACACGCACACACGCAGACCCCATGGCGACCGCCCTGTCGTCGTCTCGCGGCGGCCTAGCCGCCCACTCTCCAGGCCCACGTGCGCAGCCCACCCGCCGCCCAACGCTCCCCGCCGTCGTGTTCGCCGTCGCCGACCCTGACGCGCCGCCCGTGTCAGCGACCTCAATTCAGCCGGTCGTCCCCCGTGCTGAGCTCAGCGCGGGCATCGCCTCCTTTTACGATGAGAGCAGCGGGCTGTGGGAGAGCATGTGGTGAGTGAGACATGTGGATGGTGTGCGAGTGGTGGGCGTGGAGGGTGTGAGAGAAACCAAGTCGATCGGGTGCGCCCAGACCCCCTCTCAACCCACTTGCTCTCCCGTTTCTCTCTTTCCAGGGGCGAACACATGCACCACGGTCTCTACCCGCCAGGTGCCCCCAAGAAAAAGCACGCGGCCGCCCAGGCCGACATGATCGATGCCCTCCTGTCCTGGGCGGGCGTCACCCGGGTCACTTCCATGGTGGACGTGGGGTGCGGGATCGGCGGGTCCTCCCGCCACGTCGCCCGTGCGTGGCCGGGCTCGAAAGCCATCGGCTTCACCTTGTCCCCCGTCCAGGCGGCCCGGGCCAACGCCCTGACGGCCGCCGACCCGTCCGTCGCGGGGCGGTGCAGGTATGAGGTGGGCGACGCCCTGGACATGCCTTTCCCGGACGCCGGCGCGGACCTAGCCTGGTCGCTAGAGTCGGGCGAGCACATGCCCGACAAGGCCCGCTTTGTGGGCGAGCTGGCCCGGGTGACCCGCCCGGGCGGGACGGTCATCATCGCCACCTGGTGCCACCGGGACCTGGAGGCGGGGGAGGCCGCGTTGAAGCCGAAGGAACAGAAACTGTTGGCGGTGAGTTGATGTGAAGATGGGGGAATGGGCGTGCCGGGGGGTTCGGGGGTGGACACGCGGGGCGACCAACGGCACGGCACGCGGCACTCACACCCCCTCTTTTTTCCCGTCGCCCTTTCCTCGACACACACACGCACACAGCGCATCAACAGGGCCTACTACCTCCCGCCCTGGTGTTCGGGCGCGGACTATGAGGCCCTCTTGGCGGAGGCTGGCCTGGCCGCCATCCGCCGGGACGACTGGTCCGCCTCGGTCGCGCCCTTTTGGGGGGCGGTCATCCGGTCCGCGCTGAGCGTGAAGGGGATTAGGGGGCTCTTCGGGGCGGGGTGGAAGACGATCAAGGTATGGGTGAGGAGGAGGAAGGGAAGAGAGACAGGCGGGGGGGGCGGTGGTTGACAGAGAGTTGGCACCAACCACAACATCTCATCATCATCACCAACACAAAGCAACAATGCGCACACTCACACCTCCCACCCCCTTCTAGGGCGCCCTCGTCATGCCGCTCATGTCCCGCGGGTTCAAGCGCGGGACCATCAAGTTTGTGGTGGTGACGGCGAGGAAGCCAGAGTGAAAAAATGAGGAGGGTGGAGAAGGCCTTCATCTTTTCCGCCCCTCATCTTCCTCTCACGCCGGCCGCAGGCCCGCGGGCATGGGCGCCAGCTGCGCCAGGGCCGGCGCTGTAAAGGAGACCCGGTTGAAAGAGTCCAGGATGTCGACCAGCCCCCCAGGCGCAAAGCCGCGCCGCCCCACCACCCGCCCCGCGACCTCGGCCTCCAGCGCCTCAAACAGCCCCGCCTCGTGCACGCCCGCCCACCCGTACGCGCGCGCGAGCCGGACGAGGTCCTTGCTCTTCATTTCCCCCAGGCAGCCCGCGGCGGCGGGGGCAGCCGCCCGCAGCAGGGCCTCATCCCCGTGCCCGCCCGCGGTCAGCGCGTACAGGAGCGTGGGCAGGGAGCCCGCGTCAAAGGCGGCCGGGTCGGATTCAAAGAGGGCAGCCGCCTTGTCTGCCAAGTCTGCGTCGAGGGCGCCCACCCGGCGGAGCGCATCCGCCAGCGCGGCCAGGGCCGCGCCGTCCCGCCCCTCCGCCAGGGCCGCGCCCGCAGCCTCGAATGCAGTCAGCAGCGCTTCCGACCGGTACCCCAGCCGGGCGGCCGCGTCGGCGATGGCGGCCAGGTCGTGCGCTGAAAAGGAGCGCCAGTCAGACGCGAGGCGGGCGCCGACCGCGTCCATCAGCCCATCATCGTGCAGGGACAGCGCCCCGTACGCACGCACCGTACGCGCCAGTGTGCGCGGGTCGAATTCGGCCATGCGGGCGGCGACCTGGTCTGCCAGGGCGTCTTTCAGGGCGGGTGCCATGTGGCCGGCGTCGGCAAAGGCTGTGGCGGCGGCCGCGAGCTGGCGTGGGGACAGGCGGCCGGCGACGCCCGCGAGCGCAGCGCCGAGGGCTTGGTAGGATTCCCGCGGTGGGGGGACGGCGCACGCGGCCAGGGCGAGGGCGGCGGATACGAGGTCGTCCGGGGCGGCGGACGCCAAGGAGGCCGGGTCGAGAGGCTTCCCCTCCTCTACGGCGGCCGCGGGCGGGGGGGGGGGAGGCGAGAAGGCGCGGGCGTGGCCACCCCAGGCTGCGGCGGCGGCAGGCAGGAACGAGGGCGCACGAGGCAGCGCGCCCGCCGTCAGCGCCCGCAGGTGCGGCAGCAGGTTGCGGCGGGCCAGGAGGAGGGCGGAGCGGCGGAGCATATCTGTGAGGATGGTTGTGGAGACTCCACTTGAGAGAGACAACGAGGGCGAGCGGGCGCGAGTCGTGCGAATTGGTCCTCTTTCCCGCGCCCGTTACGCCCGGAACCCCAGCCTGGCCTCCCCCGGTCACTTCCGCAGACGCACTTGTGGATGACGAGGTGATAGATGTGCTAGAGGGACTGTGCTTGAAAGGCAGGTGTCGCAGGCGGTGAGGCGGGTTTTGATTGCAGTGTGTACAGCAGAAGAAAAAAGTGAAGAGCGAGAGTATTGCTCTTTTTTTCTTCTCTCTCTCCTCTTTTTTCCACATGCGCGCCCTCGCCGCCCTGGGCGCTGCCGGCCTGGCCACCGGCATGGCCCTCGGTCGCCGAGCCGTGCGCTCAGCAGCACGCGCGTCGATGGCGGCCGTGCCGCTCCCGCCACCGAAAAAGGTGAGGGAGAAAGAGAGAGCAGCTAATTCCGTGCTCGTCCACCCCGCCCAGTCCATTTTCTCCATCCTCTCCCTCTCCGTCTTTCTTTAGATCAAGGTCGCCCTCTGCCAGATGGCGACCACCCCGGACAAGGCCGCCAACATCGCGACCGCGACGGCGGCAATCAAGGTATTTAAAAAATGAGAGAGCGAGGAGGAAAGGCGTGCCGCCCCTCCTTTCCATCCCCTCCAAACCTCTCTCTCCATCCTCTCTCCTCTCTCCTCTTCCTCATCCCAGGAAGCTGCCGCCGCCGGCGCTCACTTGGTCGTCCTCCCTGAGATCTGGAACTCGCCGTACGACAATGCGGCCTTCCCGCTGTATGCCGAGGACGTGGATGGTGGCGGCTCGGAGTCGGCGGCCGCCCTGTCCGCGGCGGCCGCCGCAAACGGTGTCGCCCTGGTCGGCGGGTCCATCCCTGAAAAGGCAGCAGACGGGGCCCTCTTCAACACCTGCCTCGTCTTCCGCCCGGACGGCTCCCTGGCGGCCAAGCACCGCAAAGTCCACCTCTTTGACATTGACATCCCGGGCAAGGTCACCTTCAAGGAGTCGGACACGCTGTCGCCCGGGGCCGGGCCGACCGTGGTGGACCCCGGGCTGGGCGTCGTCTTGGGCCTGGGCATCTGTTACGACCTCCGCTTCCCGGAGCTGGCGTCCCTGTCGGCCCGGCGGGGCGCCCAGCTCCTGGTCTACCCGGGCGCATTCAACACGACGACGGGCCCCGCGCACTGGGAGCTGCTGCTGCGGGCGCGGGCGGTGGATAACCAGGCGTTCGTGGCGGCCTGCTCGCCCGCGCGCGGTGGTCCAGACGGGTACCAGGCGTGGGGCCACTCCACGGTCGTCGACCCCTGGGGCGTCGTCCTGGGGACCACGGGCGAGGGCGCGGCCATCGTGTATGCGGAGGTGGACACGGGCGAGATCGCGACACGGCGGCGGAACATGCCGTTGAGCGAGCAGCGGCGGGGGGACGTGTACGAGCTGATTGATAAAACGGGGTGAAGGAGAGAGCAGAGAGCAGGGTTGAGAAGAAAGTTGGGGTGTCCCCATTCCGAGAAAGCAGCGCGTGTAGGGTGCGCCTGTGACACTCGACGCACGCACACACACACACTCCCAGCTCAAGCCAGGAGGTCAGCGCGTCACTCCGGACCCTCCTCGCCCCGCACGATCAGAGCGAGCGCCGCGTGAGCGAGTAGAGAGCCGTCTCGACTTTTTCCTCCCGCATCGGGCCGTCGCCCGCCCGCTCCCCCTCCCCCACGCCTCATCCATGCCGCCAATCGCCTTCAAGCGCCGGCCGGCGGCCAAGCCCAAACCAGGGGGCACCGGTAAGCCCTCCACAAACCACCGGGCTGCCTCGCCCTCCCGCTCCCGGTCCCGGTCGCGGACGGCGACAGACTCGGACGGCGGCCGCGCCAGCGGCGGCGGCGGCGGCGGTGGAGGAGGAGACAACGCCGACCCATGTGAGAGCGAGCCCTCCGCGGGTCCGTCGTCCGAGTCGGAGGATGAAGGGTCTGAGGGGTACCGCAAAGGTAACAGGGAGAGGGACGCGTGAGAGGCGGCAGGGTTGGTTTGTCAGCGCGACGGCCCGCGCCTTGATCATCAAGCCCGCCCCCTCCTCATCCTTGTCTCTCCTTTTCCAACCCGAAGGCGGCTACTGCCCCATCCACGTCGGCGACACCTTCAAGGGCGGCCGCTATACCGTCCTCGCCAAGCTGGGGTGGGGCCACTTTTCCACGGTCTGGTTGGTGGAGGACGCAACCCCTTCCAACCCCGCGCACGCGCAAGCGGCGCTCAAGGTGCAAAAATCCGCGCCCCACTACTCGGAGGCCGCCCGGGACGAGATCACGCTGCTGACCCAGATCCGGGAGGGCGACCCGGGCGACGCCAAGCACTGCGTCCGCCTACTGGACGCGTTCGACCACCCCGCCCGGGCGGGCGCGGGCGGCGGGACGCACGTGTGCATGGTCTTTTCAGTGCTGGGCGACAACCTGCTGTCCCTGATCCGGGCCTTCGACTACCGGGGCGTCCCGCTGCCCGCCGTCCGGGCCATCGCCCGCCAGGTCCTGGTTGCCCTGGACTACCTGCACGCCACGCTGACCATCATCCACACGGACCTGAAGCCGGAGAATGTGATGCTCGCCGAAATCGTCCGCCCCTCCCGCCGCCGGTCTTCCTCCACTGCCGGCGCGCTGCTGGCGCCCCGCCCGGCCCGGCCCGCCGGTGCCCTGGCGGCGGATGCGGCGGCTGGTGCGGTCCTGACCAAAAACCAGAAGAAAAAATTGAAGCGCCAGCTGAAAAAGGGCGGGGTCGGCGGAGGGGGCGGGAGCGGCGCAGCGAGCAGCAGCGAGGAGGACGAGGAGGAGCAAGGCGGGGTAGCCGCGGCCGCGCCGCCTGCCCTCGCCCCCGCCCCCGCCGCCCCGCCGCCCACGCCCGCCCCGGACGGTACGGGGGCTGCTGGTGCTGGCGGGCCGGGCGCGGGCGGGCCGGGCGCGGCCGCGGCCGCCTCCCCCACGCCCGAGCCTGCCGTCCCCTCCACCTCCTCGGCACCACCCGCCCAACCACCCGACCCGGCCGCCCTGGCGCACCGCCTGCTCTCCATGCCCGCCCGGGTCGTCGACTTTGGCAACGCCTGCTGGGTGCACAAGCAGTTCACCTCCGACATCCAAACCCGCCAGTACCGGTGCCCGGAGGTAAGTGACAAAAGAGTGTGGACGACGGCAAAAAAAAAGAGAGAGGGGTCGGAAATCTCCGAACACCAAAAAAGGCCTCGCGGTATCTGGGCGCCCGTAGTTGAGCAAAAGGGGACAGGGGGGAGACTCGTCTCCCCTTTTCCTCCGCCAACAATGCCGGGCGCCTTCGTTTTTTGCGGGTTAGCCGAGAACAGAGCTCACAGGGAGGTCACATTGCGACGCGTTGGGGTGGCTTTTCCAACCACCCCCACGCTACTAAAACAAAAAAAACGACGCTCACATTTTCTTCACACACTCATTTTTTTTTCCTCCATGAAAAAGGTCCTCCTGGGCGCCAAGTACTCGACGCCCGCAGACATCTGGTCCCTGGCCTGCATGGTGTTCGAATTGGCGACGGGCGACCTGCTGTTCGACCCCCGGTCGGGGCGGGACTACGACCGGGATGAGGACCACCTCGCGCTCGTCATGGAGCTGCTGGGCCGCCCGCCAAAGCGCGTCTTCACTACCGGCACCCGGGCCCGCACCTTCTTCACCCGCACGGGTGAGCTGCGCCACATCAAGCGGCTCAAATTCTGGCCGCTGGACCGGGTGCTGCGGGAAAAGTATGGCATGCCGGCGAGTGAGGTAAGAAAGAAAAGAGAGAAAAAAGAGGGGGTCTGGCCGCCACGCGCGCGTGCGGATATGTGTGCCTGGAGACGGTGTTTTCTTCTCGTTCCTTGCCTTCCCGCGGTGACGATCCATGAGAAAAAATATATTGCATGTTATACTGTCGACTGCGCGCTTCACGGCGCGCGGGCTGAGCAAAACATTCCTTACCTTTTGCCTGAGCGGAGATGAAAAGAAGAGAGAAGAAAAACAAATGGTGGTGCGTCGGGGTGGCCTCGTGCATTTCTTGCGCTCCACTCTCACCCCTTTCTCTCTCTCTCTCTCTCAACCCTCCAGGCCGAAGCCCTAGGGTCCTTTATGCTACCCATGCTGGAGTACCTCCCCGAAAAGCGGGCGACGGCGGCGGAGATGCTTGAGCACCCGTGGCTGAGCGGGGCTGGTGGCGCAGGTGGTGCGGGCAATGGCGCCGGCCCGCACACCGCCACGCTGCACGGTCACCACCACCGGTCCGCCTCGCCCTCACCGCCGCGGGGTGACCGGGGTGGTGGCGGGGCAGTGAATGGAGGTGGAAGTGGAGAGGATTAGGAAGAAAGAGAGAGCTCATTTTTATTAGTCTTGAGCGCGCACGCGCGCGCGCGCACAGGGTTGGGATGATGAGAGAGAGAGCCCGCGCCGCGCCGTGCGCGCCTGTGCGTGTTGTGTGCAAGGGCGCGTGTGCTTGCCCGGTCTCTCTCCTTCAGTGTGTGGAATAGGTGGCGCGGGGCGCTTCGCCTTTACACGAAAACACTCAACCCATCCAACTTTCATCTCATCTCTTCTTTTCATCCAGCCAAGAGGGGAGGAGCTTTGTTCCTCACTCGTTTCCTTCCTTTCATCATCACTTGCTCTTCAGGTACTTCTGGACGACCGCCAGGCCCTCCGTCTCCTCGCCGTAATCCGTCACGACCGCGCAGGAGCAGCCGACGACCTTGCGGGCCTCGCCCTCCGCGTCCAGCTTGCACAGGCCCGCCCACTGGCCGAGCTGTTTCGATTCCGGGACGGAGAGCAGGGAGACATTGTGCTCCGCGCACAAGGCCTCCACAAGTTTCTTGATGTCCGGCTGGTCGCAGTCGTCCGCCAGCACGCAAAGCTGGGCGGAGCCGCGCTCCAGGGCGCGCGCGGACTCGTGCAGGCCGCGGGAGAGACCGTCGTGGGCCAGCGCTTTTTTTAGCACCAGCGCCACGGCCGCGTTGACGTCCAGGGCCTCGCCCGGGGCGGCGGCGGCGGCGACAGCCGGGGCGGGCGCGTCGGAGCCAGCGGCGTCGGAGCCAGCGTCAGACTTGACGGACTTGGTGTCGGAACTGTGCGTGGACGGAGAGAAAGAAATGAGGAAGGGGGGGCCGGGGGGAGAAGTGGAGCGCGGCAGCGGCGGCGAGATAAAGAGCGCACGGAACGCGTGCCCCAGCGGCACCAGCGTTTTCAACCACCGCCGCATTCAACACTGCTGTTTCCTCAAGCTCTCTGAGAATAGCCGCGGTGGAGGAGCCGGGCAGTGTGCGGGGCACGGCGGGGCGCGATCGGAGGGCCTGCGCCGAAGATCGGCCAATCGAGACGGGCCGACGCCCGGCTCTCGCCCAGCACGCCCAGACACGCGCCAGGCCAGATCCGGCGACCAGCCCAGTGGACCACAGCAAGGATCTGCCATCACAGGGATGGGAGCGGACGGGGTAATGTGCCCGCCAGGCGGTGGCGGACGGCCCACGCTCACACCACCGGCGCCGGCGGCTCTTTTTTTTTTGCCTCTCATCTCTCCCTCCGCGCGCGCCCACCGCGCCCAGCCCCGCCTCGCCTCTCCTCCCTGCACCACAACGTACGCGTCAGACATGTTTGAAGGAAAAAATGTGTGTGTTTGATAAAAGTGTGTTTTCAGGTCCTCGACAGCGCGAAACTGGCTCCCAAACACGTTTTTAAAGAAAGAGTGAGTAAAAAAGAGTGGAAAAGCAACCAATCGGCACCACTGCATCTTCTTCCCCGTCCGTCCTTTTTCAGCGGCAGAAGCCACACACCATGGACGTTCCCGCCTGGACGACCATCGAGTCCGACCCGGGCGTCTTCACGGAGCTCATGCAGCGCATGGGTGTGAGCGGAGTGCAGGTGAGAAGGGGAGAGGAGAGAGAAAAGACACAGCCGGCGCCCTTTATTTCTTTCTTCTTCTTGGCCTCAACCTTCCTAATCTTTTCTTGTCTTGTGTGTTCACAGATGGAGGAGCTCTACTCCGTCGACCCCGACACCCTGCGCTCGCTGGGCGCCCACGTCCACGGCCTGGTCTTCCTGTTCAAGTGGGGCAAGGAGGCGGCAGCCGTGCACAAGGCCCAGCGAGAAAAGGAAGAGAAAGAAAAGGAAAAGGGAGGAGTGGACACCGAAATGGGAGACGCCTCGTCCATTTTCTTTGCGGCCCAGGTCGTGCCCAACGCGTGCGCGACGCAGGCCATCCTGTCCATCCTGCTCAACCGGCCGGAGGGCGTGGCGGGCCTGTCCCTGGGGCCGGAGCTGACAGAACTGAAAGCGTTCGCGGGCGCGCTGGACCCGGAAAGCCGGGGCCTGGTGGTCGGCGGGTGCGAGCGCGTGCGGGCCGCGCACGCCTCCTTCACGCCGCCCGTGCCCATCCTCTCCTCGGCCGACGACAAGAAGGACGATGACAAGGAGGAGGCCTACCACTTCATTTCGTACGTGCGGTGCGGCGATGGCGGGCTGTACGAGCTTGACGGCCTGGCGCCCGGGCCGCGGCGGCTGGGCGGGGCGGGCGCTGCCTGGCCGGACGAGGCCTCCGACGGCTGGCTGGAGGCGGCGGCGGAGGCCATCACCGCCCGCATCGCCGCCTACAGCGGGGCAGAGATCCGGTTCAACCTGATGGCGGTGGTGCAGGACCGGGGGGCGGTCGCCCGGGCAGCGGAGGCGGCCGCGCTGGCGGCAGGGGACGCGGCAGGCGCGGCCGCCGCGCGCGAGGCGGGCGCAGCCGCGGCTGGCGTCGCCGCGGCCTGGGCCGCGGAAAACGAGCGGCGCCGCACCAATTTCGTGCCCTTCACGCTGGCCCTGATGCGGCATCTAGCCGTGCGTGGGGAGCTGGAACCGCTCATCAAGCGGGCGCGGGAGGAGGTGGTGCACGCGCGAGCGCAACACGAGGGGCGGGTGGAGGGCGAGGAAGAGTGAATGAGTTGAGAAAGAAGTAAGATAGATAAGTTGAGCACCATCTGAGAAGTGGTGCTCATCTGGGCGTTCATTGTCTTGGTGCACGCACGGTGCGGGCTACAGGGAAACAGAGACAGCACACAGAAAACAAAAAAAAAAAAAAAAAAAAAAAAAAAAAAAAAAAAAAAAAAAAAAAAAAAAAAAAAAAAAAAAAAAAAAAAAAAAAAAAACAGAAGAAAAAAACAGAAGAAAAGGGGGGGGAAAAAGGCAGACGCCCCCCACAAACGGCCCCCCGCTTCTCTCTCACCCCTCACCTCACCTCACCCCACGCGCCGGCCCGTCCACCTCGTCCAGGGACAACTTGGCCACCAGCAGCCCGGCCGCCGCGTCCCACGCCTCCGCCCGGCGGCGGACGGCCCGGGCGCGGGCGGCGGCGGCAGCGGCAGCCGTGGAGGCAGGGGTGGGCTTGGTTGAATAAGCCTCCCCCTCCTCCCAACCCGCCCCGCCCCGAATGCCGCCCCCGCCCCGGCTGGACGGGCCCGGCGTGTCGGCCCGTTTGCGGCGGGGCAGGCTCCCGCCCGGGCGGGCGGGCACAAACCGGACGCAGCGGGAGGACGCGGGGGCTTGAGGCGGCGGGGCGGTGCAAGGGGAGGGGGGGAGGGGGGGAGGGGGCGGGCGAGGGGCGACAGCCGCCGCCGCGCCTCCACCGCTCCCGCCAGGCAGGGCCAGGGCCCGGCGAGCGCGCAGGAAGGCCCGGCGCCGGCCGTTCCCCGGAGCGGCGGCGGTGGCGAGGGGGTGGAGCGGCGGGCGGACGGCAGGCGGGGGCCCGGCCGCACAGCAGCGGGCGCTGCCCCACCCGGCACCCGCCAGGGCGGCCGCGCGGCCGCCGCCGCCGAGCAAGGGAAATGGGGATCGTGGACCGGCCTGCCCTTTCCGAGGAGGGCAGGGCTGGGCGGCGCCCAGGGCGTCACAGGGCAGCGGGGTGGCGTCGTTCGAGGGGAGGGGCGGCCCGGGCGCCGCCCAGGAAGACGGGGTGGGCGCGGCCGCGCCCCCGCGCCCGCGGGCCGCCGCGGCGGGCGGGGCGGTGTCAGGCGGGAGCAGGGCGTGGTGCTGGTGGTGCTCGGCGTGCCCTCCAGGCTTGTGCGGCTGTGGTGTGTGTGTGTCGTTGTGTTGTGGTAAGAGAGGTCAGAGGGCGGGAAAAAACGAGGCAACAGCCGCCCGCCAAAACGGCTTGGGTTGGTTGGGTGACGCCGCGCTCGCTTCGCGCTCTCTCTTCTCCCACACTCCCATCTCTCCCTTCTCTGTTGCTTCCCTCTTTCGACACTCACCGGCGTCGTCTGGCGTCTGGTGCCCTGCGATGGGGAGTTCACTGGGGTGGATGGAGAGGGGGGGGGGAGGGCGGGGGAGAAGGGCGTGAGAGCATGGTGACGCACCCCGCGCCACCGGCGAAGGTAAAAAAAACGCCGAACGCACCGCCTGTCAGCATATTTCCTAGCGTGGGGGTCGTGCTGAAGGTGCTGAAAGGAATGGTAAAGCTAAGCAGCAGGGTGAGGGCTGGATAGGGAAAAGATTCCCGCAGCGCGAGCCCCTGCTGCACGCGACGGCGTGCGTCCAAGAAAAAAAAAGTGAGCCTTCTCTCCACTGCGTCTCTGGGCGAGGGAGCAGACGACCCCTTCTCTGTCCGGCCGTCGGCCACACACGCCATGGCGGACCCTCCCCTCTCCGCCCTCCCCCCCTACCTCCTGCTCCCAAATGTCGGCCAGGGCGATGTTTCGCTGGCCCTCCCCCCCCCCGTCTCGCGGCGGCCCGCCCTCGGGCCGGAGACCGAGGTTGCCCGCCCCTCCCCGGCGACCCTCTCCTCCCTGCTCGCCCACGATCAACAGGCGGTGGCCAGGGCGCGGGAGCTCCTACTCAGCATTCAAACGGACCACCTGTGAGTAGTGCGAGGGGAGAGAGGAGTGGGGGCGGGGAGCGAGGCGCTGAATGCGTTTTCTTTGCACTCATCCCCTCTCTCCCACCTCATCACCACAGCCGCCCGCTCCTCCTCGACACCCCCACCAACGTCGAGCCGACCGGAGAGCTCCAGACAGCGGTGGCGGGTGGGGACGACAGGCTCTTTGCGTGCGCGTGCACCTACGGTAAGGTGGAAGAGAGAGTTGATGCGAGACCCACCCCCGACCACCCCCGACCTGCTTTGCCTTCTCTCCCTGTCTCTCTCCCCCATCTCACGCCCCCGTCCTCCCTCTCTCGACACGCACCCTGCCCAGGCCCCCTCCCTCCCTCGGACACCGCCACCCCGACCAAAGCCAGCCGGGCTGCCGGGGCGGGCGCGGCCGCCGCCGCCGCCGCTGCCGCCACGACGCCGCTGCCACAACACGGCCCCGGCTTGCCGCCCGGGTGGGGGGCGGGGGATGATGAGGCCGCGCCCGCCGCCCCGCGCTCCGCCGGCCGCCGCGGCCACCCCTCGTCGAGCGGGCCTCGCCGATGCGTCCTCCTGGACCCGCCCGCCGGCGTCCGAGGCAGAGAAGCCGGGGCCGAGGCCGGCGGCGCGGCGGGCGCGTCCCTTCCGCCCAACACAGACCTGGCAGCCGCGGTGGCATCCTTCGTCGCCGCCGCCGCCGCCCGCGGCGGCGGGGTAAAAGAGGAGGAGGAAGGGGAGGAGGACGAGGAGGACGAGGAGGACGAGGAGGAGGAGTCCGCCGGTGGCCGGCGTCGCCGGTCGGCGAAGCAACCACCGCCGCCGCCGCCCTCCTCCGCCCGCGGCCCCGCGCCCGTCCCGACCCTCCCCGCCGTGGCCGCCCTGGACGCCGCCCTCCGCCGGGCGGCCGCGCCGGGCGGGGGCGGCCTGGCCGGCCCGGCCTCTGTCTCCCCGACCGCCAACCAGTCCGACGCCCCGCTGGCCCGGGCGGCGCGGAGCCTGGAGGCGGCGGCCCGGGTGGGGGCGCGGGTGGTGGTGCGGGAGGGCGACGCCAGGGAGGGAGGGCGCGGGCGGGCGGCCCTCCTCTCGCTCGCGTCCGCCACCGCCCTCCTCCGCCTCGCCGCCGCGCCCGGCTGCCCGGCCGCCGCCCGCAGCGAGGACGCCCTGTGCGCGGCGATGGCCTCCCTGCGCCACCACCTGCTGGCGAACGTGCTGGCGCCCCGGGACGCGCGCCTGGCGGCCTCGCACCGCCCGCCTGAAGACGAAAAGGAGGAGGAGAAAGAGGGAGGGGCGGCGGCGGAACCCGCCCCGCCCGGCCCGGGCCCCGCCGCCAAGCGGGCCGCGAAAGCAGCTGCCAAGGCCGCCGCGTCCGCCCGGGCCCGCGCCGCGGACGAGGGCGCCCTGGCCGGCCTGCGGGCGGGCGTGGAGGTCGCCCTCCCCCTGGCGGCAGCGGCCGCGGCGGCCGTCCGCCTGCCGGACCGGGGCGCCCTGCCCTTGCTCCGCGCGGCCGCGGACGGTCTCACCCTGGACGCCTCGCCCGGCGTGGGCGGATCCCCCGCCCTCGCCCCCACCCAGGCCGCCTGCGTGGAGTTGCTGGCGGCCGGCTTCCGCCACTGCCCGGGCCTGCGCCTGCCCCTGGTCGAAGCGGTCACGGCGGGCGCCCTGCCCCACCTGCCGTCCGCCCGGGGGCCCGGGCGGGCCGTCCGCACCTTCACGGCGGGCATGGGCGGCGGTGGTGGCGGGGCCCCGGAGGCGTGGGAGGGCGGGGAGGGCGGCGGCGCGCCAGCCGCCGATGCCGGGGCCGTCCTCGTCCAGCCGGCCGCGGCCGCTTTCCTGGCGATGCTGCAAGCCGCCGCCGACCTGCCGGAGGAAGGGGTGGACCAGCCGGCGGGGACCCTGGCGTGCGCGGCGGCGGCTTTGCAGTGGGCGGACGTCGGGTGGGCGGCGATCCTGGACAGGGCGGCCGGCGCAAAGGCGCTCAAGGCGGACAGCGCGGTAGACCTGCGGAGCGCGGCCGCGTCGCTCGTGGGCGACTGCGCGGCCCTCCTCCCGCTCCCCGGCTGGCCCGCCTCCGGGCCCGCTCTGCTCCGCCTGGCCGCCTGCCTGGCCGGCGCCCGCGGCCTGCGCGCCTCGGACACGGCCGTCCGGTGCGCGGCGGTCGACCTGCTGGGCACGGCGGCGGGCGCGGTGTGCGCGGTGGGCGCGGCCGCGGACGGCGGCGCGGGCAGCGTCGCGGCCGGCGTGCTGGGCGCGCTGAGCTCGCCTACCGCCCCCCTGGCCGACCTGCCCGGCCTGGCGCCGGAGCCCCGCCTCCTCGCCCTCTTCCTGGCCGACCCGACCGTGGCGGGCGGCGCGGCGGGGGGCGGGTGCGGGGCCGCCGGCCGGGCGGGCGCCCGCCGCTTCCTGCTGGTGCGGGCGCTGGCCGAGTGGGGCGCGGGTGCGGGCGCGGCGGCGGCGGCAGCGGCGGCGGCGACGGGCGGGGGGGGCGCGGTGGGCGAGGCCGAGGCCGAGGCCGCGGCCGAGGCCGCGCTTGCCTACCGCGCCGCCGCCGCCGCCCTGGACGCCGGCGGGGCGTCCATCGACCTGACCCCCGCCGAGGCGGGCGCCCTGGCCGTGGCGGGCGCCGCGGCGGGCGCGCCCGGCAAGGCCCGCGCCGCCCTGCTCCAGGCGCTGCTGGACTGTTGCGACCCGGCCGCCCAGGCGCCGTCGGCGCGCGCGCGCGGCCTGCGCGCGCTGGGGTGCGCCGTCCGGGCCGACCCCCGCGTCGCCCGCCTACCGGACGTCCAGGCGGGCGTCGCCCGGGCACTGCGCGATGAGGCCGCCTCCGTGCGCCAGCAGGCGGTGGACGTGCTGGGGTCCACGCTGGATGCGTCGCCCGCCCTGGCGGCGGCCCTCTTTGAGGTGGTCGCCCTCGCCGCGCGCGACGGCGCGGCGTCCGTCAAGAAAGCCGCCCTCCGCATCCTGGAGACGCACTGCCTGCGTTCCCCGTCCTTTCCACGCCAGGCAGACGCGGGCGTGGCGGTCATGGCGGCGGCCGTCGACGCGGAGAGCGAGGGCGTGGCGGACGCGGCGGCCCGGGCTCTGGGCGAGGTGTGGTTTGGGGGTGGGGGTGGGGGCACCAACAGCCCGCCATCCCCCTCTGCCCTCGCCCGCGCCCGCCTGCTGGCGGAGACGGCGGCCGCCGCGTACGCCGCGTCCGGCCCGGGCGCGCGCCTGCCGCTGGACCCGACGCACCCCCTGGCCTGCGCGGTGCGGGCGGCCCTGGACGCGGCGCGTGGTGGTGGGGGTGGGGGTGGTTTGGGGGCGCCCCTGCCCTCCTCTTCCTCCCGCCCGGGCACGCCCTCGAAGAAGGGCGCTGGTGGCGGTGGCAGCCGCCCGGCCTCCGCCGCCGGGAAAGGCCGGGCCGCGTCTGCTGGTGATGGAGGTGCTTCCAACGCCCCGGGAGCGGACGTCGCCCGGGCCCTGCTGGAGCTGGCGGTGACGGGCGGCGGCAGCGCCAGCGGGAGCGGAAACAACGGGCCGCTCGCATCCTCTTCCTCGGCCGACCCGGCCCTCGCAGCGGCCGCCCTGCTCGCCTTGCACGCCCTGACCGTCGCGGACCCGGCCCTCGCCTCGCCGGCCGACGACCCGGGCTCCTTAGTGCGTGCCCTGGCGCCGTACGCCAAGGCGGGCGCCAAGCCGTCGGGCGCGGGCGGCGATGCCGCGAGAGCGGCGGCCGAGCGGTCGGACGCCGAGCGCACGGTCGCCGCACTCACTGTCTTGGCGACCGCCCTCTCCACCCCGCGCGCCGGGCCCGCCGCGGCCGCCACCGCCGTCGAGCTGGCCAAGGACTTGGCCGCCCTCATCAACGCGCACCCGTACACTGCCGTCGTCGCGGGCGCGTGCCGGGCCCTGGCCGCCCTGGCGGCCCTCGCCCCGCCCGCCCAGAAAACGCTCGGCCACTGGGCGGGGCAGTACCTGCTGAAGCTTTCCGGTCGCCCGACCACGCACACGCCCTTCACGGGGCGGTTCCTGTTCATCCTGGGGCACCTGTGGCGGTACGGGGCGGACGCCATCGAGCGGGAGGGGGGGGGCGGGGCGGCGGCCAGGCCGCTGTCCCTGGCGGACGTGGGCGGCACTGCCCCCCCGGCCACGCCCCGCCCCACCACGGCCGCCGCCCTGGCCGCCGCCCTGGCCTACGCCACCGACGCGGTATCCCCGCCCAAGGTGCGGGAGGCGGCCTTGCACTGCCTGGGCTGCCTGGCCCTGGCCCGGCCGGCCACAATGATGGACGGGGCGGCCCGGGGCGTGCTGGCGGGGGCGCTGGGCAGGGGCGCGCCGCCCGCCCTGAAACTGCGGGCGCTGCACAACCTGACCGACCTGCTGCGGGCGGAGGAAGGGCGGCTGGTGGCCGCCCAAAAGGAGGGCGACGCCGCCGGGCCGGCGTCGACTGCCCCCCCTGCCCCCTCCGCCTCGTCTGCGGGTGGTGAGGGAGGCGGCGGGCCGGGCACGGCCGCGGCCGTGCCCGCGGTGTGCGGGGAAGGGGACTCCCTCGCCCTGGCCTCCGCGGTCATCCAGGACGCCTGGGACGGCGTGCGCAGCCTGGCCCTGGACCCGTCCCCCGTCCCGCCGGCCCCGCTGGCGTCCGGCCCGGGCGACCCCGTCCACTCCGCCGTCCGCCGGGCGGCGGTGGGGTTGATGGACGCGGTGGACAGGGGCGGCCTGGTCGCGCCCTGGACGGCCGTCCCCACCCTGGTTGCGTCCTCCACTGACCCCGCCCCCGACGTGGCCGCGGCCGCCCTGGCCATCTTGCGCCGGGTCGCGACGAAGCAGGCCGACATGTTCCGGTCGTGCGTGGCGGACGGGCTGCCCCTGGCGGCCGCGTTCCAGGCGGGCCTGGCCGACGCGTTTCCGGTTCCGGGGGGCGGCCACCAGCCCCACGCCGGCGCCCCGACCCCCGCCTCTGCCTCCCTGGACGCCGCGTCCGCCGCCGTCGCCCGCGGTGTCGGCGCGCTCTATGCCGACCTCATCCAACCCGTCCGCCCAACCCGGCACGCCTTCCTGGGCCGCCTGCTGCGCAAATTTGATGCGGCGTGCGACGTGCACGCCCAGGGCGGGGCGGGCGCGGATGTAAGGCTACTAGCCGCAGCCGCGGCGGCGGCCGCTGCCCTCCCCATCCGCCGGGCGGACGAGCCGCTCGCCCTCATCCGGGCGGCCGACGACGTCCTGGCCCGGCGAGGGGACGCGGTGCGGGCCGCCCTGCGCCGGGTGCTGCGGGCCCGGGCGGTCAGCCGGGGGGAGGCCCCGGGCGAGGCGAGTGATGAGGAGGAGGAGGAGGGTGGTGGTGGGAGTGGCGGCGCTGCTGCCGCGCCCGCCGCCTCTGTGCCTCCACCCCGCGCCGAGGCCGCCTCCGCCCTGGCCGCCATCATGTTGTGCCTGCTGCGCCGCCACCTGGTGACCGCCTACGCCCTGACCCCGGACCGGGTCCACGGTTTCGCGACGGGCGCGGCCGAGCGCCGGCGGGCGGAGGAGCGGGCGGCCGTGGTGCAGGGCGGGGGCGGGGCCGCTTTCCTGGTGCTGGGCCTGGGCGCGGAGCTCCCGCCCGCCGCCCTGGCCCCACGCTGCCCCCCGCCGGACGATGAGGCCTGGTGGGGCGTGGGCGAGGCGGCCCTGGAGGCGCTGACGCGGCTGCTGGCTGAACAGGCGGCCGAGGCGGCGGCGGCCGGGCCGGCGCTGCCTGATGGCGGGCTAGCCACGCCCGCGGGCAGCGGCGGCGGCACGGGTGATGGCAGCGGCGACCTGGCCTCCCCCGTCTCCGGTCGCAGCCCTGCCGGCCCACCCGGGGGCCGGAAACGGTCGGCGGCGGGAGGCGCCGCCGGGGCGGCAGCCAAGAAAGCGCGCGCCGCAAGCGCTGGTGGCGGCGGCCGTGGTTCTGGCGGCCGGGGCGCCCGCGGGCGGGATGGTGCCGCCCGTGGGCGGGCCCGGGGGCGGGGTGGTCGGGCCGCCAAACGCTGCCAGGGTGGGTCCTCGTCTTCTGGGGAGGACGAGCCGTCGTCGTCGTCCGAGGAGGAGGACGAGAGCGAATGATTATGAAATGATGGTGGACGATAGAGATTGGAGGCAGAGCCTCTTAGTAGTGCGCTCGCTTTGCTTGCTTTTGTTCGTTTTGGTTCGTGTCCCTCGCGATACACACACACACACACACACACACACAACACACACACGTCCAACCACAGCACAACAGCCGCCCCAACCAAGTTGTGGAACACAAACCCCACACATGCCATCAAAACCGCGTGCTCTTTGACACCTTGGACCGGATGCCTGTCGCCTCCCCCCCGTACGGCCCAGCGGGCGGCTTGGCCGTGACCACCTGCCCGCCCCGGCGCACCTGGGCCTTGGCAAACCGCTTGCGCCCCTTGACGCGCGGGTTCTTCAGGTCCTTGCGGCGGTGCGGGGTGAGGCCCCGGTTGGTGGCCACCTCCCGGGTCAGGCTGCGCGGGCCGTCGGGAAGTTCCGGGGCGAGCGGCGGGTGGGCGGGGGTGGGGGCGTAGGCCGCGCCCCGGGCAGCCTTCTTTCGAAAAGCAGTTGCCGCGGCCGCGAGGTAGGCGGGGTCGTCCGAATCAAAGCCGCCGCCGTCCTCGTCCTCCTCACGCTGCGCGCGCTTGGCGCCCGCGGCGGCGCGCGCAGAGTCAAAGGCCGCCCGCCGGTCGGCCAGGGACACCCGCCCGGGCGTGTCCGCATCGCCCGATCGGGGCGCCGGGCGGCAATTGACCGCCCCCGCCCCGTACCGCTGGGCGGCGGCATGGCCGTCAAAGCCGGGCGCGGGCGCGCCGGCTGCGCCGCCGGGCGCCAGCAGGCCGGCCAGGTCGGCCGAAAAGTCGTCCAGCAGGGCCCCGCCCGCCAGCCCGGCCCGGCGGGCGACCGCCAGCCGGGTGCGCTCATCTTTAGACAGCGGGACGCGGGTCATCATGGCCTCCTCCGCCGCGGCGCGGGCTTCCAAGCGGTGGCGCTGGCGCAGGAGGGCGGCGGTGGAGCCGCCGCCCGCGTCGGCCGCGCGCAACTCTTCGGGCGCGCCCGCAATCTCGGCAGCCAGCTCGCGCACAAAGCCCGACCGGGCCGCCCGGGCCCGCTCCCGCCCCGCATCCCGCTCCGCCTGGCGCGCGGCTTTGCGGGCGGCAGCGGAGGCAGTGCCCAGGTCGCCCGCCGCGGCGGCGGCCGCGGCGTCAGCGGCCTCGTAGTCAGGGGCCGGGGCGTCGGTGGGCGCGCCGGGGGCCCCGCCGCCACGGCCGCTGCGGGGGGCGCGGTAAAGGCCGTCGCCGCCATCTTCCTCGCCCATCGCAGCCACCAGGGCGTCCGGGCGGGGACCATAGGCGAGGACGTCCTCGCCGCCGCCGCCGCCAGCGCCCACGCCGCCGGCCCGCACCGCCCGGGCCGCTTCTAGGAGGCGCCCCACCTGGCGCCCGAGCTTGCGGTCGATCGGGCGGGCTTTCTCCAAAAATGCGCGCACCTGGACCAGGCGCTCCACGACCGGGTGGTCCCGGGCGGGGACGCCCTCGGCCAAAAGCAGCGTGTAAAAAGCCAGGCAGGCCGAGTACTGGAGAAGGAGCATATTTTTGGCCTCCAAAAAGGAGAGCCCAGCCGCCGTGGCCAGGCCGCCCGACCGCGCCTCGGCGAGCAGCGGCCCCGCGACGCGGGACGCCGCCTCCAGGGAGGCCCGCATTTCAGAGAGCAGGGCGGAAAGAGACGCGGTGTCGTCGGAGGTGGTGGCGGCCGCAGCAGCGCTGCGGGGCAGGGCTTGGACGACGGCAGCCGGGTCACCGGCCACAGCCGCGCGCGCGCCCAGGGTGCCCCCTCCATCATCCTCCTCCTCCTCCTCCTCGTCACTCTCGCCGCCACCCGCCAGCGCGTAGTCCGCCGCCGTCATGCCCGCGGCCGCCGCACGTTGCAGCCGCACCGCTTCGGCCAGGCGGTTGCCGCCGTCGTCGTCGTCCTCATTCTCTGACGAAGAGGGCGAGTCCTCTCCATAATACCGGTTTTTCCCTTTGCCCCACCCATCATTCCCCTCGGCGTTGTCGCCCGCTTTCTTGGTGGTGCCACGGGACGGGTGGCCGTCCTCGTCGTCCTCGTCTAGACCGTCCTCGTCCGCGGCGTTGAGGGCGACCTTGCGGCGCATGGCCCGCTCAGCGCGGGCGACTGTGTGAAAAGGGAGAGAGAGAGCGAATGAGGTGAAGGTTTTGGAGCGCCCGACGGCCGCGGCAACGCCGCCGTCTCTCCCCCTCCCCCGCCCGCCCGCCCCGCTCCCACCCCTCTCAAAAGAGTAACTCACGCTGGGCTAGGCGGCCGGCACCTTCTAATTCATCCTCGGACGGCCCATCGCCGTCGCTGGAATCGTCTTCGTCGCCGTCGGTCTCATCATCCGCGTCAATGCCGAGCACGGCCGCCGGCCCGCCGCCGCCGGCGTCGTCGTCGGACAAGCCGTCACCGTCGCTGCTGCCCTCCTCGTCGTCCTCCGGGTCCAGGGCCAGGCGGTCGGCCGACTTGTGGAAGGCCCCGACCTCGTCCACCAGGTCGGCGGGCAGGGCGCCCCGGGTAGGGCGGCGGTGAGTGGAGGGGGGAGCAGCGGCGGCCCGGCGGCGCCCAACCGCGGCGGCCGCTGGCTTTGGCATCACAGAGAGTGTGGGTGCGTGCGTGCGCGTGTGCCGATTGCCTTGTTCGAAGAAGTGGTGTAGCTCAAGTGTTGATGAGGAGGTGGGAGTGCGTGCGCGGCGTGTTGTGTGCCGGGGGTGGGGGGGGGTCACGCGGGTGGCTAGCGGAAACGCTTTTGGACGTTTGCATGAACTTGCTTCCCACACTCATCTCTTCATTCTCTCATCTCTTACGCACGCACGGCCATCGTGCCCTGCACGCACAGAGAGAGAGGCGAGGGCACGCACATCTCATCATGTCCCACCCACCCCCCGCCAACGACTTTGACGGCCTGCTGAGCGACGATGAGGAGGAGGAGGTGGCCGCGCCCGCGCCCGCCGCACCGGCCGACGCGGCCTTTGCTGCCTGCCTCCAATCCCAGCTCGCGCCGGCCGGGACAGCAGCCGCGCCGCACCCGCCGCCGCTGGGCATGTTGCCCCAGCAGGCGGCCTGGCTGCAGGTGCGGAAAGAGAAGAGAGCGCAAACAAGGGAGGGCGCTCTCTGTGTGTGCATGCGTCTCTCTCGATCTCTCCTCATCCAACCTCGACCCCCCCCCCCCTACCTTCAGGCCAATGCCCAAGCGGCCGCCGCCCAGCACCAGGCCGCGACGGCCGCCGCCGCCGCGGCAGCAGCTGCTGCAGCCGCGGCGGCAGCCCACCAATACCCCCACCCCCCACCGCCGCCAGCGACCGCTTTCATCGCGCCGCCCTTGCCCAGCCCGGCCCTGCTCGCGCCCGCGCCACCCCTTATGGGCGCGCCCCCGCCTCCTCCACCTTCGCCCGCCGTCCCGCCCACCGACTTCCTGGTGTGGGCGCGCACGCACTTGCCCCCCGACAAGCACGCCGCTTTCGCGGCCCACCTGACCCGGCGCCCGAGAGCCCGGCCCGGCGGCCCCCCCCTCGACCCGGCCGCTGTGTCTGCCTGGCAGCGCGGCCTGGCCGAGATTACGGGGCGGGAGGCCATGCGTGACCTGCTGGCCTCCCGGGCGTCCACGGTGACGGCCATGGAGGTCGCCCAGCGGCAGCGGGACGTCGCGGCGGCGGCGGCCGCGGCGGCGGTGGCGGCGGCGGCGGCGAGGGGTGGGGGCGGAGGCGCCCACCCGCCCCCGCCCGGGTGGGGGGCGCCACCGCCGCCGCCGCCGCCGGCCCGAGCACCCACCACAGGCGCCCCTCCTTCTGCGCCCCGAGACGGTGGCGTTCAGCAGCCGGCCCCCATCGCGGCGGACGTGCTGGCGGGGACGGGCGTGGATCTCGCGGAAGAAGAAACTCTGCTGCGGCGGGGCGGGGGTGGGGGCGGTGCGTCGGCCGGTGGCGCCGCCGCCGCCGCCGCCCCGCGCGGCAGCGCGCTCGCGGCCCTGGGCGGCCCGGACGCGCCCTTTCTGAACCCGGGCCTCCTGGCCGCGGCGGCCGCGGACGCGGCCGCCAAGGCAGGGTTGGGCGGCGCGGACGGGCCGGGCTTGCACGACCTGCTCTCCCAGGCCGCCGAGGCGCACGTGCGGGGGGTCCTGGCGGCCGCCCTCCGCGCCGCCCGCGCCCGGGCAGACCACCCCCGGCGCGCGGCCATGGACGACCCGGCCGGCCCGGCGGGCTTGGCCATCCACCTGCACGCCGACGGCGGCGGGGCGGCCCGTGTGCTGGCAGTGGACCGGGCCGGGCGCACGCTGGCGGAGGAGCGGGCGGCCGCCCGGGCGGAGGCGGACGCGGCTGGGGTTGGGGGGCGGGGGCGGAAGCGGGCCGGCGGCGGTGGAACGGACGATGCGTCCCGGGCCCGGGCGGCCCGGGTGGCGGAGGCGGAGGCGGACAAGGCGGCCGCCCGGGACGCAGCAGCCGCGGCCGCGTCCGCGCTGGGCGGCGGGGCGACAGCAAAGTGGGCGAAATGGGGGGCCGGGGGTGGCGCCGCCGCCGCTGCCCGGGCCAAAGCGGGCGGCGCGCCTGCGGGCGGTGGGCCTGTCTCCAAGTCCGCGGCAGGCACCACGGCCGCCGCCGCCCCGGCCCCGCCCCTGGCGGTCGGGTTGAGGGATGTGGTGGCCGCCCTGGAGCGGGACGGCGACTACGCGCGCTCCCCGCTCCTGGCCCGCCTGTACGATGCATGTGCGCGGGAGGCGCTGAGTTGAGAGAGGATGAAAGGAGGGGTGGGGGGGCGTGTGTAGTGTTGTGTGTGTGGCTCAGTGCGCAAAGGCGTGTGCGGACCGAGGTTGGGGATGGAGGTTGACATGTGCCCGGCTAAACAAACGAAACGAGAAAGCGCTGCCTTCTCTCTCCCGCGCGCGGTCTCATCTCCCCTCACCTCCTTTCCATGCGGTCCGTCGCCCCGGCCAGCGGCGTACGCACCCGGTGTGCACCTCGCCTGCCCGCGAACCGTCCCCGCCCGCGCGCGGGCGTCGCCCCTCCAGCCGCGACCGCGGCGGTTGTCGCCGATGCAGCGACTTCCACAGTCCAGGGCACCTCCCGCAAGGTCAACGAGGACAGATCCATCCTCCAGGTGCGTGCCTGGGAGGCAGAGTCGTCTAGCAATGGACGGGGGCTGCACAGGGAGAGAGAATAAAGAAACGCCTTGCGGCGAGGAGGAAGCGGCAGAGCGAGCGCGCTCCACGAAAAATACATCCCGACCCGACCCTCATCCCCTCTTCTCCACACAGCCCACCGGCACCTCCGCGGCCTTCTCGGCCTATGCCGCCGTCTTTGACGGCCACGGCGGCTATGCCACCGCGGACTGGCTGGTCGCAAACCTGGCGACCTTGATTGACAAAGCATGGGCGGCAGAGGGTGGGGCGGCGTCGCCTGAGAGGGCCCTCACCGCCGCCTTCCTGGCCGCCGACCGCAAGCTCCTCGCGCCGGGTGGGTTCATGGGCATGGGCGAGCGCGGCATCGGCGGCGCCAAGTGCGGGTCGACGGCCGCGGTGGTGGGGCTGGTGTCCCTAGGCGGGGTGGCCACCCTGGTCGCGGCCAACGTGGGCGACGCCCGCGCCCTCCTCGTCCGCCTGGGCCCGGATGGGAAAGCCGCGGCCGCCTCCCAGCTCACGGTCGACCACGTCCCGGACGCGGAGGAGGAGCGCAAACGCATCGAGCGCACCAACCCCAACCCGAAGCTGCCGCTGGTGCGGTACGTGGGCGGGACCTGGCGGTGCGGTGGCATCCTAGCCCTCTCCCGCGCGTTTGGGGACGCCTACATGAAAGGGTCCCTCCAATTCGAGGGCGTCTCCGCGGGCTCCGACGGGTACGCGTCCGGCTTTGGCGTCATCGCCCAACCCGACATCTCCTTCACGCCCTTGGAGGAGAGCAAGGGGAGCAGCGCCGCTTCCTGGGTGGTCGTCGCGTCGGACGGCCTGTTTGCCAATTCGGAACGCGGCGGGGGTGGGGGCCTGTCGAATGAAGAGGTCGGCAGCGTTGTCGCCCAAGTCGTAGCCGCGGGGGGTGGGGCGGATGGCGTGGCGGGCGCGCTGACGGCCAGCGCCCAGGCGGCCGGGTCGACGGACGACGTGACGGTCGTGTGCATGCGGTTGTGAATGAATGGGAGGATGGTATGGATGGAGAGAAAAGCGTGTTAGGTGTGCACGGATTCAAGGTCGAGGTCGAGATCAAGGAGTCTCACACGCCCAATCCTCCTTTTCTCCCCCTACCGCGCACGAGGTCGGGCCCGTCTCACACGCTGCCGTATACACACACGCGCTGACCTTGATGCAGATTTCTAGCTTCACATCACGTGTGCGGGGCGGTTTCCCCCCCCCGCAGGCGCCCGCGGCGGCCCGAGGGTTTTCGCCCCTCCCGCGCGCCGCCACACGGCCAGGGCAGGCGCCCGCTGCCCCGCGTGCGACCGCCAATGATTCCGGCCTCCCCTCCGACGCGGAGGTCATCCCCCTGGCCGCCCTCCCGCCCGCGTCCTCAGCCCACGCCGGCCTGCGCCTGCTCGTCGTCGGCGGGTCGGGCGGGACGGGCGCGGCCGTCTGCGCGGCCGCCGCGGCGGAAGGCATTCCAGTCACAGCCCTCGCGCGCGACCCGGCGGCCGCCAGGGCGGTCCTACCGATGAGCGTGGGCGTGGTCAAGGGGGACGTCACCAGGTACGCCTCCCTGCTGGCCGCTTTCCAGGCGGCGGGCGACTTCAACGCGGTCGTCTGGGCGGCCGGCTCCAACTCGCTGTCCTCCTTCAGGAAGGGCGCCCAGGCGGGCGGGCCTGCCGGCCTGGCGCGCGCCCTCGCCACCGCCGCGAACCCGCTCGCCGCCCGGGCGGTCGAGTTGGCCGGCGTGGAGAACGCACTGGCGGCGTTGCGTGAGACCGGGCGGGCGGGCGAGGTGGGCCGCTTCGTGCTCGTCTCCTCCATCGGCGCGGACGACCCGCTGGCCCAGGCCGTGTTCCCTGGGGGCGTGCTGTTCTGGAAGAAGCGGGCCGAGGAGGTCGTCCAACGGGCGGGCGTGCCCTACACGATCATCCGCCCCGGCGGCCTGAAAAACAGCGGCACCGGCGCGCCCTCCCTGGGCAGCGCGGGCCTCGTCATGACGGGCCCGGACGGCATCGGCTTCGGGAAAGGGCGGGCGCGGCCGGGCGCCATCCCGCGGGCCCAGGTCGCCGAGGTGTGCCTGGCCGCCCTGGTGACGGCTGAGGCGGCCGGCAAGGTGGTGGAGGTGGTGAGCGAGAAGAATGAGGGAGGTGCGGCGACGCGGACGCCCTGGGCCGACCTGTTTGGCGCGGCCACGCAGTGACTGGCGACGCGGGCGCCCTGGGCCGACCTGTTTGGCGCGGCCAAGCAGTGACAGAGGGGGTGGGGGGTGGGGGGGAGTGTTTAAGTAGAGAAAGCAGGGACACGGGGTTGAATGTTTTTTTTTGCAAAATCTTTTTTGGTACGCACCTAAAACCGCGGCACCTCCCACCACCTTGCCGCCGCCGCCGCCCGGCTGTCCGCATCCCCCGGCACCACCACGCACGCGGCCTCTCCTTCAGGGTCGCCCCCCTTCGACACCGGGCAGGTGTGCCACCACAGGACGCCGGCGGAGGCCACACCGCGCGGCGGCCCGGCTCCAGGCAACCAGGGGGCAGGCCACCCCTTTCCGGCCCCACCCCGCACGTCCATCCCTTCCACCGCCGTCTTCCCCACACCCCCGCCGACCCCTGGCCACCACAGATGGTGCATGGGCGTAGGAATGGTGGGCGGCCCCGACTGGGGCGTGACGTAAGAGATGGATCGACTTTGTAGTAAAGACACCAGGGCGGGCGCCAGGAGCGGCGGCGACGCGGTCGCGAGCACGAGCGTTGTCAGGCCCGGAGCCGCGTCCAGCAGCGCTGCCACCGTCTGGCCGCACACTTCCAAGCGGCGAATGCACACCCGGCGCAGGTGGGTGGCGGTGGCAGAGGCGAGGGCGGAGGCGAGGGCGGGGCAGGCTGGGCCGGCGGGGCAGGCGTGGTGGTGGGCGAGGGGAGCGCCGATGCCGCTCCACCCCTCCTCCTCGCCGGCCGCCGTCGCCTCCATGCGCCCCGCCACCTCCAGGTCCGCCACAGGGCAGGCAGACAGCAGGTGGCCTAGGGCGGACGGGGTGAGGATGGCCGCCGCAGCCCCGGCCCACAGCTCGAGCGTGAGGTTGGCCAGGGACGGGGCAGAAGTGGAAAGGGAGGCAAAGGCCGCCTGCCAGCCGCCGCCGCCGCCCAAGGGCAGCGCCAGCGCCCGCAGCGCCCGGCCGCCGCCCGTCAGCCACCCCAGCTCCTCGGCCGTCAGGGCGTCGTCCGGGCTCGCCGCCCGCACGTCCAGGGCGACGAGGCCGTTTTTGGCGGCGGGGGTGCTCCCTCCACCCCAACAACCCTTCAGGTGGCGGGCAGCACACCTCAGCTCCCGCGCCCGCCCCCCAACGACCAGCCCGCCCAGGCAGGCAAGCACGGTGGGGGGCAGGCGCGGGTCATCTTCCGCGGCGTGTGGGTTCCAGGCCGCGGAAGGCGAGTCAGAGAGGGCCAGGCGGCGTAGGGAGGGCAGCCGGCCGGCACCGGACGTGGCCGCGGACGCAAACGCGGCGCCCGTTGCCCGAAACAGGCCCGGCCCCACCTCCACCGCCTCCAGCGCTGCAAACGCGCCGGGGCCAAACAACGGCACCGACTCAGGCGTATGGTGGTGCGCGCCGCCGACCGCACCCTCCTCCCGCTGGCCCCACGCCCGCAGTTCGGGCAAGGGGTGGGGGCCGCCGTCAAGCCGCAGGCTCTCCAGGCGCGGGGCGGCGACGGCCAGGCAGGCGAGCGTGGCGGGCTCCGCGCACACGGGCCCGAACGGCCAGCCCGTGGCGGTGAGGGAGGTGAGGGCCGGCAGGCGCCGCGCGCCCAGCGCCCCCCTGAACAACGCGGCCAGCGAAGACGCGGCCGCAACAGACGGGCGCCAGGAGGACGGGCGGGCAGCGGGGGCGCCCCGCCGCCAGTCGTCAAAGCCGGGCAGGCCGCCCCTGTCCCGGCCGCCCGGGCAGGTCAGGGAGAGCGCACTCAAAGACGGCAGGCTGACCACGACCGCCATCAGCGTGCCCGCCGCCCCCACCGCCGCCCGCACCACCTCGCCCGCTGCGGCGCGGGCTTCAAAGCCGCCCGCGACGGCCGCATCGGCGGCGGTGTCGGCGGAAGGACAGGCCGGGTCGCCCACCCAGGGCTCGTGGCCGGCGCGTGTGTCGGGTGAGCGGACAGGGGCGGCGGGGTAGGCCAGGTCGAGCGACAGGCGGCGGACGGACGGGAGGGGGTGAGTGGGTGGTGGCGCGGCCGCGGCTGGAAAAACGTGGGCGGGGGGCGGCCGTGGCGGTGGCCGTGGCCCGCCCCGCTCCCACGCCGCTGCCGCGGCATCGCCCGCCTCCTCATCACTGGTGTCGACCCTGCCACCCCCGTAGTCCGCCTCCCACTCGTCTTCCGGGCCCGACCGGGGGCTGGAGGGGGGTGAGTCGACCTCGGCCTCGGCCTCAGCCCCGGCCTCCACCCATGCAGCCGCCAGGGCAGCCACCAGGCCCCACACCGCCTCCGAGCCTGCGACGTCCAGTTCCGCGCACTGGCCTGCCAGGGCAAGGGCGGCGGCGGGGTGTGCTGAGAAGGCCGTGCCCAGCTCACTCCCCGCGGGCACGGGTGGGGTTGTGCTTTCCAGGCGGAGCACGCGCAGGCGGGCGAGGAGCGGTGGGCTGGCTGCGGCGGCGGCGGCTGCCACAGCGCCAAACAGCGGCAGGCCGGGCGCGGTTTCTCGGAGGGCCAGGGCAACCAGGGACGGCAGGGCGGCCAGCGCGGGCACCAGGGCGGCCGGAGGCAGCGGCGGCGGCCCCGCCGCCGCCGCCCTCAAGTCGAGGCACCGCAGGCAGGCAAAGGGTGCCCAGGCGGACAGGGAGGGCGGCAGGGCGGCCGGGACGAGCAGGTCGGTCGCATCGGGGTCCGACCAGGCCTTGCACGCCTCCCGTGCGGCGGCTCGGTGCCGTGGTGGGATGGAGGTGATGATGGCGCGCAGGGCGTCGGTCGGGACAGCGGCCGCGGCGGAGGGTGGACGAAGGGCGTCGGTCGGGACAGCGGGCGCAGCGGAGGGTGGACGACAGGCGGGGTCGGGCGCATGCATTGAAGAATCGTCCGCCATCGCGCTCTTTTTCTATGTCCTGCCCACTCGCTCAAAAGGGGTGTGCGCCGCGCCGCCGTCACCACCCCTGCGTGCAGCGTAGCCTGAAGGGCTACCCTGTGCGCACTCTCAAAAGGGGCGTTTTTTGTGTGTGTGAGGCAGGTGGCTAAGGTTCATTTTTTCTCTCTCTCTCTCGCTCGCTCGCTCTCTCGCGCTCTCTTTACATCAACATGCACGACGCCCCCTGCGCCACGACCTGACACGCCTCCACATTTTAGCACGAGCAAGGGCAGGCGTTAGGGCGCGAGGGCTTGCCGCCTTTCAAGAAATACGCATGGCCGGCCCCGCCGCGGCGGCCGCCCTCGTCGACCGCCTGCGAGCGGAAGGGCACGCGGTGAGTGATGCGAGACAGTTTACTGGATGGCGCGTGCGTTGGAGGAGTGGCCTGCATGTGTTAATGCGTGCGCGCGGACGGCGCTGGGCGGCACGGGCGTGCACACTAGTGAGGGAGCGACTTCATCGTCTTCCCCGTCTCTCCCTCCCAACCCCCTGGCTCCAGTCCCTCCTCTCCCCACCCCTCCTGACCCGGGACGCCGCCCTGCTGGCCCGCCTCCTCTACCGCAACAAGGCCCAGCACCGGGGGTCGGCGCACTACGTCCGCCTGGTCGGCCTGAACCGGGCGCTGAAAACGCTGGCCGCGCTGCATGGTGGGGAAGCATTGTCAAAGGCCCTCGCCAGCGGCGCGCCTGGGCCCGTTGTCACCGCCCTCCACCGCCTCCTGGCCACGGCGGCCGCCGCGTCGGCAGTCGTGGCCACGGCCGGCGGGGCGGCGTCCGCCCTGTCTGCCCCCCTAGCCCGCTCCTACTTCCCAGCCCTCGCGACGGCGGGCCTGGCCCTGGCAGCCCGCAGCGCGGCCCTCGGCTCTGCGGTCGCGCTCGCGGCCGCGGCCGCATTCAACGCGGCCTCACCCCTGGCTGGCCTCCCACCCCCGCCCTGGGCAACTGAAGGAGGAGGGGAGGGAGGGGAAGGCAGCGGCGTCCCCTCCCCCCCACCCCTCCCCGCGGTCGTGGCGGTAGAGTGGGTGAGAGGGAGGCGGTCCTCCAGCGCCCTGCCCGTCCCGCGGGTGGTCGGCAAGGGCGGCCGGCTAGAGGTGCGGGCGGGCGCGGCGCCGCGGTTGCCCGCCGCCGCCAAGGCGCCTGCCTCCTCGGTGGGCGTGCCCATCGACCGGGACGCCTTTGAAGGCGCCGGGGAGGTGGTGGTGGTGGTGGTGGGCGGAGGGCAGGCGCCACCACTGCCGCCACCCCTGGCCGTCTTTGATGACCGGGGCGGGGGCCTGCCGCCGATGCCGCCGGACCCGCCGGTCCCGCCTCCAGCCCTCCCACAGCCCCTCATCGGGCGGTCCAAGTCGGCGACCAAGCGGGCGGCGGCCAAGGAGCGGGCGGGGCGGGCAAAGGCGGCGGCCGCGGCTGTGGGGAGGGTGCGAGGGTGGGAGGGGTGGGTTGGTGGCGGGGGCGGGCAGCAGCAGGCGCCGCCGGCTAAAAAGGCTAAGGAGCAGCGGTGACACAGAGAGGAATGGCTTTAGGGTTTCAAGGGCGCTCGTTGTTAGGAGTAGACCACCACAACGCGACTGGAGCACGCGTTTTTACGGGCCCCTTTTCCCACTCTGGCAACACAAAAATGCGGGGGCTGTCGAGGTTGAGAGCGCATGTAGCGCATGTAGCTACATGCGCCGCCCTCGCCCTCCTCGCCCTCTCCGCTCCCGCCGCGGCCACCACCTCCACCTCCAAGCTGGTCACCGACCTCACCGGCCTGGCTGCCAAGGCCGTCCGCACGGCCGCCAACAAGACCGCCCACGTCACGCCTGTCAAGCTGACGAGCGCCGAGGCGTTTGCATACCCATCCAAGCTGGCCCTGGAAGCCTTGAGGATGGGCTTGACCATCAAGTGTGGGGCCGGGGTGGGGCTGTGCCCCATGGGCCACTGCTGCAGGTGCGAGCAGGCGGAGAGGAATGGGCGGCTGCGCGCGGCCCTCGCGCGAAAAGAGAAAGAGCACACGTCGGTGCGCGCGCGCACACACTCGGCCTCGACCTCCTCGCTCCACCTCTCTTCTCTCCACCTCTCTTCTCTCTCTCCACCCCCCAGCCAACCCGGTTTTTGCGAGGTCACCCCCACCGCCTGCGACGGCACCTGCCAGCTCCACTACTCCGGCCCGGGCTCCCCCTGCTCGGCCAACCTGCCCACCCCGCTGGCGACCGTGAAATGGAGCGGGGACGGCAAGCTGGCCCCCAAGATCGTGGGTTCCTTGCCCCCCGTCCCGCCCGACAGCGTGTGCGGCGAGTTCGTGGGCGCCTGCCCTGAGGCCCAGTGCTGCTCCCAGTTTGGGTTTTGCGTGGATGAAGGCTCCTTCTTCTGCCACACGGCAGCCTGCGTGCTGGCGGCGTCGCCCGGGTCGCCGGGCTGCGCGGCCGCCTGGGGCGAGACCAAACCGCTGACGCGCAGACTCAAGCTGACCGCCACCTGGGGCCGGGCGTCGCCCGACGGCGTGGAGCGGGACGTCATCCTAGTCAACGGCAAGTTTCCCAGCCCCACCATTCGCGGGACGGTCCGGGACCGGGTGCAGGTAAAAAAGGGAGGGAGGGGGAGACGGAGAGGGATGGGATGGGATGGGATGGAGGGGGAAAAGGCCACACTCACTGTCCATCTCCTTTCCTTCTTCTTCCTAGATCGAGTTTGTCAACCTGATGAACGAGGTGAGAGAGCGAGAGAGAGATGCTCGTGTTGAGAGAGAGAGAAAGAGAGAGAAGAGAGAGAAGGAGCCGGCGGCGAGCAAAAGGAGAGGCAACCTCACACCTCGTGAGTGGTTGACTCTCACCGCTCTCAAATTTCACCACGTGCTCTCCCTCTCTCAAATGCCATTAGCCCTCCTCCATCCACTGGCACGGCATGCGCCAGGTGGCGACCTCCATCATGGACGGCGTGGTCGACGTGACGCAGCGCCTGGTGGGCGGGGCGGACGGGGCGACGAACGCGTCCACGGGGCCGCCCGCGTTCCTGTACGACTTTGTGCTGCGGGAAGGTACGAGTGGAGAGGTGGGGTGGGGTGGGGTGGGGAGAGAGAGAGAGAGCGGTGACGGCGCTCCCGCGCTTTTCTCACCATTCTCATTCACACATACAACAACAACAACAACAGGCGGGGCGTACTGGTACCACAGGTGAGCGGGCGCGGCAGGGGCGGCCGCGCTTCGAGAGAGAGAGAGAGACGCCGAGAGGGGGTTGGTGTTTTTTTTCTCAGACAGCCGCCGCTTCAAAAAACCCGTGCGCCCACTCATTCTTTCTTCTCTTCTCCCCGCCCCTCCCTCTCCCCCGCCCGCACAGCCACGCCTCCGTCCAGTACATGGACGGCCTGCGGGGTATGCTGTTTGTGGACGACCCGGCCCCCTCGGTGTCCGCGGGGTCGCCACCGCCGCCGCCCTCCTCCCAGGCGCCGGCCCTCCTGTTCCTGACTGACTGGTACCACGAGCTGTCGGCCGTCCTGGCGTCCTCCTACCTGACCGGCAACCCAGACGGCGTGGAGCCCGTCCCCGACAATGCCTTGGCCAACGGCATCGGCCAGCATTACTGCGGGGCCGCGTGCGAGGTGGCGGTCCTGCAAGCGGTGGCGGGCGGCGACGGTGGGGGGGGGGGGGGGGGGGGGGGGGGGGGGCGCCGCCCCCCACCGCACCCGCCGCCCGCAGGGGCCGAGCCAGCGACGCCCCACCGCGCACGCACCACCTCAC
>Ga0315287_10000432_pt1 | contig 36454 bp, 39 predicted proteins | sample YL17G11_0_MG_FD_205037 | JGI IMG/M metagenome (GOLD analysis project Ga0315287, IMG submission 205037) | Sediment microbial communities from Yellowstone Lake, YNP, Wyoming, USA - YL17G11_0 | ecosystem: Environmental > Aquatic > Freshwater > Lake > Sediment | place: USA: Wyoming | collected...
CCGCTCCTCGGGCGTCGGCGGCGGGTTCTGCTCCAGCCAGGCCAGCAGCTCGGCCCGGAACGCCTCGTCCTCGTCGGAGTACCGGAGCCGCATCGCCGCGAACCTACCGCCGGGCCAACGGAGCCGAGCCGCCAGGAGAGGCGGCCAACAAGCACAGCCGCATCACTCGGCGAGTGCAGCGAGGCGAGTCCGCCCGTTCCTCACAACTCGCCTGCACCCGTCCCCGCAGTTCCTTGAGCCGAGAACGCGTCCCGGAGGTGGGTGCCGGCCTGCTCCTTGGCCTGGGCGAACCGGGCCTCGGCGGCCGCCACGTCGGGCCGGTTCGGGTCACCGGCCCGGGCCGTGGCCAGCATCGCCCCCGCGGCGGACCGGAGGTCGGCGATCCGCTGCGCCAGCGGACGGTCGGGACAGTCGGCGACGGCCTCCTCGAACCCCGCCGGGTCCTCGAACGGCGGCACCGTGTCGGGAAAGGGGGCCGCGCGCAGGGCCCGGAGCTCGCCCTGGACCCCGTCGATCCACGGGTCGAGCAGGCGCCCGCCGGACTCCTGCCACCTGTGCAGGTCCTCGGGCGTCGCGGGCCGGTTTCGTCGGCGGGCCCGGACCCGCTGGACGACCAGCGTCACAACGATGAGGACGGCACAGACCACGATCACCGCGATCGGGGCCGTGAGGTCGGGGTCGGGCTGGGCCTGGGCGACGAGCCCGCTCATGCCGGTTCGAAGAGCGGCAGCCAGACGTCGTCCCACTGCTCGAACACCACCCGCACCGCCATGCCGATCCGGACGTCCTCCAGCGCGCAGTTCACGAGGTTGGTGGTCAGGCGGAGCCCCTCCTGCTCGGGGAACGCCACGATGGCGACCACATAGGGGGGCTCGAAGCCGGGCAGCCAGGCCTGGCGGTTGATCGTGTAGGTGTGCAGGACGGCATCCCCGGCGACGGTCCGGGGGGCCACCTCCTTCGAGTGGCAGATCGGACAGATCGGCCCCGAGGGGTGGATCCAGTACCCGCACGCCCCGCAGCGCTGGAAGCGAAGGTGCCCGTCGGCCCCGGAGGTCCAGAAGAACTCGTTGGCGTCGGTGATCCGGGGCAGGATGCGAAAGTCGGGCCGGGGGGTGGTCACACCCACGTCAGTCGGCCTCGGGCGGTTCGGCGGACTCGAAGCCCTTGCGGGCGGCAGGAAGAGCCTCGACTGCGGGCAGGACCCCGAAGCCGGGCGTGGTCAGCATCATTGCCCCAAGGACCTCCTCCCACGTCGCCCCGATCTCGGCCGCGAGCATGGCGTGACGTTCGATGCCCTCGGACTGGCGCAGGATGACCGTGCACACGAGCCGGATCAGCTCGTGGGTCTTGCGGTCGGGGGCAGGCAGCGAGTCGATCTGAGCCAGCCACGAGCTCTGCGCCTCGTGGAGGGCCGGGAAGGCCTCGTGCAAGGGACCCTCGAAGGGGAAGCTCCAGTCCTCATCGGCCACAGGCCGATCGTAGGCCCCGGGGTGGTGGTCTACCGTCACGGGCCATGGGGGACTGGGGGGTCCGCCCGGTGCCGACCGACCTGGCTCGGCGGTACCGGGACGAGGGCTGGTGGACCGACGACACCGTCGGGCGCGTCCTGGCCGAGGGCCTCGCCCGGCGGCCGGACCAGCGCCTCCTGTTCTTCTCCGACGACCGGCCCTTCCAGGGGACCTTCGCCGACGGCCTGGCCATGGCCCAGCGGGTCGCCGGGGCGCTTGCCGCCCGGGGAATCCGGCCCGGTGACCCCGTGGCCTTCCAACTCCCCAACCACGTCGAGGCCGCGGCCACCTTCTGGGGGGCGGCCCTGCTCGGGGCGGTGGTGGTGCCGATCGTCGCCTTCTACGGGGCCAAGGAGGTCGGCTACATCCTTCGCCAGTCCGAGGCCCGGGTGCTCATCACCGCCGATCGATCGGGGCACCTCGACCACCTCGAGATCCTGGACGGGCTGGCCCCGGACCTGCCCGCCCTCGAGCACGTGCTGGTTGTCGGCGACCAGGCCGGTCGGTGGGAGCGCTTCGCCGCCGCCGTGGACGCCGCCGCCCCGGTCGTCGAGCCCGCGGGGGCGGACCCGGCGGACCCGGCCCTGATCGCGTACACGTCGGGGACCACGGCGGACCCCAAGGGCGTGGTCCACTCCCACCGGAGCCTGGGCGCCGAGATCCGCCAGCTCGGCGCCATCCAGCCCGGCCACGGCCTGCCCCTCCTGATCGGGGCGCCGGTCGGCCACGCCATCGGGATGCTGGCCGGGCTCCTCCTGCCGGTCTTCCGGGGCGAGCCGATCGCGCTGATCGACCGCTGGGACCCCGGCACGATCCTGGCCTTGATGTTGGAGCACGACCTGACCGCGGGCAGCGGGTCGACCTTTTTCCTGCTCAGCCTGTTGGAACACCCGGACTTCACCGAGGAGCACGCCCGCCACATGCCCGCCATCGGCCTCGGCGGCTCAGCCGTCCCGGCGGCCATCGGCGAACGGGCCGCCGCCCTCGGCATCGAGACGACCCGCTCGTACGGCTCGACCGAGCACCCGTCGACCACGGGGGCCCGCCACACCGAGCCCCGGCCCAAGCGCATCACCACCGACGGCCTCCCCCTCCCCGGGGTGGAGCTGTGCCTCGACGAGGACGGCGAGATCTGGAGCCGGGGCCCCGACCTGTTCTCGGGCTACACCGACCCTGGGCTCACGGCCGAGGCCACCGACGCCGACGGCTGGTACCGCACCGGCGACATCGGCGTGCTCGACGACGAGGGATGGCTGACCATCACCGACCGGGCCAAGGACGTGATCATCCGGGGCGGCGAGAACGTCAGCCCGGCCGAGGTGGAGGACCTGCTCCTGCGCATGCCCGGTGTGGCTGAGGTCGCGGTCGTGGCCGCTCCGGACGAGCGCCTCGGCGAGCACGGCTGCGCGTTCATCCGGCCGACGGCCGGCGCCGAGGCCCCCGACCTGGCCGCCATCCGGGACCACCTCGAGGCCGCCGGCCTGGCCCGCCAGAAGTGGCCCGAGGAGATCCGAGCGGTGGCCGACTTCCCCCGTACCGCCACCGGCAAGGTCCAGAAGTTCGCCCTCCGCGACCAACTCCGCCGATCTGGCGCCTGAACGAGGGCCAGGCCCTCGGCGGCCCCGGCGACGAGCTCACCTGGTGGGCCGACACCGTCGACCGCGCCGCAGCCCTCCTCGCCCGAAGCCCACCGTTCTGGCGCCCGATTGCGGCGTCCTGGCGCCGCAATCGGGCGCCAGAACGATGTCAGTAGGCGCCGGTCTGCTCGAAGAGGCGGCGGGGGTTGCCGGTGAGCATCTGGTCGATCTGGTCCTGGGTGACATCGCGGGCCAGGAGCTCGGGGAGGACGTCGTCGGAGATGTGGGTGAAGTGCCAGTTCGATGCCATCGCCGACTGGATCTCCGGGGTGAACCAGTCCATGTAACAGGCGGCGTCGTGGGCCAGGACCATGCGGTCGGCGTAGCCCTGGGCGCAGAGGTCGGCCACCACCTGCACCCGGTCGTCGAAGGGCAGGTACACGTCGATACCGAAGCGGTCCATGCCGATCATCGAGCCCTTGTCCATCAGCTCCCGCAGGTAGCCCAGGTCCTGGGAGTCCCCGGAGTGGCCGATGACGACCCGGCTGAGGTCCACCCCCTCCTCCTCGAAGACCCGCTGCTGGTCCCGGCCCCGGAAGCTGCCGGCGTCGGTGTGGGTGGTGATCGGGACCCCGGTCTCGCGGTGCGTCCGGGCACAGGCCCGCAGCACCCGCTCGACGCCCGGGGTCAAGCCGTCGGCGTCGGTGGCGCACTTGATGATCCCCGCCTTCACCCCGGTGTCGGCGATGCCCTCGGTGATGTCCTTCACGAACATGGTGACCATCGGGTCGGGGTCGGTGTCGAAGAGCAGGCCCCGGTAGTGGAAGTAGAAGGGGACATCGTTGTAGGTGTAGAGCCCGGTGGCCGCCACGATCTGCAGGTCGACCTGCTCGGCCACCCGCTGCACCCAGGGCAGGTAGCGCCCGAGGCCGATCACGGTGGGGTCGACGATCGTGCGGATGCCTCGGGACGCGAGGTCGTCGAGCTTGGCCACGGCGTCGGTGATGCGCGCCTCGGTGTCCCAGTACATCTCCCCGTAGTTCTGGAGGATCTCGGTGCTGAGCACGAAGACGTGTTCGTGCATGAGGGTCGGGCCGAGGTCGGCCGTGTCGATCGGTCCGGTGACGGTGGGGAGCTGCGCCATGACCTCGGAACTTAGGCGAGGACGGCGGGAAGCATGTCCAGACCGGTGATGCGGACGACCCCCTCGGGCACCGGGAGCTTCGTCCCGCGCCGGTCGACCCAGATCGGGCGTACCCCGGCGACCACGCCGGCCTGGATGTCGCAGCGGTAGCTGTCGCCGACGTAGACGAGGTCGGCCGGCTCGACGCCGAGGCGCTCGGCCGCGTACCAGAAGCCCTCGGGCCGGGGCTTGCGCAGCTCCGGGGGCAGCTCGACGACGGACTCGAAGTGGTGGTCCAGGCCCATGTCGGCCAGGGCGGCGTGCGCCCGGGGGCTGTTCGTCACGAGCACGAGCCGGTGGTCGTCGGCCAACCCGGCCAGCACGGCGCCCACCTCCGGGAAGGCGACGGCGCGGAAGTCGGCCTTGAAGCGCTCGGCCGCCTCCGCCGCGCCGTCGTCGGCCCCGAGGACGTCGGCCCAGATGTCCTCACCCCGCACGAACAGCAGGTAGTGGGCCCCGTCGACCAGCTCGCCGCCCTGGCGGGGATGCAGCCCGTCCAGCACCTCGAGCAGGCGGTCGGCGTGCTCGGGCTCGGCGAGGCGAATGGCCGCCTCCCAGTCCGAGAGCGTCCCGTCCAGGTCGAAGGCGATGGTCGGCCGCATCGTCGCGAGTGTGCCAACCCGAGGCAACGGCTTGCGGGATCCGCAAGTCAGTGCCTCGGGGTCGCTCCTGCGATCAGGGGTCCTTGGGGAGGCCGAGGAGGCGTTCGGCGATGACGTTGCGCTGGATCTCGCTGGTGCCGCCGGCGATGGACAGGCAACGGTTGCCGAGGTAACCGCCGATCCACGCCGCCCCCTCCTCCTCGTCGATCGCCCCGGCCGGGCCGAGCAGGCCGAGGCCGAGCTCCTGGATGCGCTGCTCGTGTTCGACGCCGAGGAGCTTGCGCACGCTGGCCTCCGGACCGGGCTCGGCCCCGCTGAGGGCCCGCAGCGTGGAGCGCCACCCCAGGGCGGCGAGCGCGTGGCTCTCGGCCAGCAGCCGGCCGACACGGTCGACGACGACTGGTGAGGCCTCAGCGTCGGCCTGGGCCAACAGGGCCTCGACCCCCGGGCCGAAGGACGAGCCGCTACCCATCGAAACCCGCTCGTTGGCCAGCGTGGTCCGGGCCGCCTCCCAACCGGTGTCGACCTCACCCACGACCATGGCGTCGGGTACGAACACCTCGTCGAGGAAGACCTCGTTGAACATCTCGGCCCCGGTCAGCTCCCGCAGTGGACGGACGTCCAGGCCGGTGCTGGTCATGTCGACCAGGAAGCAGCTGATGCCGAGGTGCTTGGGGACGTCGGGATTGGTGCGGGCCAGGCAGATGCCCCAGTCGGCGATGTGGGCCATCGTCGTCCACACCTTCTGGCCGGTGAGCGACCAGCCGCCGCGGACCCGCTCGGCCCGGGTGGACAACGAGGCCAAGTCGGACCCGGCCCCGGGCTCGCTGAACATCTGGCACCACAGGACCTCGCCCCGCAGGGTGGCGGGGATGAAGCGCTCCCGCTGCTCGGCCGACCCGTGGGCGACCAGCGTGGGCAGGACCCAGGCGCCGACCTGCAGGTGGCGACGGCGGATGTGGGCCGAGCGGAACTCCTCGTCGATGACCAGTTGCTCGAGGGCCCCGGCGTCGAGGCCCCAGGGTGACGGCCAGTTGGGCACCAGGTAGCCGGCGTCGGCGATGAGCCGGTCCCACTCGTCGCGGTCCGTGGCGTGCAGCTGGTCGATGAAGGTCCGGACCTCGCGCCGGTGGCCCTCGGCCTCGGGGGGCAGGTCGACGGTCATGGCGCGCCGGGCCCCACCCCGGGCCCGCTCGACCACTAGGGCCTGCCAGCCCTCCTCGCCGCCCAGGAGCTGGCGGGTGGCCATGGCCCGGCGCAGGTAGAGGTGGGCGTCGTGCTCCCACGTGAAGCCGATCCCGCCGTGGACCTGCACGCAACCCTGGGCGCAGGTGGCGAAGGCGTCGGGGGCCAGCGCCCCGGTCACGGCCATGGCCACCGCGACCTCGTCCTCGTCACCGCCCCGCACGGCGTCCCAGGTCGCCGCCCGGGCCAACTCGAGGGCCCCGAGCATGTCGGCGCAACGGTGCTTGACGGCCTGGTACTGGCCGATGGGGCGACCGAACTGCTCACGGTCCTTGGCGTAGGCCGCCGCGGTGTCGACGCACCAGGCCGCCCCACCGGTGGACTCCGCGCCGAGCAGGGTGGCGGCCAGGTCCCGGACCAGGCCCGGTCGGGGCTCGGGACCGAGGCAGTGGCCCTGCGGCTGGCCGTCGAGACGAACGGTGGTCAGGCGCCGGGTCGGGTCCAGGCTGCGGTGCTCCTCGACGGTCAGGCCGTCGGTGGGCAGGGCCCACCAGTCACCGTCGATGGGAACGACCACGAGGGCTGCGGTCGCGCCCCCGAGCACGGCCGCCCACTCATCGGGGCACGGGTCCGACGCGAAGGCCACGGCGGCCGGGGTCGACCCGTCGGCCAGGCCCGGCAGGAGACGGGCCTGGATGTCATCGGCGGCCAGCCGGTCGACGACGGCCGCGGCCAGCACGGTCGGCAGGATCGGCCCGGGAGCCACCGCCCGCCCGAGTTCCTCCAAGACGACGGCCAGCTCGGCCAGTCCATAGCCCTGGCCACCGTGCTCCTCGCCGAGGTGCAGACCCAGCCAGCCGAGCTCGGCCAGCTCGTCCCAGAACGGGGGCAGGGCGTCCGCCGGTTCGTCCAGCGTGGCCCGGGCGGCCCTCCCGACCTCGCGGGCCTCGACCCAGCGGCGGGCCGTCTCGTGCAGCGCCCGGTGGTCCTCGGTGACGCCGAGGGTCACGAGAGGACGATGGCCTGGGTCGGGCAGCCCTCGGCGGCGTTGCGGATCTTGTCCACCGGGTCGCCCTCGGGGTCCAGGACGAAGGCGACGTTGTCGTCGCCGATGTCGAAGGTGGCAGGGGCCCAGAAGGCGCAGTTGCCCGACCCCATGCAGCGCTCGGCCTCGATGCGGATCTCCACGGTCCTGGTCTACCCGAACAGGACGTGCAGCGACGTCGGCGAGCGGAACCGCTCGCCGTGGATGTGGACGTCCTCGGCGTCGGGGTCCAGGCGGACGTCGGGGAGGCGGTCGAGGACGGCGCTGGCCGCCACCCGCATCTCCATCCGGGCCAGATGCATCCCGAGGCACATGTGCGGGCCGAAGCCGAAGGCGGCGTGGGGCTTCTGCTCACGGAGGATGTCGAAGACCTCGGGGTTCTCCCAGCGGGTCTCGTCGTGATTGGCCGAGCCCACGTGGGCCACGACCTGGCAGCCGGCGGGGATGACCGTGCCCGCCACCTCGGACTCGACGGTGGCGTCGCGGGACGTGATGAGCAGGGGCGACTCCCAGCGGATCGCCTCCTCGACGGCCTGGTTCATCAGGCTGCGGTCGTCGCGTAGGGCGGCGAGCTGGTCCGGGTTGGTCAGGAGGCCGAACAGGAAGTTGCCGGTGGCCCGGTAGGTGGTCTCGGCCCCGGCGGGCAGCAGCAGGCGGATGAAGGAGAAGATCTCCTCGTCGCCCAGCTGCTCGCCGTCCAGCTCGGCCTGCACCAGGTCGCTGATGACGTCCTCGCCGGGTTCGCGGCGCCGCTCCTCGAGGACCTCGGCCAGGTAGTCCCTCATGGCGGCGGAGGAGGCCAGGCCCTTCTCGGGGTCGGCGGCCACGTTGATGATCCACCACGCCCACTCATGGAACTCGGCGGTGTCCTCCGACGGCACCCCCAGGATCTTGGCGATGACCTGGATCGGGTACGGGAAGGTCAGCTCGCGAACGAGCTCGGCGCTCCCCCGCTCGACACCGTGCTGGCCCAGGACACGGTCGATGTAGCCATCGACCACGGACTGGGCGAAGGGCTCCCACGCCGCCAGGCTGCGTTGGCGGAAAGCCACGCTGACCAGCGCCCGCAGGCGCTTGTGCTCGGGCTCGTCCATGCCCACCAGCACGTAGTCGCCCATGACCGGCGCCATCAGCTGCCGGATGGCCGACGACGAGTAGGTGACGTTGTCCCGCAGGACGTTGGCCACGTCCTCGTAGCGATGGACGATGAAGGTCGTCTGCTCGAGGCCCTCGATGAACGAGGCGAACTCGGCCTTCTGCACCGGCTCGTCCCGACGCTTGTCGATCAGGGCCGGGTAGGGGTCCCGCAGGTCACCGGCGACCGCACTGAACTGGGCCATCGCGTCGAATGCCATCCCGTCGACCACAGGCATCGAAGCTGACACGCGTGTCAGGTTAGAGCGTCCGGCGGCGACCGGCCGTCCATGACGCCCGGTCAGGTCAGGCGACCGGCCAGGGCGTAGAAGGCGAGCGGGCCGTCCCAGAGGATGGCGGCCAGATCGGCGTCGGTGATGCCCTGGCGAAGGGCTTCGGCCACGAAGGTGGTGGCGGCGCCGGGAAAGAGGGCGTCGGGGTGCGGGAAGTCGCTGGCCCAGACGACGTGATCGGCGCCGACCCGGTCGAGGACCAGGCCCGTGAGGGCGTCGTCGGCCTCGGTGGAGATCACGCACTGGCGGGCGAACAGGGCCGAGGCCCGCTCGGCGCCGGGATCCATCCACGCCTGGTGCTCGTCGAGGCGGTGCAGCCAGTAGGGCAGCCAACCGGTGCCGGACTCGAGGAAGGCGACCCGCAGGTCGGGGTGCCGGGCCAGGGCCCCGTCGAGGACGAGGCTGGCCATCGCCGCCATCTGCTCCATGGGGTGCGACAGCAGGTGGCGGGCGGTGAAGCCGGCGAAGCGGTCCACCCCGATCGTCGGGCCCCGCAGGCCCAGGCCCTCGTGGACGGACAGGACGAGGCCGTCCTCGACCAACGCCGCGTACAGCGGGTCGTAGGCGGCATCGCCCAGGTTCCGCCCGTAGAGGTGGTTGGGTCGGGCCAGCACCCCGGCCAGGCCGAGGGCGGCGGCGTGGCGCTCCTCGGCGACGGCGAGTCCCACATCGGCCAGGGGCACGAGGCCGACCCCGGCCAGGCGGGTGTCGTCCTCGGCGCAGTAGCCGGCGACCCACTCGTTGTAGGACCGGCAGGCCGCCGCGCTCTGACCCGCGTCGAGCTCGGGCTGGAACGGGACGAACAAGCCGATCGACGGGTAGAGGACGACGGCGTCGATGCCCTGGGCGTCCATGGCCCGCAGATAGGAGGGGGCGTCGAAGCCCGAGGCCATCTGGTCGGCGATCAGCTCGAGATCACCGCACGGGACCATCGGCGTGTCCGGCGCCAGGTCGATGGCGGAGGTCCCCAGGTCGGCCCACGGCCCGAACACCGACGGCGGCTCGATCACGTGGGCATCGGCGTCCAGCACCCGGAACCCCTCGACGGCCATGCCTGGATCCTGGGCCGCCCTCGTCCCTCGCACAAGCCCCACCTCTTCAACCAGTGCTTCGCCACCGAGGAGATGAAGGCCTACGCCTCGAGTCAGGTACGGCGGGCTGCCATACCGCCGTCGAGGGGGATGACGGCGCCGCTGAGGTAGGCGGACTGGTCACTGGCGAGGAAGCTGACCAGCGACGTGACGTCGGCGGCGGTGCCCAGGCGACCCATCGGGACGTTGCCGGCAACGAAGGCCTTGATCCCCTCGGGGTCGCCGGTGGCCTCGGCCACACGGGCGAAGAGGCCGACCTCGGTGGCCGAAGGCGCGACGACATTCACCCGGATGCCGTCGGGGGCGTGCTCGATGGCCACCTGCTTGCACAAGTTGGTGAGGGCGAACTTCGACGCCGAGTACGCCGGGTAGCTCGGGGCCACGATCTGCCCGAGGGTCGAGCCCAGGGCGATGACCGAGCCGCCGCCTGCCTCGACCATGCGGGGCACGGCGTGGCGCAGGCACAGGAAGGGGGCCTTGAGGTTGGTGTCGATGACCTCCCGCCAGGCCTCGTCGGTGGTCTCCAACAACGGGGCCCGGGTCTCCACCGCGGCGGACAGGACGAGGACCTTCAGCGGGCCCAGGGCGGAGGCCTGCCTCACCATCGCCGCAACCCGGGTGTCGTCCCGGGCGTCGACCTCGACCGCGGTGCCGCCGATTCGCTCGGCGACCGCCTCCGCGCCGGGGCCGTCCCGGTCCGCGACCACGACGTGGAAGCCGTCGGCCGCGAGGCGCTCGCCGATGGCCTCGCCCAGCCCGGAGGCCCCGCCGACCACGACGGCGACCCCGCTCACCGGTACACCGCCAGGCCGCCGTCGGCGGGGATGACCGCCCCCGACACATACGCCGAGAGGTCACTGGCCAGGAACAGGGCGATGGAGGCCACGTCCTCGGCCGTCCCCAGCCGGTGCAGCGGAATGGTCTTGGCCAGGCCGGCGACGAAGCCCTCGGGGTCGTCCATTTCGGCCGCCACCTTCTGGAAGCGGGGCGTGTCGATGGAACCGGGGGCGATGACGTTGGCCCGCACCGTCGGCCCGTACTCGACGGCGATCTGACGGGTGAGCGCGACCAGCCCGGCTTTCGCGGCGCCGTAGGCGACGTAGCCCTCGGACCCGATCAGGCCCAACACCGACGCGGTGTTGACGATCGAGCCGCCATCCCCCGCCAACATCGCGGGGAGAGCGGCCCGACAGGCCCAGAAGACGGCGTCCAGGTTGGTGGCGATCGTCCGGTCCCAGTCCGCCTCGGAGCACTCCACCAGGCGACCCGACATCTGCAGGGCGGCGTTGTTGTAGAGCACATCCAGCCGGCCCCAGCGCCCGACGGTGGCGGCCACCATCGTCTCGACGTCGGCCGGCACGGACACGTCGGCGTGGATGACCACGGCCTCGCCCCCGGAGGCCTCGACCAGCCGGGCCGTCTCGGCCGAGCCGTCATCGGCGATGTCCACGATGGCGATGCCCGCCCCGTGCCGGGCGAAGCGCAGCGCCGCCGCCCGGCCCTGCCCCGACGCCGACCCCGTGATCAGCGCCACCCGCCCCTCGAGCAGCCGCTCATCCGTATTGGCGCCCGATTGCGGCGTCATGGCGCCTCGATCAGGCGCCAGAACGAGGGGCTGCGGGGGTCAGGCATCGGCCAGTTCGCGGAAGCGCTGGTAGCGGCGGGCGCAGGGCTCGACCCAGGCAGAGTCGGGTTCGACCCGGCGGTCGACCTTGGCCCAGCGGCGGGCCGCAGTGGCGTCGGTCTCGAGGCCGGCAGCCAGGCGGGCGAAGAACGCCGAGCCGAGGGCACCGCCCTCGGGCACGGCGACCACGTCGGCGGGCAGTCCGGTGCAGTCGGCCAGGGCCTGGACCCACTCGGGGACCCGCACGCCGCCGCCGGTCAGGACCAGGCGGCGGACCGGGACCCCCGCCAGGTCGAGGTGGTGGCGGACGACGAATCCGGCGGCCTCGAAGGCGGCCCGGCGCAGTGCGGCCGGCCCGTGGGTCAGGTCGAGCGCGTCCAGCGCCGAACGGCGGTCGGGGTCGTGCAGCGGGGTGCGCTCCCCCCGGACGTAGGGAGACCAGACGGGGACCCGGTCGGGATCGGGCTCGTCCCCCCGGGCCAGCAGGTGGGTGGCCCAGTTCAGGAAAAGGCCGCCGGCGTTGCTGGGCCCGCCGATCAGGGTCCGGCCGGGCGACGAGTGGGGAATGGTCCAGAGCCCGGGGACCTCGACCCACTCGTCGGTCACGGCCCAGGTGATGAGCGTCGTCCCGCAGATGACCAGGACGTCGCCCGGCTCTTCGGCCCCGGCCACCAGCTGCTCGGCGAAGGCATCGATGCCGCCCGGGCCGATCACGGCGCCGGCGACCTCGCCGACCGGGGTGTCGCCGTTCACCACCTCGGGCATCCGGTCGGCGGTCACCCCGGACTCGGCCAGCATCGCCTCGTCCCAGGACCGGCCGTCGAAGAGCGGATAGGCGCTCATGGCGCTGATCGAGTCCATCGCGCCCCGGCCCCCGAGGGCGTGGTTGGCCACGGCCTGCGCCGGCCAGAACCCGGCCGCGTCAGGTGCTTCCCCGTGGCACCAGCGCAGGAAGCCGAGCAGCTCGCCCACGTCGCCCGGCGCCCCTGTCGGACGACCCGCGGCCCGGCCCCGGGCGTCGCCGTAGAGCAGTCCGGGGGTCAGCGCTCGACCCCGGGCGTCCACCGCGGCCAGCGAGGGGACCATGGCGACGATGTTGACGCCGACGGGGTGAAGACCGGCGGAGACCTCCCGCCAGGCCTGGCGCACCCCGTCCCGCCACGCCCGGTTGGCGTCGTGCTCGAAGCGGTCGGCCGCCGGGACCTGGATCGGGTGCGGCACCCGTACCTGGGCCAGCACGTGGCCGTCGTCGTCCACGGCCAGGCCCTTGACCGAGGTCGTGCCGATGTCCAGCCCCACGGTGACGTTGCCTTCCCCCACGTCGCCAGTCTGGCCCACGAGGCGCCGAACCGAAGACGACGAGACCGACGAGCACAGCGACCTCACTCGCCGAGCGCAACGAGGCGAGCCCGCCTTCGCGGCGAGACGGGTGAAGCCCCTGCCCGTCGTTCCCCGGCCCCTATGCTCCGCGGCGGTCCGAAACAGGAGGGTGACGATGGGTGTGTTGGCGACGATCGTGGAGCTGGGGAGCAACGACACGGTCTACGGATTCGTGCTCCTGCTGCACATCCTCTCCGCGATCGTGGGCTTCGGCGCCGTCCAGTTCAACGGTCTCTACGCCCAGCAGGCCCGACAACGACCCGGCCGAGAGGGAGTGGCCATCCTGCAGGCCAACTGGTCCGTCTCGAAGGTGGCCGAGATCTTCATCTACCTGACCTTCCTCTTCGGGGTCCTGCTGGTGCTGCTCTCCGAGAACTACCTCATCGGCTTCGGCGACCTCTGGGTGTCCTTGTCGATGCTGCTCTACATCGTCGGCATCGGCCTGTCCCACGCCATCCTCTTCCCGTCGGTGCGCAAGGCCAACGCGCTGGCCGAGGAGCTGTCCGGGAGCGAGGGCCCGCCCCCGGGCGCCCAGGGCCCCCCGCCGCAGGTGGCCCAGCTCGAAGTCCTGGGCAAGAAGATCGCCACCACCGACATGGTCCTCAAGCTGATGCTGGTGGCCATCCTCTTCCTGATGATCTGGAAGCCCGGATACCCCTGATCAGGTGCGCGCGACAGACGGGTACCGGCGGCGGATCGAGCTGGCCACCGTGTCAGCGGAGGTGGTGCGGGGAGAGATGGAGGACGACTTCCACCACTTCCGGGTGAGCATCGTCCACGAGGACGGCAAGGTGGTGGTCGTCGACGGCGAAGCCGTCCGCCATCCGTGGTCGACCTGCCCCGACGCCCTCGAGCCGCTGCGAGCCCTGGTCGGGGCCCCGGTGACCACCGATGCCACCGCCCACGGCGCCCACGGCGACGCCCGTACGAGCTGCACCCACTGGTTCGACCTGGCGGGCCTGGCCATCGCCCAGGCGGGCGCGGGGCGGGAGCACCGCCGCTACGACATGTCCGTGCCCGATCGGGGCCCGGACGGCCGGACCACCGCCCACCTTTTCCGCGACGGCACCCCGGTCCTGGACTGGGAGGTGGACGCCCAGACCGTCCTCGGCCCGACGCCCTACACCGAACGGGCCATGGGACGGGGCTTCCTGACGTGGGCCAACGCCACGCTGGACCCCGACACGGCCGAGGCCGCGATCGCCCTGCGGCGGGCGTGTCGCATCTCGCTCGGTCGCCTGATGGACCTCGACGACTACGAGCGAGCCTCCGAGGTCGGCCACGGCATGGCGGACACCTGCCACACCTTCTCCACCGCGGTGATGGAGACGGCGCTCCGGGTCAAAGGCGCCACCCGGCGCTGAGCAACCACCCGGTTACTGGTTGGGCTTCTCACCGGAGGCGGCGGCGGCCCGCATGGCGTCGAGGCGGTCGATGAGGCCCATGCGCTCCTGGCCCACGCCGTCGTCGATCCGGGCCGCGATGTCCTCGGGGGTCCAACGCCCCTCGGTCTCCATCGAGCGGACCTCCTGGGGCTGGTTCCACACGGCGATCGTGGGGCCGTTGACCGTGTACACCTGCCCGGTGATGTGCCGGGCGTGGTCGGACAGGAGGTAGACGACCATCGGGGCGACGTCCTCGGGCTCACCCATCTGCAGTTCCATGGGGACCTGCGCCGACATCCGGGTCTGAGCCACCGGGGCGATGCAGTTGGCCGTGACGCCGTAGCGGTACATGCCCGCGGCGGCCGAGCGCACCAGGGAGACGATGCCGCCCTTGGCCGCCGAGTAGTTGGCCTGGGCCACGCTGCCCGCGAACGCACCGGAGGTGAAGCCGATGAGCGAGCCGGACTTCTGCTCCTTCATACGGGCGGCGGCGGCCCGGAAGACGGTGAAGGTGCCCTTGAGGTGGGTGGCGATGACCGGGTCCCACTCCTCCTCGGACATGTTGAACAACATGCGCTCCCGTAGGATCCCGGCCGGGCAGACGACCCCGTCGATCTTGCCGAACTGCTCGACCGCGGTGGCCACGATGCGCTCGCCGCCCGCCATCTCGGCCACAGAGTCGGCCACGGCGACGGCGGTGCCCCCGGCGTCGGTGATCTCCTTGACCACAGCGTCGGCCACCTCGCTGGTCGGCTCCGTGCCGTCCTGGTTCACGCCGTAGTCGTTGACGATGACGCTGGCCCCCTCGGCCGCGCAGGCCAGGGCCACGGCCCGGCCGATGCCCCGCCCGGCGCCGGTCACGGCGATCGACTTGCCCTCCAGGTACCCGCTCATCTCTGTGCCTCTCGTCGGTGGGCCAGCGAAGCTGACGCCTGCGTCACGTGCGGCTGGTTACCTTACGCAGGTGACCGAGGGGGCTCCGAACTCGGGGCGGCTGGCCGGGGAGGTGGCCCTGGTCACCGGTTCCACGGCCGGCCTGGGCCGGGTCATCGCCGCCCGCCTGGCCCGCGAGGGGGCCCGGGTCGTGGTCACCGGGCGGGACCACGACCGGGGCCAGGCCGTCGCCACCGAGGTGGGTGGGGCCTTCGTGGCCGCCGACCTGAACGACGAGGACGCGGTCACCGCGCTGGTCGAGGCCGCCGCCGAGCGGTACGGGTCGCTGACCGTCCTGGTCAACAACGCCGTGGCATCAGTGACCTCGGCGCCGGTCGACGCCGTGGCCACCGAGGACTGGGACGCCGCCCTGAGGGTCAACGTGACCGCCCCGATGTGGCTGTGCCGGGCCGCCATCCCCCACTTCCGGGCTGTCGGGCACGGGTCGATCGTGAACGTCTCGTCCCGGGCCGCCGAGCGGGCGTCGCCCGGCCTGGCCGCCTACGTCGCCGGCAAAGGGGCGCTCAACGCCCTGACCCGGTCCCTGGCGGTGGACTACGCGGCCGACGGCATCCGGGCCAACACCGTGGCCCCGGGCTACGTCCTCAACGACCGCCGGGACGCCGACCTCGACGATGCCGGCCGGGCCCGGCTCGAAGCCATGCACCTGACCCGACTGAGCACCGCCGAGGATGTGGCCGCGGCCGTGGCCTTCCTGGCCGGGCCCGACGCCGAGACCGTCACCGGCATCCTCCTCCCGGTCGACGGCGGCTCCAGCACCGCCGCCCGGGCGACGTCCTTCGGCTGATCTCGCCCTTTCTGGGTGCATTCCCCCGCGGCTGGGCGCGGAGGAGTGCACCCGGAACCGAGGTGGTTGCGGGGTCCCCTACAGTCGCCGCCGTGTCCGACGAACATGATCTGCTCCACGAGGTCCGCCACGGCGTGGCCTGGCTCACCTTCAACCGCCCCGACGCCGGCAACTCGGTCACCCCGGACCAGCGCAACCGCCTGATCGAGCACCTCGACGCGGCCAGCGCCGACCCCGCCGTGCGTTGCGTCGTGCTCACGGCCAACGGCCGCCACTTCTGCACCGGGGCCGACCTGCGGGCCGATCGCAGCGGCGGCGCGGCTCGTCCCGAGGGGGCGCCCGATCGCATGGTCGGCGACGCCACCCGCATGATCGCCGGCGGGGCCCAGCGCCTGATCTCCGCCGTCCTGGACTGCGAGAAGCCGGTCGTCCTCGGCCTCAACGGCACCGCCGCCGGCCTCGGCGCCCACCTCGTCCTGGCCGCCGACCTGGTCATCGCCGTCGCCGGGGCCAAGATCATCGAGGTCTTCGTCCGGCGCGGGATCATCCCCGACGGCGGCGGGCCCTACCTGCTGACCCGGGCCGTCGGTCCCCACAAGGCCAAGGAGCTGGCCTTCTTCGGCGACGACCTGCTGGCCGAGGAGGCCGCCGTGCTCGGCATCGTCAACAAGGTGGTCCCGGCCGACGACCTGGAGGCGGCCCTGACCGAGTGGTCCGAGCGACTGGCCACGGGACCCACCCGGGCCATCGCCACCACGAAGTGGCTGATCAACCGGGCGGTGGACCAGGACCGCCACACCGCCTTCGGTGAGGAGGCCATGGCCCAGGAGCACGTCATGCACACCTACGACATGGGCGAGGGTGTGTCCGCCTTCGTCGAGCGCCGGGACGCCGAGTTCAAGGGCTGGTAGCCCGCCGCCATGACCCTGCTGCCGATCGTCGACGACCCCGTCTCGGCCCCCTTCTGGGAGGGCACAGCGGTCGGCGAGCTGCGTTACCAGACCTGTGCCGACTGCGGCCGCTTCCGGCACCCGCCCCGGCCGATGTGCCCCTACTGCCACTCGCTGGTGGGCACCTGGGTGGCGGCCGGCGGCCGGGGGACGATCTGGTCGTTCGTGATCCCCCACCCCCCGCTGCTGCCCGCGTACGCCGAGCGGGCGCCGTACAACGTCGCGGTCATCACTCTCGAGGAGGACCCGACGTTGCGCATGGTCGGCAACATCGTGCGGTCCCCCGACGGCCCCATCGGCGAGATGGGCCCCGACGACCTCACCATCGGCGCACCGGTCCAGGTGGTGTTCCCCGAGCCGATCGAGGGCGTCGTCCTCCCGAGGTGGACCCCGGTCTGACCCCTTCCGGTCCCGCCTCGCTCGCCAGACCGGGCCGGGGGGACCAGAAGGCACCATCGACCCTGCCGGGCCGGGCGGCTCAGCGGATAGGTTGCGGTGCCGTCTCTGAAACGACACCAGATCGCAACATGACCGCTTTCGCCGAGGATCTCCGTCGTCCCAGCCGCTGGCCTGTGCTGGACGGATTCCGAGGGGCGGCTGTCCTCCTGGTCGTCGGCTACCACGCCGTCCGGATCGTGTTGGAGTCCCAGGACCTGGTCCACGCCGGACCTGCCCCACTCGTCCTCTGGCCGCTGCCCATCGGGAAGTTCTCCGTCGACGCGTTCTTCGTCCTCTCCGGCTTCTTGATCGTCACCGCTTGGGACGGTCGTCCACAGCTCGGCCACTTCTTCCGGCGACGGGCCCGGCGCCTGCTCCCCGCCTACCTGGTGTCGGCGGTGGTCCTGGTGCCGCTGCTCGCCCCCCACGTGCTCACCTCGGTGAAAGACCTGTTCCTGCTGGCCACCCTCCAGGGCTACGTCGGTCACGGCCTCACCCCCGCCATCAACGTGCCGTGGTGGAGCCTGACCACCGAGGTCCACTTCTACCTGTTGGTCCCCCTGCTGGCCCCGCTGCTGCACCGTCGCTTCGGCCGCTGGGCCCTCCTCGCCGGGGCCTGCGCCCTCTCCGCGTGGTGGTGGGACGTCGGCCACGAGGTGTTCGACCTGCCGGCGTCGGTGCTGCCGGGCCGACTGCCCCAGTTCCTGACCGGGGCGCTGGTGGGCATCGCCGTGCGGGAACGGCGCCTGGGCTTCTTCACCAGCGAGGTGGCCCGCTCGCGTTGGACAGCGCGCTGTGCGGTCGTGGGCCTCGTCGCCCTCGGCCTGTACCTCGGCGCCAACGGCACCTACCACCGGCGCGACGTCGCCTTCGACCTGTGGATCGAGCCGCTCACGGGCCTGCTCCTCGGCCTGTTGCTGCTCCACCTCGTGCTGCGGTCCGAGGGCCGGCCTTCGGCGATGGCCGGACCCGCGCTACGTGGCGCCGGCCTGGTCAGCTACAGCCTCTACCTCTGGCACTACCCGATCCTGGCCGCTTCGGTGGCGTGGCTGGGCGTCAGCCAGACGCCGCTGATGACGATCCCGGCCGTGCTCCTCGGCCTGGCCGCCTCGGCGTTGGTGACCGCCGTGTCCTACCGCTGGATCGAACGCCCCCTCCTCCACGGTCGCCGGGCCCCGGCGCCCGAGCCGCAATCGACACCCCAGCCGGAACTCGTCATGGCCGGTTGACCCCCCGACCTCGGCGAGGCTGCGCAGGTGCCGGCCGGAGCCGCGCCGACCGCTGGCTGGGTCGACGGTGCCGGCGTTCCGTGAAGGAGCTCAGAGGTCACCGCGGAGGACGAGGCCACTCGTGGGGACGCCGGTGCCGGCGGTGACGAGCACGTTCTCGATGGCGTCGACCTGGTTGACCGAGGTGCCCCGCACCTGGCGCACGCCCTCGGCGATGCCGTTCACGCCGTGGATGTAGGCCTCGCCCAGCTGGCCGCCGTGGGTGTTGGTGGGCAGGCGCCCGTCCATCTCCAGGTGGCCATCCCGCACGAAGTCCTTGGCCTCGCCCGGCCCACAGAAGCCGAACTCCTCGAGCTGGCAGAGGACGAACGGGGTGAAGTGGTCGTAGAGGACCGCGGTCTGGATGTCATCCGGGCCGATCCCGGCCTGCTCGTAGAGCTGGCGGGCGACCAGGCCCATCTCCGGGATGCCGGTGATCGAGTCCCGGTAGTACGACGTCATCATGTGCTGGTCCTCGCCCGAGCCCTGGGCCGCGCCGACGATGACCGCCGGCGGGTTCTTCAGGTCCCGGGCCCGCTCCAGCGAGGTGACGACCAGGGCCTGGCCCCCGTCGCTCTCCTGGCAGCAGTCGAGCAGGTGCAACGGTTCGACGATCCACCGGCTGTTCTGGTGATCCTCCAGCGTGATGGGCTGCTCGTAGAAGAACGCCTTGGGGTTGTTGGCGGCATGGTGGCGGTCGGCCACCGAGACCCGGCCGAAGTCCTCGCTGGTGGCGCCGGTCTCGTGCATGTACCGGCGGCCGAACATGGCCACCCACTGGGCCGGGGTGAGCAGGCCGAACGGGGCATACCAGGAGAAGTGGGCGGCCTCCGCGTTGGCCGCGAGCGGGCGGTCCTGGACGCCCGTGCCGAAACGGTTCCCCGAGCGCTCGTTGAAGGCCCGGTAGACGACCACGACGTCGGCGATGCCCTCGGCCACGGCCATCGCCGCCTGCTGGACGGTGCCGCAGGCCGCGCCGCCACCGTGGTGGATGCGGGAGAAGAAGGTCAGCTCGCCGATGCCGGTGAGGCGGGCGATCTCGATCTCCGGGTTGGTGTCGGCGGTGAAGGTCACCATGCCGTCCACCTCGGACGGCTCGATACCGGCGTCCTCGAGAGCGAGGATGGTGGCCTCGCAGGCCAGCTGCATCTCGGAGCGCCCGGAGGCTTTGGAGAACTCGGTGGCGCCGATCCCGGCGACGGCGGTGGTGCCGACGAAGTTGCTCACGGCAGCACCACCTCGACCTTGCCGGTCACGTGGGCCCCGATCGAGTTGGCCCCGACGAGGCCCACCGTCACGGTGTTGGTGGCGTCGTCCTTGGCCTCGACCGAGCCGGTGAAGCTCATGGTGTCCCCCGGGTAGTTGGGCGCCCCGAGGCGGATCGAGAGCTTGGTCACCTTGCCGGCCGGACCGGCCCACTCGGTCACGAAGCGGTTCACGAAGCCGTTCGTCGAGAGGATGTTCATGAAGATGTCGGGCGAGCCCCGCTCGACGGCCAGCGCCGGGTCGTGGTGCACGTCCTGGTAGTCCCGGGTGGCGATCGCCGTCGAGACGATGACCGTCCGGGTCAGGGGGATGTCCAGCGGCGTGAGCTCGTCACCGACGGCCACGTCGGCGAACGCGCGGGTCGGCGCCAGATCGGTCTGCTCAGCCATGTCCTGCCCCTTCGGCGATGAGGTCCCCGAGGCGGGCGAGGTGGGCACTCGGCCCGCCGAGCAGGTCGCCGATGTGCTTGCCCCAGAGGAAGTAACGATGCACGGGGTAGTCGATGTCGGCGCCCATGCCCCCGTGCAGGTGCTGAGTGGCGAGCACGACCTTGGTGCCGCCGTCGGAGGCCCACCAATGGGCCACCTCGACCTGCTCGGCCGCCGGCAGGCCCTCGTCCAGGCGCCAGGCGGCCTGCCACAGGGTGGCCCGAATGGCCTCGATGGCGATGTAGGCGTCCGCCGCCCGCAGCACGACCCCCTGGTTGGTGGACAGGGGCCGCCCGAACTGCTCGCGCTCGGAGGTGTACTCGGCGGCCAGGCGGATGGCCTCCTCGCAGACCCCGAGCGCCATGGCGGCCAAGCCGACCAGCGCCCGCTGGTAGAGCCATGCCGGCGCGCCCGGGTCGTCCGCCAGGGCCTCGGCCGGCGCCTCGGCCAGCGTGAGGTGGCCGTGGCGGGCCCGGCTGGTCGTGTCCGCCGCTTCGATGCTCACACCGGTACCGCTCGCCTCGACCAGGAAGAGCTTGGCACCGTCGTCGGTGGCGGCGGGCACGAGGACGGCGTCGGCCACCGGGAGGGCGGGGACGCTGAGGCTGGCCCCGTCGAGGCGCCAACGGTCGCCATCGGCCCGCGCCGTGACCGTCGGGGCCAGGGCTTCGCCGCCTGGGTCGGGCTCGAGGGCGGCGGTGAGCACGGCCTCGCCGTCCACCACCGCCGGGAGCCAGCGAGCCCGCTGGGCAGCGGTGCCGAACTCGGCCAGGGCCAGGGCACCGAGCACCACGGTCGGCCAGTAGGGAACCGGGGCGACCCGCCGGCCTTGCTGCTGGAGGACCAGCGCGACCTCGACCAGGCCCAGCCCGGCGCCGCCGTACGCCTCGGGCAGGCCGATCCCGAGCAGGCCGGTGCTGGCCAGCTCCTTCCACAGCTCGCGGTCCATGCGGTCCTCGGAGGCCTCGACCGCCTTGACCCGCTCGACGGTGGCCCGACCGGTGAAGACCTGCTCGGCCAGCCCGCGGACCGCCTCCTGCTCCTCGGTGAAGCTGAAGTCCATGGCTCAGGCGCTCCGGTCGGTCGACGTCGAGTCGGCGGGCGGCCCGCCGGTTCCGGGCTTCGGGCGATCGCCGCCGACGGGTCGGAACTGGGGCAGGGTCAGGTCGTCGTCGAAGGCGACGAAGGTCACCTCGACGGGCAGGCCCACCTCGACCGCCTCGGGGGCGATGTCGATCACGTTGGAGACCAGGCGCACGCCCTCCTCCAACTCGATCAGGGCGACGGCCAGCGGGTAGTCGAAGGCCGGTACCTGCGGGTAGTGGTTGACCACGAAGCTGTAGACGGTGCCCTTGCCCGAGGCCTGGACGGTCTCCCAGTCCAGCGACCGGCAACGCGGGCACATCGGCCCGGGCGGATGGCGCAGGGCCCCGCAGGGCGAGCACCGCTGGATGAGCAGCTTGCCGTCCCTGGCCCCCTCGAAGAAGAAGGCGTTGTCCAGGTTCACCGCCGGGCGGGGCCGGTTCGGCTTCGGCTCGACCTTCGGGCGGGGCTTGAACTTGAGGATGCGGAACATCATCGAGCCGACCAGCTCGCCGTCGTGGTCCCGGTACTCGGTGCGGGTGGTCACGAAGTGGCCGACGCCGAGGCCGGTCGCCTTCTCCTCCGAGACGCTCTCGATGAACGACGTGGTGCTGAGGTCGTCGCCGGGCACCAGCTCCCGCAGGTACTCCTGGTCCGTGTTGGTGGCCACCACGGAGGTGAAGCCGGCGTCATCGAGGATCTCGAGCAGCGCGCTCTGCTCGTTCCGGGTGCGGGGCCCCTGGGACTTGAGCCCCTTCATGGACCAGACCTGGAGCATGACGGCGGGGGCGACGACGCCGTCGCGGCCGGTGGCCTTGGCCGCCTCGTCATCGAGGTAGACGGGGTTGGTGTCGCCCATGGCCTCGACCCAGTGTCGGATCATGGGGACGTTGACCGGATCGTCGGACGGCTCGGGCGGGCCGACCGAGCGGCCCTCGAACTCCCGCAGGCGTCCCAGGAACGGCTCGCCGGCGTCAGCTCCACCCCGCTCGGTGATGCTGTCGCTCATCAGCGCGCCCCCCGGGTCATGCCGAGGCCCATCCAGGCCACGATCTCCCGCTGGATCTCGTTCACGCCGCCGCCGAAGGTGTTGATCTGTGCGGCCCGGCCGGCTCGCTCGAGCTGGCCGGCCATCACCGCCCCGGGGGAGCCCTCCCGCACGTAGCCGGCCGCCCCGAGCACACCGAGGAGCAACTGGTAGACCTCAACGACCGCCTCCGTGCCGTACACCTTGACCGCCGAGGCGTCCGCCGGGTTCAGCTCGTCGTTGGCCACCGCCGTGGTGAGCTTCCAGTTGAGCAGGTGCATGGCGTCGAGCAGGGCATGGCACCGGGCCAGGTCCAACCGGACCCAGGGCACGTCGATGACCCGCTTCGTGGCCGGGTCGCGACCTCCGGCCGGTGTGTCCGCCGCCCAGGCCACCACGTTCTCGTAGTACACGAAGGCCTCGGCCGAATGGGCGGCGAGGCCGATGCGCTCGTGGTTGAGCTGGGTGGTGATCATGCGCCACCCACCGTTCTCGTCGCCGACCAGGTTGGTGACCGGCACCCGGACGTCGTCGTAGTAGGTGGCGGTGGTGTGGTTGTCGCCGACCGTGACGATCGGCGTCCACGAGAAGCCGGGGGCGTCGGTCGGCACCAGGATCATGGAGATCCCCTTGTGCTTGGCGACGTCGGGATCGGTGCGGCAGGCCAGCCAGACCCACTCGGCGTCGTTGGCGCCGCTGGTGTAGATCTTGTTGCCGTTGATGACGTACTCGTCGCCGTCCCGCACGGCCCGGGTCTGCAGGGAGGCCAGGTCGGTGCCGGCGCCCGGCTCGGTGTAGCCGATGGCGAAGTTGACCTCGCCGGCGAGGATCTTCGGCAGGAAGGCGGCCTTCTGCTCGTCCGAGCCGTAGCTCATCAGCGTGGGGCCCACCGTGTTGAGGGTCACGAAGGGGATCGGGGCGCCGGCCCTCTGGACCTCGTCGTAGAAGATGAACTGGTCGGTCGGGGGCCGCCCCTGACCGCCGTACTCCTTCGGCCAGCCGATGCCGAGCCAGCCATCGGCGCCCATCTGGCGCACGACGCGACGCCAGGCCTCCCCGCCCTCACCGCGGTGGCCGATCTCGGCCCGGACCTCCGGGTTCAGGAGCTGGGCGAAGTAGGCCCGCAGCTCGGCCCGCAGGGCCTGTTGCTCTGGTGTCTCCTGCAGGTACATCTCGGTCTAGGCCCCCTGGAGCTCTCGGAACGGGACATCCTTGTCGGCTCGAGGCTCGCGGGGAAGCCCGAGGACGCGCTCGCCGATCACGTTGCGCTGGACCTGGTCGGTGCCGCCGCCGATGCGCACGGACCACTGGCCCAGGAACTGGTACTGGGCCAGCTGGTCCCGGGGGGCGTCGGCCCCGCCCAATGTGGCCGCCGGGCCCTCGAGGGCCATGAGGAGGTCACCGGTGGCCTCGACGTGCCGGGAGATGGCCAGCTTCATGACCGAGACCTCGGGGCCGGGCATCGTGCCCTGGCTGACTGCGGTCTGGGCCCGGTAACCCAGGAACTCGAGGAGGCGGAGGCGGGTGTAGGCCCGGGCCATGTCCTGGCGGATCCCGGCGTCCTGGTCCCGACCGAACTCCCGGGCCAGGTCGACCAGCTGGTCGATGCCGGTGGAGGTCGAGCCGCCCCCGATGAGGACCCGCTCGCTGGCCAGGGTGGTCATGGCCACGCCCCACCCACCGTCGACCTCCCCGACCACGTTCTCGACCGGGATCTCGACGTCGGTGAGGAAGACCTCGTTGAAGTGGGCATGGCCCGTGATCTGGCGCAGGGGCCGGACATCGATGCCCGGGGTGGCCATGTCGACCAGGAAGAAGGTGATGCCCCCGTGCTTGGGTTTGTCGGGCTCGGTGCGGGCCAGGAGGATGGCGGTCTGGCTGTGGTGGGCCCCGGAGGTCCACACCTTCTGGCCGTTCACGATCCACGTGTCGCCGTCCCGGACCGCCTTGGTGCGCAGTCCCGCCAGGTCCGAGCCGGCCGCGGGCTCGCTGAAGAGCTGGCACCAGATCCCGTCGCCCCGCAGCATCGGGTCGAGGTAGCGCTCCTGCTGCTCGGGGGTGCCGTGGGCGATGAGCGTGGGCCCGACCATGCCGATGGCCACCGCGAAGATGCCAGTGGAGACGTCGAACTGGCGCTCCTCCTGGGCGAAGATGCGGGCTTGGTTGGCGGTGCCGCCGCGACCCCCGTGGGCCTTGGGCCAGGTGATACCGGCCCAGCCCCCGTCGTAGAGGGTGCGCTGCCAGGTCCGGCAGGCCTCGACGTGGCCCGGGTCGTTCGCCGCCGCCAACGAGGGGCGGGCGTCGGGCCGACGCAACTCGGCGTGGGCTTCCAGCCAGGCCCGGGCTTCGGCGCGGAAGCCAGCTTCGTCCGGCGTGTCGTCGAAGTCCACGACGCCCAATACTAGAACGTGTTCTAGTCCCACGCGAACCCTGGCGGGAAATGGGACAGACCGTGGTGAATTTGACTACTCTTAGCGCAAGGCCGGGCGGATCGGTCGGAGGGGCGAACATGGCGCGGGCGACGCACACGGCAGTCGACGGAAGCACGGTGGTGATCGACGGACCGGTGGACCTCGGCGCCCCGGTCACATCGTCGATCCGCCTCCAGGACGGCGATGTCGTCCGGGAGCTCACAGCCGCACCCGTGGCCGCCACCGACGCCCTGCCGTTCGTGGTCGACGAGGAGTACGCCCACGCCGGGGCCACGCTGCGCGTCGGCCACCGCGACGAGGCCGACCCGAGCCTCGGATCTCGACGACGGGACACCTTCGCGGTGTGGCGGGGCACCGACCACGCCCTGCTCGTGGTCGAGGCCGAGGCGCCGGCCGATCGGCTCATCGCCGTCCTCGACCGCCTGACCATCACCGAGACCTCCGCCGGCCTGAGCGTCGAGGCCGACGGTCTGCAGCCCGCCACAACCCGGCTGGTCAAGGAGCTACCGGGCATCGGCCTGGCCGAGGTCGCCCCCCTGGTTCCCGACGTGGCCCAAGGCCTCCCCCGCTGGGCCGGGACCGTGGTCGAGGGCGGCGAGCTCTACCGCGACGAGGCCCGCCCGGGCGCCCCGGTCCTGGTGCTCGTCAGCGACAGCGCCACTACGACCCTGCTGCTCGACGGCGGCGGGCCCGAGGCCGACGAGGCCACGACCCAGGCCGCCGCGTTGGTCGTGACCTGGACCCCGCCCGACTGATGGCCGCCTTCCTGCTCCCCACGCTGGCGGTCGCCGTCGCGACCCTGCTGCTCCACGCCGGGACGACCCACCTGCGCCATCCCGGCGCCCTGCGCGAGGCCCTCGACCGCCAGGACCTCCTCGCCTCCCGCCTGCGGCGGCCGCTGGCGGTGAGCCTCGGCGGGGTCGAGCTGGCCGTGGGCCTGGCCGCGGCCGTCGTGCTCGTCGGCGACACCGGTTCCCCGACCGCCGGGCTGGTCGTGGCCGCCCTGGGGGTGGCGTTCACCACGTTCCTGCTCGTGCTGCGGCAGGCCCGACCCGAGGCGCCCTGCGGTTGCGGCGGAACGCATGCCGCGGACGATGCGGGGGTGGGTCCGGTCGACGTCGGTCGGGCGCTGCTGGTCCTGGGCGGCGGGCTGGCCCTGGCCACCGGCGCCCCCGGGCGCCTGGCCGGGCTCGACCCGATCGAACTGGCCACCACCATCGTGGCCGGCATCGCCGTGGCCGCCGTCGTCGACGTGGCCGCCCGGGTTCGACCGCCGACCACATCGCCTCGTTCTCCCATCCCGTCGTGAGGAGTCCCCTGTGAGCTTCACCGCCTCCGCCCTGCTCGTCTCCTGGGCCGCCATCGCCCTCCTCGGGTTCGCCCTCGCCGGCGTACTGGCCCGGCTGCACTTGCTGGAGACGACGTTGACGGGCCCCGCCGTCGTCCCCACGCCCGTGGGAGGCCCCCTGCCCCTGCCGGGCGTCGGGCGGGGCCCGGTCCTGGCCCTGTTCGTGGACGACGGGTGCCGGTCCTGCGACCAGGCCGTGGACGGGGTGGCCGAGCTCGAGGACCGGGGATTGGCCACCATCTACTGGCGGGCCGAGTCCCCCGAGGCCTTCGCCGCCCTCGAGGTGACGGCCACCCCCTTCGCCGTGGTGGCCGATGCCGACCTCCGGGTCGTCGCCACCCTCCCGGTCGGCAGCGCCGCGCGACTGGCGGAGGCAATGGCGACGCTGGCGGCCGTCGACCCGTCCGACCGCGCATCGACGGGCGGCCCGGCATGAAGCTCCTCGACGTCGTCCCTGCCACCGGCACCTGGCCCGAAGGCGCCCGTCCCGCTCACCGACATGGTCGGTCGGACCTCGTCAGGCCGGGTCCCGGCCGGCGGACCTTCCTGGGCGGCGTGCTGGCCGCGGCGACGGGGACCGGCCTCGCGGCACTCGGCATCTTCCCGATGGCCCGCCCCGCCCTGGCGACGGGGCCCGGCGGCCAGTACGGCTACCGGGCTTACGGCGGCGACTGCCCGTCGTACGCCGAGGGCAGCGACTGTGAACCGGGCTGCGGACCCTCACCGGTGTACCTCGACACCTGCGAGCCCGCCGGCTACTACCGGGGCTGGTTCAAGAACCGACCGACCGAGGGCTACCGCCTGCGCCCAGGCCAGTGCCTCACGGGCTTCGACGCCTGGGTGTGGCGGTACTCGGGCCGGTGTGGGTCCTGCGAGCGGGTGACTGAGTACCGCTGCCACGACGGCTACAAGAGCGCGGGCGGCGCCTGGTTCAACGCCATCTGCCGCCACGTCAACGAGTGCGACGGCCGCGACCCCGACGCCCCGGTGACGCACAAGCCGCTGGGCAGGGTCAGCCTGTTCCAGCGGGTGGCCCCCGACCACATCCGGCTGCGGGGGTGGGCGGTCGACGCCGACGCCACCAGCCGGCCGGTACCGATCCGGGTCCGCCTGGACGGGCGCATCATCGGCCGCCAGCCGGCGGACAGGTTCTCCAATGACCTGCCGACCCTGTTCTGGCAGTTCGGCCGACACCACGGCTTCGACCTGCGCCTCAAGCACCTGCCCTCGGGTCGGCACGTGCTGAAGGTGCACGCCGTCTCCATCGGCCGCGGCGCCTCGGTCGAGCTGCTCCGGCGCACCATCGTGGTGCCGTGAGCCCCCTGGCGGTCATCGCCCTGGTAGCGGCCGGCGCCGGGGCCGGGCACTCGCTCTCCGGCTCGGTCTGAAGCCGCAACAGCGCCTACGCGCTCACGCCGTCGGTCTGGCGGCACCACACCCCCCGGGCCGTCGTCCTGGCCACCTTCGCGCTGGCCACCACCCTCGGCGGGACCACGACGGCTCTGGGCCTCTGGTTCCTGTCCGGGCTGAGCGAGCCCCTGCCCGAGGCCGCTCGCCGGGCGCTGTTCGCGCTGGCCCTGGTGGCCCTGGTCCTGCGGGCCCGGGACGCGCTGTCGTTCCCCCTGCCCCAGGCGGCGAGGCAGATCCCCCGCGCGGTCTTCGACCGGCACCCGGCCTCGGCCGCCGCCCGCTTCGGCTTCGCCCTGGGCACCGGGGTCCGCACCTACATGGTCAGCCCCGTCCCCTACGTCCCGGCGCTGGGGATCCTGCTCCTAAGCCCGCCGCTGGTCGCGGCGCTGGCCCTCGGCGTCGGCTTCGGCCTCGCCCGCGGCCTCGTGCCCGTCGGGCGGACCATCCGGCAGCGCCGCGCCGCCCGGACCACCTCAGTCCAGCAGTAGTCGGGCTGCGTCCTCGAGGTCGTTGCCGATCTGGCCGACGGCCTCTGAGCCATTGGCCCAGCGCAGGACGCTGGAGTTCCAGACGTGGGCCAGGACCCGGGCCGTGCGGGCCCTGCGGTCGGGATCGGCGCCGTCCATGGCCGCGGTGAGCATGCGCTCGACGATGTCGGTGGTCTGCCGCTGACAGGCGGTGACCGACGGTTCGTTGGCGGCGGCAGCCTGCACCATGGCCGCGGCCAGCCGGGGATCCCGCTCCATGGGGCGCGTGGCCCGGCGGATGACCTCCACCACGGCGTCGGCCGTCGAGCCGTTGCGGTGCGGGCGCTGCGCCGTCCGGCGCTCGAGGTCAGCGGTCCAGTCGACCATGGCCGCCGCCAACAGGTGGTCCTTGGAGGAGAAGTAGCGGTAGATCGTGCCGAGGGCGACCCCCGCGGTGCGGGCCACGTCCCGCATCTGCACGGCCTCGTAGCCGCCGGCCGAACCGAGCGTGAGGGCGGCGTCGATGACCCGTTGGCGGCGGGCCGCCTGGCTCACGGTGAGGTCGGCGACGGAGAGGTCAGCCACGGGAACCGATTCTAGTTTTGGCTAGGTTCGGGCCATGGCCGAGCCCCTGGTGATCCTGCACAACCCGAGCTGTTCGAAGTCCCGCCAGACCCTCGGGATCCTCGAGGGCCGTGGCGTCGAGCCGGAGGTCGTCCTCTACAAGCAGACCCCGCCGGACCGGGCCACGGTGGAGAAGATCGTCGCCGGGATCGACGTCGAGCCATCGAAGCTGGTGCGACGCGACCCCGAGTTCAAGGAGGCCGGCCTCACGCCGGAGGACGTCCGCACGGCCGAGCAGGTGGTCGACGTCCTGCTCGCCCATCCCGCGTTGATGGAGCGTCCGGTCGTCGTCAAGGGCGACCGCGTCGTCCTCGGCCGCCCACCCGAGAACGTCGAAGCCCTGCTGGACTGACCCGGACGTCGCTCAGCCCTTCACGAACTCGTCGGCCAACCGGTCCAGGATGGGGAGGACCTTGTCGGCGGGGGCGGGTGGGATGCGGAACACGACCTCGTCGAAGCCGATCCCGGCGTAGTAGTCGATCTTGCCGGGGTCGGGCATGACCCCGAAGGGGAGGATCGTGAGCTCGGCCGGGTCGCGGCCGGCGGCCTCCATCGCCGCGTGCAGTTCGGGCAGGGCCTGGCGCACGCCGGCGCCGCCGATGGGCATCCAACCGTCGCCGTAGGAAGCAATGGCCTCGAACAGCTTCGGACCCCCACCCCCACCCAACAGGATCGGCGGGTGGGGCTTCTGGATCGGCTTGGGCCACGAGAACGACGGCGGGAAGTCGACGTGCTCCCCGGAGAACCCGGCCTCGTCCTGGGTCCACAGGGCCTTCATGGCCGCGATGCGCTCGGCCACCACGGCTCGGCGATCGGCGAAGGCCACCCCGTGGTCGGCCAGCTCCTCGACGTTCCAGCCGAAGCCGATGCCGAAGACGAAGCGGCCGCGGGACACGACGTCCAGGGACGCCACCTCCTTGGCCGTGACGATGGGATCGCGCTGGGCGACCAGAGCGATGCCCGTCCCGACCCGCAGGCGCTCGGTGACCGCGGCGGCGGCGGTGAGGGCGACGAAGGGGTCGAGCGAGCGCTTGTACTCCTCGGCCAGCGGCTCGCCCGCCGGGGCCGGGGTGATCCGGCTGGTCGGGATGTGGGTGTGCTCGGGGACGTAGAGCGAGACGAAGCCCCGCTCCTCGCAGGCCCGGGCCAACTCGATCGGCCCGATGGACAGGTCGGTGGGGAACATCGTGATCCCGAACTCCACCTCAGATCACCCGGCCCCGGCTGCTCCGTCTGCGGCGGCCGCCGCAGACGGGTACCGCCCCTGGTCGATCGACGGCGGTCTCAGTCGGGAACATGACGGTGCCTCTCAGGTGTCGAAGCGGTCGCAGTAGGCGTCGAAGCGGTCCCGGATCCTCGCCGGGTCGAGGTCGAAGTCCTCCGCCCGGTAGCGATGACGGCCGTGCTCGTCCTGGGGGTGCTCGGCCGTCCATGCCGTGATGGACGTCCGGGCCTCGTCGGAGAGCTCGTAGCCGAGGTCGGCGTAGACCCGGTCGACCGAGCCCACCGGGTCGGCCACCAGGTCGGCATAGGCCAGGTGGGTGATCGGGGCGTCGGGGTGGGCGTCCAGGTAGGTGATCCCCCGGTCGACCATGCCGGCGAGTCGTTCACACCAGTGGGTGGCCACGGTGACGGGGTCGACGTGGTCGCTGCTCACCCGGTGCAGGGCCGTGTTCAGGCTGGAGGTCGACACCACGACCTCGGCCGGGTCCCGATGGGTCCAGACCATGCGGGCGTCGGGGAACAGATCGAAGATGGCGTCGAAGGCGATCAGGTGGACGGGCGTCTTCAGGTTCCAGCGCTGGACGTCGTAACCGTGCTGGAGCACCTGCAGGGCCAGGCGCTCGTAGGTGTAGACGCCGTGCAGGTCCTGGGTGTCGAGCCAGGCCGCGTAGGACGGGACGTGGCCCTGGGTCTCGAGCTGGACGCTGGTCATCTCCTGGGCGTGGAGGAGGACGCACTCGGTGGCCCCCTCCGGCGTCATGGGGTGCATGGCCTGGAAGCCCGGCGCCAGCTTGGCCAAGCCCTCCAGCTGCACGTGGCAGGCGGCCAGGCGGGGGTCGTCGGCCTCCTGGCCCGGAATGGGCGGCGGCGCCGGGTCCGAGGCCTCGAAGTGGCGCAGGGTGCGGTTGGCCGGGTCGGCCTGGAACAGGTGGCTCAGCAAGGTCGTCCCCGTACGGGGCAGGCCGCAGATCATCAGGGGCGGCGCGACCGGGTGGGCCATGGCCTCGGGATGGCTCTTGGCCCAGTCGAAGACCCGGGCGCGGGCGGCCAGGGCGTCGACCAGTTGTGAGCGCATGGCGAAGCGGCCCATGGCGTGGGGCCGGGCCTCCTCCTCGAAGGACGACGTGAAGGCGACCAGGCCGTCCCAGAAGGTCGGCGGGCCGAGGTCGTCGAGCCCGGACTTCTTCCGCGCCGCGGCGCAGAGGTCGGCGGGGTCGAGGGAGAACAGGCGCTTGGCCGGCTTCCCGCGGCCGACGCCGAGCACGGCGTTGAAGGCGACCAACGGCTTGAGCCGGGCGACGGCGTTCTCGTGGGTCCAGTCGGTGGTGACGGCCGCCATCAGAAGTGGGGGATGACGTGCTCGCCCATGAGCTCGATGGTCTGCATGACCTGCTCGTGGGAGACCTTGTAGGGGTTGACCAGGCACAGGAGGAGGTCGACGCCGACGGCCTCATAGCGCTTGGCCATCTCCAGGCAACGCTCGGGGTCGCCGACCACGGCCGAGCCCGAGTCCCGGACGAACTCGTAGGTGAGCAGGTCCAGCATCCCGTCGTCGTCCAGCTTCTTGGCGTCTCCGGCGTAGTCGTAGGTGCCCAGGGCCTGGTCCTTTTCCTGGAGCCACTCGGCCACCGAGCCGATCAGGCGGGCGCCGGCCGCGGGGTACCACTCGAAGGACTCGCGGGCTGCGCCGTCGGCCTCGTCGTTGGTCGGGGCACAGAGGACCATCGTGAAGGTGGCCACCTGCTCGTTGCGGAAGGCGCCGAGGGGCTCCACGCAGTCGGCTTGGCCCCGGCGGTAGTTCTCGATGCGGGGGATCAGCTCCTCGGGGGGCACGCCCACGGTGAAGGAGCAGAGGCCGATCCCGGCCTTGCCGACCTCGTAGTGGCCCGACTCGCTGCTGGTGGCGCCGAAGATCGGCGGGTGTGGCTTCTGGCGGGGCTTGGGGTGGACGTTGCGCTTCGGCATCGACCAGTGCTTGCCCTCGAACTCGTAGTCCTCGTGGGTCCAGCAGCCGACGACGTGGCCGATGGCCTCGGCCCACTGCTCGCGGGCCGTCTCGACGTCGATGTCGAAGCCCTCCAGCTCGGCCCGGGTCGACGAGCGGCCGGTACCGAAGTCGACCCGCCCGTTCGAGATCAGGTCGAGGACGGCGACGGACTCGGCCGTGCGCACCGGGTGGTTGTACGGCTTGGGCATGAGGCGCACGCCGTAACCGAGGCGCATCGTCTCGGTCTTGGCCGCGATGGCGCCGTAGAGGACCTCGGGGTTGGAGCAGTGCGAGTACTCGTCGAGGAAGTGGTGCTCGACGGTCCAGAAGGCGTGGAAGCCGGCCTCCTCCCCCGCCACGGCCTGGGTGATCGTGTTCTGGTAGGCCTCGTACTCGTCGTCGGGACCCCAAGGCTTGGGCACCGGGATCTCATAGAACAGCGCGAACTTCATCCGGCCGCAACCTCCCCCAGGAACTGGAACGTGTTCTATTCACCCTAGGCGCATCGGCCACCGTCCGATTCGGCCTCCGACGAGGACTACGGTCGCCTGCGGTGGGGGACGAAGGGAAGGACTGGTTCGACGGCGCCGGGTTGGGCCTCTTCGTGCACTGGACCCACTCGTCCGCAGCCGGCCGGGAGCTGTCGTGGCCCCTGGTCGGCGGCGGACCGGTCCTGCCCCACAGCGGCGAGGCCACCGTCGACGAGTACTACGCCTCGGTGGCCGACTTCGCGCCCGAGCCGGGGGCGGCCCGCGAGTGGTGCGCCGCCGCGGCCCGGGCCGGGGCCCGCTATGCCGTGCTCACCACCCGCCATCACGACGGCTACGCCCTCTGGCCCAGCGAGCACACCAGCCTCGGGGTGGCCGCCTCGGGCATCGAACGGGACCTGGTGGCCGAGTTCGTCGACGCCTGCCGGGACGAGGGCCTGCGGGTCGGCTTCTACCTGTCGCTGTCGGACTGGCACCACCCCGACTACCCGGCCTTCCGCGATGAGGACCGGCCGTACCCGTTCATCGCCTACCCCCGGCCCGAGCCCGAGGTCTGGGCCCGGTACGTGGACGACCTCTTCGGCCAGATCCGCGAGCTGCTCACGAACTACGGCGAGATCGCCGTGCTCTGGTTCGACGGCGGCTGGGAGCGGGGGGCCGCCGAATGGAAGGCCCCCGAGATGGAGGCCCTGATCCGGGGGCTGCAGCCCGACATCCTGCTCAACGAGCGCCTGCCGTCGGTGGCCGACTACACGACACCCGAGCAGTTCGTCCCGCCCACCGCGCCCGAGGGCCGGTGGGAGACCTGCCTGACCATGAACGAGAGCTGGGGCTGGGTCCCCGACGACGAGGACTGGAAGTCGGACCGGGACCTTGTCCACGCCCTGTGCGAGACCGTGGGCAAGGGCGGGAACCTCCTGCTCAACGTCGGGCCCCGGGGAGACGGGTCACTGGACCCGATCGAGGCGTCCCGCTTGGCGGCCGTGGCCGGCTGGATGGACCGCTACGGCTCCGCCGTCCACGACGTCGAGGCCGGCCTGGAGCCTTGGCAGTGGTACGGGCCGTCGACCCGGCGCGGTGACCGGGTGCACCTGATCTGCGTCCAGCGGCCCTACGACTCGGTCACCGTACGGGGCATCCCGACCAAGCGGGTCGAGCGGGTGGTGGACCTGGCGTCGGGCCAGGAGCTCGAGTGGTCGACCCGCTGCTCGGTCCTGGACGAGCTCTTCGACGGCGACCCCCACGGCGAGGTCCGCATCGAGGTCCCCGAGTCCGTGGTCGACGACCTCGCCACCGTCCTGGCGATGGACCTCCGCCCCGCCTGAGGCCCCTTCCCCGTGCTGGCCGCTGTCGGTCGGCCTCATCGCCCTCCGCGCTACCTCCCCACGCACCCCAGCCATCGTCCGCCAGGCCCGTCACCTGGACGCCGAGGTCGCCTAGCGGTGGCGGGCCGTTCGAACCTGGGCGGGCGACGGGCTCCTCGGCGACCATGACCCCGATGGGTCATCGGGCGACCGTCACGGGGGTCGGGGCCGCGGTCCTGATGGAGGCCGGCCTCATCCACCTCGGGCGGACCTACGGCTCCACCCCGGCGTCGAGGTCGCGAGCGAAGATCCCCCGCAGACCTGAACTGGCGCCTGATTGAGGCGCTATCGCGCCTCAATCAGGCGCCAGAACCAGCTAGACCGGCTCGCGGGCGAGGATCTGACCGAGGGAGAGCAGGCTGTGGGTGGCGCCGCCGAGGGTGAGCTCGAGCTCCTTGGCCCAGAGGAAGTAGCGGTGCAGGGGGTAGTCCCGGTCGACACCCATGCCGCCATGGAGGTGCTGGGCGGCGTGGACGACCCGCTGGCCGCCCTCAGCGCACCAGAACTTGGCGATGGCCACCTGCTCGGTGGAGGGCAGGCCCTCGCTCAGGCGCCAGGCGGCCTGCCAGGCGGTGAGGCGCACGGCCTCGGTGTCGATGTAGGCGTCGGCCGCCCGCTGGCCCACGGCCTGGAAGGTGGCGATGGGCCGGTCGAACTGCTCTCTGGTCTTCGTGTACTCCGCGGTCAGGCGCAGGGCCTCCTCGCAGATGCCGATGGCCGTGGTGCACAGGGCGGCGGTGGCCCGCTCGACCAACCACTGCAGGGCCTCGCCGTCAGCGGCCCCGAGCGGCTCTCCCGCCGCGCCCTCGAGGTCGAGGCGGGTGGCGGGGAGGGCCGAGGTCGTGACGAGGGCCTCCTGGGTCACGCCGTCGCCGGAGAGGTCCACGAGGAACAGCCCGACGTCCTGGCCCACGCGGGCGGGGACCACGGCATGGGTGGCCTGCCGGCCGAAGGGCACCAGCAGCTTGGTCCCCCGCAGGGCACCGTCGGCGGCCTCGGTGGACGGGGCCAGTGAGCCGGTGCCCGTTTCGGTCAGGGCCACGGTCAGGACCCGGCTGCCGTCGGCCACACCCGGCAGCAACGACGACCGCTGCTCGTCGGAGCCGAACTGGTCCACGGCCAGCGCCGCCATGACGGCGGCGAAGTAGGGGACCGGCGCCGTCGTGCGGCCGATCTGCTCCAGGACCAGGCAGGCCTCCAGGTAGCCGAGGCCACTGCCCCCGACGTCTTCGGGCAGGGCGATGCCGACCAGGCCGGCGTCGGCCAGGGCGGCCCACAGCCCGGCGGGGTAAGGGTCGCCCGAGGCCTCGTGGGCCTTCAGGGCCTCGTTGGTCGACTGGTCACCGAGGATCTGGGCGGCCAGGTCCGAGACGGCCTGCTGCTCTTCGCTGAAGGAGAAGTCCATGAGTGTCTCTGTCCCCCGGTTATCGGTCGGCCCGGGGCAGGCCCAGGGCGAACATGGCGATCAGGTCCCGCTGGACCTCGTTCACGCCCCCACCGAAGGTGAGGATGATGAGGCTGCGGTAATTGCGCTCCAGGCGGGAAGCCAGGAGCGCCTCGGGCGAGCCCCGGCGCAGGTAGGAGGCCGGCCCCACCACCTCCATGAGCAGACGGAAGGCCTCCAGGTAGAACTCGGTGCCGAAGACCTTGATGGTCGAAGCCGCGCCGATGTCGAGGGGCAGGCCCTCGGTGGCGCCCCACGCCACCTTCCAGTTGATGAGGCGGAGGAACTCGAGACCGGCCCGCACCCGGGCCAGGTTGATCTGGGCCCACTCCTGGTCGATGACCCGGCGGCCGTCGGCCAGCTTGGTCTCCTGGGCGTAGCGCAGGGACTCGTCGTAGGTCTGCTCCAGCATCCCCGCCGAGCAGAGGGTGACCCGCTCGTGGTTGAGCTGGTTGGTGATCAGGGACCAACCGTTGTTCTCGCCGCCGACCAGGTTGGCCGCCGGCACCCGCACGTCCTCGTAGAAGACCTGGTTGATGTCGTGCTCGCTCATCAGGTCCATCGGCTGGACCGTGATGCCGGGCGTGTCCATCGGGACGATGATCATCGAGATGCCCTTGTGCTTGGACACGTCGGGATTCGTCCGCACCGCCAGCCAGCAGTAGTCGGCGTCGCTGGCCAGGCTGGTGAAGATCTTCTGGCCGTTGATCACGTACTCGTCGCCGTCCAGCACGGCTTTGGTCTTCAGGGCGGCCAGGTCGGTGCCGGCCCCGGGCTCGGTGTAGCCGATGCAGAAGTGGATCTCGCCCTTCAGGATCTGGGGGAGGAACCGGTCCTTCTGTTCCTCGGTGCCGTAGCGGAAGATGGTGGGGCCGACCGTGTTGATGGTCAGCATCGGCACCGGGGCGCCGGCCCGCATCGACTCGTCGAAGAAGATGAACTGCTCGAGCTGGGACTTGTTCTTTCCGCCGTACTCCTCGGGCCAGCCGATGCCCAGCCAGCCGTCGGTACCCATCTGCTTGACGACCTTGCGCATGGCCGGGCCGACGCCGTTGGAGTCGGCCAGGCCCGCCTGCACCTCGGGCGTCAGCAGCTGCGCGTAGTAGTCCCGCAGCTCCTGGCGCAGTGCCTGCTGGTCCTCGTCATACCCGACGTACATCCGTGTCCCCCGAAGAAAGTAGAACCGGTTCTAGCCACAGTCTCGCCCACCATCCGCCAGGCGCTCAACTCGCGGCTACCCGAAGTCGCCGCCGAGGACGAAGAAGAGGACCACCAGCCCGACCAGGGCGATGACGGCGAGGAGCAGGCCGACGACCTGGGCCATGGCGGTGATCGCGGCGACGGCCGCGGCGATCATGATCGTCGCCGGCCCGACGGGAAGACGCTTCTCCTCCGCTCGATCCTCGGTCCACGCCCGGACGACGACGGCGAGCACGACCGCCATCGCGATGACGATCA
>Ga0315287_10000433_pt1 | contig 36414 bp, 32 predicted proteins | sample YL17G11_0_MG_FD_205037 | JGI IMG/M metagenome (GOLD analysis project Ga0315287, IMG submission 205037) | Sediment microbial communities from Yellowstone Lake, YNP, Wyoming, USA - YL17G11_0 | ecosystem: Environmental > Aquatic > Freshwater > Lake > Sediment | place: USA: Wyoming | collected...
TTCTGAGCGTGACGCCTTTCGAGAAAACACCTATTTTTCAGGCACTTTCGACTTCTTTTGTCCCGAATCCCGAAACCACTTGCTGTAACCAGTTGTCACTATTCGACTTATAACCGGACACTACTGAATCCGTCCCCAAAAACTGGACGGATTAGGAAATCCGTCCTACGTGAAAACCTCCAACTTATTGCTTTACAGACCCTAAGGAGCGGATGGTGGACCTGGAACTGAAGGACCGAATCGCGGTGGTGACGGGCAGCAGCGTGGGCATCGGCCTGGCGGTGGCCAGGGCCCTGGCGCGTGAAGGAGTGCATGTGGCGATTTGTGCCCGCGACGAGGCCCGCGTTGCCGCGCAGGCCGAGAGTATTGCCCAGGAGTTTGGCGTCCGCGCGCTGGGCGTGCGGGCCGACGTGAGCCGGCCGGAGGACATCGACCGTCTGGCGGACCGGATCGAGCAGGAGTTCGGCGGGGCCGATATCCTCATCAACAACGCCGGGAGCGGCAGCAACGAAACGATCCAAGAGGCCCCGGACGAGAAGTGGCAGCACTACTGGGACCTGCACGTTATGGCCGCCGTGCGGCTGGCCCGACGCCTTGCCCCCATGATGCGCCGGCGCGGCGGGGGCGTGATCCTCAACAATGCTTCGATCTGCGCCAAGCAGCCGCTCGGTTACGAGCCGATCTACAACGTGACCAAGGCGGCCCTGGTGATGTTCTCCAAATGTCTGGCCAACGAACTGGTCAAGGATAATATCCGCGTCAACTGCATCAACCCCGGACTGGTCCAGACGCCCGACTGGGAGAAAACGGCCCGACAGTTGACGGCGGGAACGGCCACGACTTGGCAGCAGTACCTCGACAAGATCGCCAAGGACAATGCGCCGATCGGGCGGTTCGCCTCGCCGGAAGAGCTGGCCGATTTCTTCGTTTTCCTCTGCTCGCCGCGGGCCAGCTACTGCGTGGGCTCGGAGTACTTCGTCGACGGCGGCTGGCTGAAGGTGGTGGCCTGAAGCGGGCGGCGCTACTTCTTGCCGCCCTCTTTCTTGCCGCCCTCTTTCTTACCGGCTTCTTTCTTGCCGGCTTCTTTCTTGGGGGCTTCCTTCTTGCCGGCCTCGGCGGCGGCAGGGGCAGCCACGGCGCCATCGGCGCCTTCCTCTTCTTCCTTCTTCTTCTTCTTCTTCTTTACGGCCAGTTTGTAGACCCGCACCTTCGCCAGACCGAAGGGGCTGTCGCCCTCTTGCCAGCGGTCGGCCGTCTTCAGCCGCTGAATCCGCTCGCCGCGGGTCAACACACTGCGTGCCCGGGCCAGGCCGAGCCGCGCTTTCAAGCTCTTGTCCATTGTCATGGGTACTACTCTCCTCGCTCTATTTTACCGCATTGGGGCAATTGTCTGGTTCGCTTCCGTTAACCGCGAAACATCCTAGTATAGGGACATTCCGGCGATGCCGCAAGCGGACGGGGCCGCAGTGTGCGGCAAGATTTTCTAGCGCGAGCGCAGAGCAGTAGATCCCGCCTGCCGGACGGGATTTATGGCGGAAGCGAGGCTCTCGAAGGCACCTGAGATCCCGCCCGGCAGGCGGGACCTACTGCCAGAAATCCTTGCCGGACACGGACCGTAGATGCGTGTAGTGCGCCAATTGGAGGTTGCCCGCAGCCACCCGCGAGGGTTATTGAGATTGCACCAGAGGCAGGTTACGTTAAAGGCATGGGCAACGGACGCCGCGATGCGTCACGTTTCGTAGCACTTCTCTTGAAAGGACCGCTCGCCATGGCTCGTTGGATTTTCTTGCTCGCTGTGGGCTTGGGTATCTTCTCCGTGCGGATGGCTGCCGTTGGCGACGAGCAGGCAATTCTGAAAACACTCGACGAGCCGGCCACGCTGGAGTTTGCCGAGAAACCGCTCACCGCGCTGGCCGAGCACATCCGGCAGAAGCACCATATCCCCGTGGTGTTCGACAAGAAGGCGATGGCGGATGTCGCCATTGGTCTTGATACGCCCATTACCGCCTCCATCTCGCAAGTTTCGCTGAGCGACGCGCTCGATTTGATTCTGCACGAGGTGGGCCTGACGTGGACGATCAAGTCCGGCGTGCTGCTGATCACCACGCAGGAAGAGGCTGAGTCGCACTTGATTGTTAAGTGCTACGACGTTGCCGATTTGGTGGCTGTCGTCCCTGATCGGCCGTACCGAGGCGATAGTCTGCAAAGCACCGCCAAACTTAGTGCAAACGACCTCACAACTTTACCCCCTGTGGCGGGCTTCGTCGGAATGGGCGGAATGTCGGAAGGCGCGTTGGGGAGGATGAGGATGTTGCCAACAACGATGGCCAATGCTGCGGATGTGGAAAGCGTGATCGACATGATCGCGTCAACCATTAAGCCAACCACCTGGGATGCCGTAGGCGGGCAGGGCAGCATCGCCCCATTCCAGGACCACTTCTTGATCGCCAACCAGACATTGCAAGTCCACCGTGAGATCGAGTCCTTGTTTGCCGAAATCCGCGCCAAGCGTGAGATTGGGGGCACCCTGGTGGTCGAACTCCACTGGTTATGGCTCGACGCGGCGCAGCACGAACAACTCGTCGGCAACGCCAAGCCGACGGCCGACGGACATGCTCCGTGGCTCGTAAATGCCAAAGCCCTGGCGCAGCTTGCCGGCAAGGTCCCCGGCTTCCGCGGCCAGATTGCTTGCACCAATGGGCAATTGGTTCACCTGGCTTCCGGCGATAGGCAATCGGTCATCACCAGTGCCATCCCGGTCATCGGCAGCGGGGTGGGCTACCAGCCGGTGATCGAGCGGCCCAATGTGGGCGTGGTCATTGAACTTCGCCCCAGTGCCGTGCCCGGCGCCGACGCGGTCATCCTGGACGTGCAGAGCACGGTGACGCGCTGGAGCAAGCCGCGCCCGTCGGTCCGCATCGGCGCGTCCTGGCCGCCGTACCAAGTCACGGAAGGCGCGACGAAGGACGGACCCCATGAGACAACGGCACAGCCGGGCGGAGAGGCGTCGGCCCCGGTGGATCGGCCGGTCATGCCCGCCCAACGGTTGGCCACCACGGTTCGCGTGCCGCTGGGCAAGCCGGTGGTCCTGGGCGCGATGACCTTTTCGCCCACGGGGCCGGCCGGACTGGCCAAGGCAGGCGAGAATCCCACGCAGCTCTACCTGATCGCCACCACGAGCATCGCGCAGCCCGTTGCCAAGACAGAGCCGAGAAAGTCCCAGTAGGACTTAAGCCCAGTAGGTTATGCTTCAGCATAACGGAACAATCTATTGGCAAAGATGTTATGCTGAAGCATAACCTACTCGTGTGATCCATCACTCAAGGCTTGACAGACCAGTAGGGCCTAAGAGGAGCTGGAATCTTCTTCCGGCACGCCCTTGATCATCTGCAGGAACTGCGGCATCGAAGGGCAGCGGCGGGCCACGTCCGGTTCGATGCAGGCATGGATCGCCTGGGCCAGCAGGGGGTGGATATTCGGGCAGTATTTGTGAATGTCCGTCAAGGGCTGATCGTGGGTCATCGCCGCCAGGCCGGTCGTGCCACGCGGCCAAGGCAACTCGGACGTAAACAGTTCGTAGGCCGTCACGCCGAAGGCGAACACGTCGAGCCGCTGATCGGTCGGCCGGCGGCGGACCAACTCGGGGGCCATGTAGTCGGGCGTGCCGGTGCGTTTGCCCGGCGCCATGAACTCCCGCGTGGCCGGCACGGTCAGGCCAAAATCAATCAGTTTCAGATTCTTGCCGCCCTCGGTGAGGATGAAGTTTCGCGGGCAGATGTCGCGGTGGATGAAGCCGGCGGCATGGACGGCCGCCACCGCCTCGGCGGCCTCGCGCAGCAGGCGCACGCGATGTCCGTCCAGACACGGATCGCGGGCCACCAGCACGGAGTTCAAGCCCGGCCCGTCGATGAACTCCATCACCAGGTACGGCGCATTTTCCGTGGTCAGTCCGTATTCGTAGGTTTCCACGATCCGGGGGTGTTTCAGTTGGAGAGCGATTTCGCCTTCGGACGGCTTCCGCATACCTTTGAAGCGGCTTTCGACGGCGGCCGTCTTTTGCGCGTCGAGGATTTTCAGCCCGACCACTTTGCCCGACTTCAGATCGCGCGCCATGTAGAAGTTCGACATCGTGCCCGAGATGGCTTTGCGCAGCAGCGCGAACCGTTTGGGCACGTTCAACCGGCCGCCGGAAACGATCGACTTGAGTGCATTGAACAAAGGCATAAGGTGGTGGATATAATAGTGGATAGCGGATAGTGAGTAGTGGATGGTGGATAGTTGCCGGCCAGCAATTCACTATTCACTACTCACTACTTTTCGCAATAGTCGATTGTTCTTGCCAGTTCGCTCTGCAAGTCCTGGCGGCGGACGATGCGGTCGATGAAGCCGTGTTCCAGCAGGAACTCGCTGGTTTGGAAGCCCTTGGGCAATTCGATGCGGATGGTGGCCTTGATGGTGCGCGGGCCGGCGAAACCGATCAGCGCGCGGGGCTCGGCGAACACCACGTCGCCGAGCGAGGCGAAACTGGCGGCCACGCCGCCCATCGTGGGATTCGTCAACACGGAGATAAACAGGCCGCCGGCCTGATCGAAGCGGGCCAGCGCGGCGGAAACCTTGGCCATCTGCATCAGCGACAGCACGCCTTCGTGCATCCGCGCGCCGCCCCCGGAGCCGGAGATGATAATCAGCGGCAACTGCTGCTGGGTGGCCCGTTCGATGGCGCGGGTGAGTTTCTCGCCGACTACCGAGCCCATGCTGCCCATGATGAACGCCGAATCGGTCACTCCGAAGGCCACGCGCCGGCCGCGAATCATGCCCGTGCCCGTCACCGCCGCGTCCTTCAGACCGGTGCGTTGCTGCTCCTCCTGGAGTCGCTGGCGGTAGGGAATCTTGTCGACGAAATCCAGCGGGTCGGCCGGCTCGAGGTCGGCGTCCCACTCTTCAAACGTGCCCTCGTCGAGCACCTGGGCGATCCGCTGGCGTGCGGACACGTACCAGTGGTAGTCGCACTCGGGGCAAACGCCCAGCCGTTTCTCGGCTTCCTTGCGGAAGATCGTTGCCTGGCAGCCGGGGCAGCGTTTCCACAGTCCTTCCGGCACGCCCCGCTTGGGACGCTTCAGCACGTTTTTCCAACTGCTGGGGTCGGCGGGTTTGGGCGGCATCGTTGCTCCTCCTTGCTAAACGCCCGCGGCGAGCACTTCATCCGGCTCGACCGCCAGAACTTCAAACCGCCCGTGGCCGTTGGGGGCCTTCCACAGGTCGCCCAATGGCCCGTGCGCGATGAATCGCCGCGCCAGACTCAACAGCGGTTCGGGCGCCACCAGGCCGATGACGCCCTCTTTGTGGCGCTTCAGCAGCTTCACCAGCACGGCGCGGACGCGGTCGTCCGCTTCGCTGAGCATTTCGCCGTCCGGCGGGCAGACGTTCTCCGGCTGCTCCTGCCACTGGCGATAGACCTTCGGCTGCTTGCGGCGGACCTCCTCGAAGAGCATCCCCTGCCAAAGGCCCTGGTTGAGGCTCCGCAGCCGCTCCAGTTTCTTCAGCTTGATGTCCAGCGCCTTGGCGATGGATTCGGCCGTCTGCATGGCCGGTTGCGAGACGGGCGCATAGATGATTTCGATCCCCTTATCGCGCAGTTGCTCCGTGGTCTGCGCCACTTCCGCGGCTCCTTGTTCGTTCAAGGGGATGTCCAGCGATCCCTGGATTCGCTCTTGCACGTCGTAGTCGGTGGAGCCGGGACGAATCAACACGATCTGCAACATTGCTAAACCTGCACGCCTTTACGCGATTTTGCCAGGCCGGTCATCTCGTCGATGAACCGGCCGTAGTTGTCTTGGGAAAACAGGGCCGTGCCGGTGACGAACAAGTCGGCGCCGGCCTCGGCGCAAGGGCCGATGGTGTCGGCATTGATGCCGCCGTCGACCTGCAACAACACGTTGGGTCCGACTGCCGCCCGCAAGCGGCGCAGCCGCTGCGGCGCGTCCGGCTCGAACGCCTGCCCGCCGAAACCCGGCATGACGCTCATCACCAACACCAGGTCGCACAGATCGAGGCAGCCGTCGAGATCGGAGATGGGCGTGGGCGGGTCCAGCGCGATGCCCGCCCCCGCGCCCAGCGATCGAATCTCGCTTAGCAGCGCGCGCGGGTCGGGAAAAATGGGGACTGGCTCCGAGCCGTCGCACGCAAGCTTCGGAAAACGTGCGTTCGGCGAGGTGCCTGTCCCCATTTTTCCGCACGTTTCGATATGCACCGTCAGCAGATCGGCGCCGGCGTCGCGAAACGCGCGGACGTAGCGGGCCGGCTCCGAAATCATCAGGTGTACGTCCAGCGGCAGCCTGGTCGAGCGGCGGGCAGCCTCGACCACCGGCACGCCGATGCTCAGGTTGGGCACGAAATGGCCGTCCATGATGTCCAGGTGCAACATTCGCGCCCCGGCCGCTTCCAGGCGGCGGATTTCCTGCCCAAGCTCCGCGAAGTCGCAGGCCAGCAGCGACGGCTCGATCAGCGGCGCCGCCGATTGCAGTTCAGCAAGAATCCGCGAAATGGACATAGAGGAAGCGCCCCAACCCTTGGGAAAACGAACACGCGGCGGTCAAACCAACAGAAGTGCTGCGATAGCCTGTTCAGACGGCTTTGCTCCGTCCGCTCAACTGGTTGTCGTGCGACCGAACGATCGCGACCCACCGCCTCGATGGAGTTGCCGGCTTCTACGGCCGGCGTCGGCGCCGGGGACCAACTCCCCAGCCCACATTCAACAATATCATTCTAGCAGGGCGGACGCCGCACGTCTGCGCTTCTTTCGGGGGATAGCGCAAGTCGTTGCCTTGCAAGCAGTTAGTGGATCAGGCTTGCCCGTTCTTGCCGCGCCGGACCTTGCCGGCGCGCGAAGACGCCGAGGAAACTTTCCGGCGGCGGCCGGACCGCGCGGCCGTTGACGGTGCGCTGGAGAGCGGATCGGCAGCTCCGTCCAATTGCCCGCCCACCTGGCTGTTCTTGAGACGAACCTTGATCTTCTGCACATAATCCTTCGACAACTCGAAACCAATCCATTGGCGTCCGAGCTTCTTGGCAACCGCCAGCGTGGTCCCGCTGCCGCCGAAGGGATCCAACACAATCTCCGTCGGATTGGAGCAGCAGCGAATGATCCGCCCCAGAAGTTGCTCCGGCATCTGGCAACCGTGAAATCCCTGCCGCTCTTTGAACGTACCGGCGACGCGCGGGAAGTACCACGTATCCTGGTCCGGCGCAAAGCCATCGGGGAAATCTTGCGGGCGGAGAATCCACGTGTTGTCCGGCAACCGTCCGTTGGGATTCGCGCGGCCATCCGCGTACACCAATTGCCTTGCGGAAGGAATCCGAACCGCCGGATCGTCGGCGTTGAAGGTGAACTGCTTCGGATCCCTGACGAAGTAAAACAGATGTGTGTGAGAGCGACTGAATCCATTTTTGCAGTTCACGCCGAACGTGTAGTACCAGATCACCCAACTTCGGCAGGTGAAACCCAGTTCCTTTTGGGCGATGATTTTGAGCTCGGCGGCATACTCGTCGCCGATGGCCAGCCAAAAGGCGCCGCTGGGCTTCAGGGCCTTCTGAACGCCCGACATCCACTTCCGGGTCCACTGGAGATATTCGTCGTCGGCCCGCGCATCATGGTAGACGTCGTATTGGTATCCGATGTTGAAAGGCGGGTCGGCAAAGACCAGGTCGATGCTGCCCGGCGCGATCTGATCGAGACCCTCAATGCAATCCGCCTGGTATACGTCGTTTGCGGCTAATCCCACAGTTCCCTCTCCGGCAATCGCAGTCTTCCTAGGTTGACAGGTGAGTCTCTTCCGATCACGTCAGTTAATACACGATTCCCAGCCAAACGCCAAGCCCCCGTCTCGCCTGGGCGAACTTTGGGGGCCTCGCCGCAGAAGATGGACCTCACCGTCCGCGATGTGCGCGACGGGCAGAAGCGCGAATTGCGGACCCGGCTGCGGTACTAAAGGGGGGGTGATGCAATACGGACGGCCTTTGTAACCGAATAGTAACAAGCTCCTCCCGGGGGTTTGACAGCCACCGCGGGGATCGGCATGATAAGGGAGTCTCTTTTCCGCCCCCGGAACTCGGCGGGAACTTTCGGCCGCGGCCGCGCGTCATAAGTAGTGAGCCTGCTGTGAACGACGACGCCCAACTGATCGACGAAGCGCTGGCGGGCCACTCGGATGCCTTCGGGCAACTGGTCCTGAAGTATCAGGATCGGCTGTTCAATACGGTCGTCCACGTGGTCGGCCACGCCGAGGACGCCCGGGACATCGTGCAGGAAGCACTGGTCCAGGCGTTGATCAAGTTGGACACGTTCAAGCGGCAAAGCGCGTTCTACACCTGGCTGTACCGCATCGCCTTCAACGTGGCCATCACCCACCGGCGGCGAAAGCGGCCGGCCGTGTCGTTGGACCGCGCGCGGGAAATCGGCGCTATGGAGCCGTTGGACGACGAGGATGGACCCGCGGAAGCCTTGGATCGCAAGGAGTGTTGCCGGCAGGTGCGCGAGGCCATTGCACAACTGGGAGAAGAACATCGGGCCGTGTTGGTGCTTCGGGAGATCGACGGCTGCTGCTACGAAACCATCGCCGGCATCCTCGACCTGCCCGTCGGCACGGTCCGCAGCCGGTTGCATCGGGCCCGGTTGCAGTTGAGGGAGGAGTTGAAAGAGGTGTTGGCGAACGAAGGGATTAGAGATTAGTTGTAGTTGTAGGTTATGCTTCAGCATAACAGATCGGCGACCCGGTCGGACGATATGCTGAAGCATAACCTACGCCGCTGTTCGCTGATAGCTGACAGCTTTACTGCGTCGGATGGGTGCCATGAATACGTTGCCGGAAAATGAACTGTTCAGCGCATATCTCGACGGCGAATTGACCGCCGCCGAGCAGGCGCAGATGGATCGTTTGCTGGCCGCCAATCCGGCCGCGCGGCAACTGCTCGACGAGCTGCGCACCCTGAGCACCACGCTGCAATCGCTTCCTCAGCAGAAGGTGGGCGAAGACCTCGGCCCGCGGGTGGTGCGGATTGCCGAACGCCGCATGCTGACCGAGGAACCGCCGGGCGACGTGGAGCGGGCGCAGTTTGCGGCCGTGCCGCTGGCGCGGTCGATCTTCCGTCGCATCCTACAGCCGAGGGCCGTCGTCTGGCTTAGCATCACTGCCGTGGTTGCCGCGATGATAATGCTCAACGAGCGGCAACGCCCCGCGCCGGCGGGCAAGGCGGATCGAGAAGTGGCCCTTGCCCCGGCGACGCCCAAGAGGGCTTTGCCGCCGTCGAGCATGTCGGCCGCTCCCGATGCGCTTGCCAAGACAACCGACTCGAAACCGGCCGAGTTGAAGAGGGATAAGGACGGCGGCTGGAAAGCAGACAAGACGAAAGAGTATCTGGCCTCTGAGGAAAGGCCGGCTGCGGCGCCCGGTGCGCCGCCCGCCGAACACGCTCCGGAAAAGCCCGCTGGTCCGCCGCCGGATCGCGACTTGGCAATGGCGAGGAAGCCGGCGAGCGTGCCCGGCGAACCGGCCATGCCGAGACCATCGGCGCCCGCGCCTGCGGCAGAAACCGCAACGCTCGATGCGCCGGCGACGCCGTCCGACAATAGTACTATGCCGTCCGGCAATGCCGGGAAACGGCCCGCATTCGCCGGCAAAGGTGGTTCAGGCGCATTGGGTATCGGCGGGGAAGGCGAATGGGCCGCGCCGAAATTGGCCGCCAAGAAAGGCCCGACCCCCGCCAAGAACGCGCCGCCGGCCACGAAGGCCGGCGGACGACCGGGTTTCTTCGAGGATGATATAACGCAAACCGAGCGGGAGACCGTGGCCGAACAGACCGACGGCGGTAAGCAGGGTCGTCGCGGCAGGCAGATCGTTCCGGCCGTCGGCGACGGCGTGCTGGTGGTCCGCTGCGACGTCAGCCCCGAGGCGCTGAACAAAAAGGCGTTCGACAAATTGCTCGACGCCAACGGAATTGCCTGGCGCGAAGACGAAGCCTACGAGGAAGCTGAAAGGGGTCACGGCACACACGTCCTTGCCGAGAAGGCGGCGGGCGACAAGAAGTCCGGAGAATTAAACCTCAAGGAGAAGCAGCAGTCGCAGGAAGGCCGGAAGATGCGGCAAGGGGGCGGAACTGGACCGTTGGACGTGGTGTACGTCGAGGCCACACCCGCCCAAATTGAGGCCACGCTCGCCGGATTGGCCGCGCAGCCCAACGTGTTCCTGTCGGTCTCGGTGCAGCCGGCGCCGGGCGAGGCGCTCCAGAAATCGTTGAGCCAGTACAACCGTCGCGGCGAGGAACAATCCAAGGCGGAGGGCGGGCACGACGACAGATATCGCGCCAAGGATGCCCCGCGCCTTCCAGGGAAAACGGCGCAGTCCGGGCTGGCAGCCAACGATGCGCTGCAAATCCGCGACGAGGAACGGCCTGACGACGACAAGTTCAGCTACGCTCAGCGCATCCGGACGCCCGGCGCCACGCCGGACAAGAGCGGCCCCGGCGACCAGACCCTCAGCGGCGCCAACACCTACAACGGATCGACGGCCATTAACGGCGGCGCGGGCCCGCTAAAACTCGAAAAGAAACCCGAAGCCAAGAAGGATTTGGGAGGCGTGCAGACGACGGAAGGCGTGGCAGGCGGACTCGCTCGCGCACAGCTCAAGTCGCAGCCCATGCCGCGCGGCGGCAATAAGGCGGACGCCGATCAGCAGGCGGGCCGCCGCGACGTGCCCGCTAAGCAGCCCGCTGTAGAAGAACGGGGTCAAGAATCCAAGTCTGCCGACGAGCAGCAATCGCAATCATCGCAGCCATTCGAGGCCCGACAAGCGGACGGCTTGGCGCGGACGCAACGGGTGCTGTTCGTGCTCCGCGTGGTGGACGGCGGTTCTCCTCCCGCCGCGGCTGCCGTTCGCACCAAAGCTGCGGAGGCGGATGCCGCTCGCCAGGCTGCCGAACCGGCCGCCGAGCCGGTGCAGCAGCAGAAGTTTGGTCATTGACCGATCTGCCGCTTCGCTATCTCGCATTTCTCACCACGGTGGGGCAGACATTCTTGTCTGCCCCGCTTGCCGACATTTCAAGGGCAGACAGGAATGTCTGCCCCACCGAACGCTCTGTCGTCGATTGGCCCCGTTTGGCGAGAAATGCGGGCTATCGACACGTTTTCCACTCTCCGCGGTTGCCGGCGTGCTGCCAAGCTCCCGGGGGTGTGTACTCTTTTTCTCGGGAATTCCCGGCCTCGGACGGCCGTTACCGGCCGTGTCGCCGGGGCTCGCTGGAACGCCGCCGGCCCGGTGCGGTAGAATGGGTCCCGGTCACCCACGTCGAGGTTCGTAGGCTGGGACCGCGTCTGGTCTTCTCCACAGCCGAGAGAAGTCAGGGCGCGACACCCGGCCTACGAACATTTTGGTCCCGCACAGGACTGCACCCGAGGAAAGGAATTCGCCGCATGGAAGAGCTATCGACGCTTGTCGCGGACGCTTCGACGCAGTACGTCGGCCGCTGGAACCGCCTGATCAGCACCACGAACTGGGAGAAGGGCCGCATCATCTGCGACTGGCGGCAGGCGATGCAGCAGGCCGGCGCGCCGGCGGGAAGCTGCACCGACGAGGTCTGGAGCCGCGAGGTGGGCAACGTCAGCCCGCAGCACGTCGGCCGCCTGCGACGGACGTGCGAACGCTTCGGCGCGGTCCACGATCAGTATCCCGGCCTGTACTGGAGCCACTTCCAGGCGGCGATCGAGTGGCCCGACGCCGAGATGTATCTCGAAGGGGCCGTGCAGAGCGGCTGGTCGGTGGCGCAGATGTGCGATCAGCGCTGGGAGGCCCTCGGCGTGGCGGCGGATTCGCGGCCGAGCGCGTCGGACATCATGGCGGGCGAGATGGATGAGGACGCCGACGCCGCGGCGCCGGGGACCATTTCCGATTCGCTGGCCGAGGTGCATGGCGCGGAAGACGCCTTTGAAGACGACGCGGACGCCGACGCGCACCACCGGGAGCCGGCTGAATCGCGGGAGGCGGCCGACTCGTTGGCCGACGCGGCGACGACCGAGCCGCTGCGCCCCTTCGCGTCGTTGCCGCCGCTGCCGCCGGACGTGAAGGAAGCCTTCGAGCTAATGAAGCTGGCCATTCTCAACCACAAGGTTTCCGGCTGGCGGGAGATCGCCCGCAACGACGTGCTGGCCGTGTTGGATTCGCTCAAGCAGTTGGCGTTGGCGCCGGCAGAGTAATCTCTATGATCCCCCGCGGTTGGGCGAACGGGCCGCTGGTGCCGTTCACGCCGTACAACGTCTCCCACACGTCGTATTGCAGGATGACAAGGAACGTAAACAAGAATCCACACAGCACTCCAGCTACATACCAACGGCCAAAAAAGGGAATTTTGCGAGGAAGGACCAGGATATTGGCCAACGCGGGCGTGCCGAAGATAATGATTATATCGTGGGCCACACAAAACGTCGGCCCGAGTAACTCGCGGCAACGAACAGCGCCGACCACACCGAGCAGGGCCAGTTCAATGCCCAAGCCGGCAAGGACGACACACGACACCCAGAAGAATAGCTCAGCAATAGCCGGTAGTTTGGACACCACCTTGTCGAGGATTATAGAATAGCCAAGACCTGCGCAAATGCCCGCTGGAAAGGAAAAGAGTATGGCAAAGTTTTCCATGCGATCAGACCTTCGGCGGTTGGGCTTCCTCTGTGCAGGCTGCGGCGCTGAGATTCGCTTTCCAGCGGCGGGCGGACTGAATGCCGCGAAACAACCAGCGGCCGAGAACCAAGACCAGCAATAGAAGGACGGTCAGCAGCAGCAGTCCCACGATCTCAACGATGGTGTAAACGAGGCCCGGCAGGCGGAATTGCGCGTAGAATCCGCCGGGGTACGGACGGAGAACCAGAAGCAAGAAGTACATCAGGAAATTCGCGCCCGGAACAGCCCACAAGAGTTGACGAATCTGGCTCGTGAAAAACATCAGCAGCGACCCGCCAATCAGACTGATGCCGACGCTGCCAGCGACGAGAATCATCGCGCTGACGACGAATACCGCGGCGATGGCGTCCATAACCGGATCGCCCGATCCGCCACCGCGACCGTGACCGCCGTGGTCGCACTGGAGAACGAAATCGAGGTTGCACCACAAAGCGAAAGCCAGCCGGGTCAACAGGCCGTTGCCAATTGCAGTGAACATGGGGAGAAGACTCCGAAGCGTATTTTTTATGGACTGTGAGGAAAGTAATGGTCGGTATTGGAAAGGGGTGGCATGGGTAAGCGAAGCTTACCCGTGGAGTGTTTTCCGCGATTTCTGGCACACGGGTAAGCTTCGCTTACCCATGCCACCCCGACATTATTCTATTAACAGTCAATACCGACCGGCTATAGTGGATGGTTCCTTGAGGCGGCGGTGCAGCAGCACGGCCCCCGTGACGGCAGTGGTCAGAAACACGGCATTCACTACGGGTATCAGGGCCAACATCGCCACAGCCGTGCCCAAGCCGAGGGTGTGTGGACGATGCCGGCGGGTGAAAGCGAGCTTTTCCGATCGCCGCAGGCCGCGCAACGAAAGCGGATAGTCGAAATACTCGAAACCGAGGGTTGAGCAGGTGAAGTAATAGCTCCCAAGCAGCCCCAGAACCGTGCCGACTCCGGGCACGATCTGCACGACGATACATCCGGCGTTGACCAGCGCCAAGAGGCCCACCGCCCGCAGTGCGTCGACCGCCTGGGGCCAGAACGGCACGTCCCGGAGGTCTTCCGGGCGAGTGCCGATTTGAAGTTCCACTTGCCGGGCGAGTCTATCGTAGAACCAGCCGCAGAGAATCGTCTGGAGCGCCATCCACGCCGTGACCGCCAGGCCGATCACCGCGACCACGAACAATCCGGCCACGAGCAATTCGGCCAAGCCCCACAGCCAGCCGTCGCCGAACTTGGGATGGATCGCCGTGAAGAAGTAGACGCCCGTTGCGATCAGAATCATCAACAGCAGGCCGGTGATCAGCAGGTTCACAACGACGGGGAGGATTCCGTATCGCCAGAGCGACGGATTGCGGGCCATGTGGCGCAGGCCGTCCCACGGGGTCATAAGGCCCTCGCGGAAGTCCTGCCAGGCCGAGGCGGCCGCCCATGGGTCATCTCGCGCTTCGAACTCGTCAACCAGGGCTTTCATGGCACGTCAGTTCTTCGCCGCGAACAGCTCCGCGTATTCCAGCGTCCAGTTGTCGATCATCTCGGTGAACGAGGTGAGATCGACTTCGGCCAGCCGCTGGTAGTGGCTGCGATTGTAGACTTCCTTGTTATGGATCGTGCCCTTGGCGGCGAGTTCCAGAACATAGGATTCGGCCAGGGGCCGGACGACCATTTCCAGGCGGCTGAAGCGGGTGGCGCGGCGGCTGGGCTCGATGCGGAGATCGTCGCGGCTGACGACCGCTCCCCAGCCCCGTTCGCCGACGATGGTTTGAAACTGGAAACCGGGGAAACGGTCGGCCACCTGCTGCAAGCAGCGTTCGATGCGTTCGGACAGTTCGAGCCGATACTGCGAGTGCAGCCGTTGCAGTTCCTGCTCGTTGATGGCCCGATCGCGGTCGGCCCGCTGGCGGGCGGTGCCCACGCGGCGTCCGCGCTCGATGGCTTTTTCCAGTCGTTTCTCGAAGTCCATCGTCTAGGCACTCGGTCCGTCTTGAGCGGCCGGAGGTGGTTCAGCGTCGGTCGCTTGGGTCGGCTCAACGACCTGCTCCGGGCGATCGTTGGGGGGTTGCTCTTTCTGCTGATAGAATTGCAGCAGGTCGCCGAAGGTGCGCAGCGGCTCCTTGCCTTCTTTCATCGCCTCGGTGATGGGGATCAGCGGCTTGGGACGCGGTTTCGGCTGGTGCGGCGGGCCGTGCGGCTTGGGCCGATCGTGGCCCTGCGATCGCGGCGGCCGCGCGCCGCGCTGTTGGCCGGCGTCGTGCGGCGGCCGGCCGTGTCCGTGTTGCCGGTCGCGCCGCGGCGGGACGTTCTCCCCGGCAGGCTTCTCTCCGGCGGGCTTCTCTCCGGCGGGCTTGGCGCTGGTGGGCCTGGCCCCGTGCCGGGGATGCTTGGGACGTTCCGTGCCCGGCGGAACCATCGTCAGCGATACCCGCCGCCGTTGCTTATCCACCCCGACCACCCAGACCCTGACAACGTCGCCGACGGCCACCAGGTCGTGCGGATCGCGGATGTACCTGTCGGCCAGCCGGCTGACGTGGACCAGCCCGCTGTCGTGCATGCCGATGTCGACGAAGCAGCCGAAATCGACCACGTTCAGCACGGTGCCGGTCAATTCCATGCCCGGCGAGAGGTCTTCGAGCTTGATGATGCCGCGCTTGAAGACAGGGGCGGGCAGGTCCTCGCGTGGATCGCGGCCGGGCCGGGCGAACTGCGCAAGAATGTCCCGCAGCGTCAGCGCGCCGACCTCCAACTCCTTGGCCAGCGAATCGAGGTCCACTTGCCCTGCGCGCTCGGCCAGCGCGGCGACGGCGTCCTTCTCGCGCAGATCGGTGGGCGCCCCGTGCAGCTTCTCCAGCACGCGGTTGGCCACCGGGTAGCTTTCCGGATGAATCCAGGTGGCGTCCAGCGGATTGTCGCCGGCGGGAATCTTCAAGAACCCGGCCGCTTGCACGAACGTCGCCTCGCCGAGGCCGGGCACTTGGCGCAATTGCTCGCGGGTGCGGAAGGGGCCGTGCTCGCGCCGATGCTCGTACAGCCGCCGCGCCGTCAGTTGGTTCAACCCGGAAACGTAGCGCAGCAAGGCCGGGCTGGCGGTGTTCACGTCCACGCCCACGTAGTTCACGCACGATTCCACCACGTCATCCAAGGAGGTCTGCAGGTGTTTTTCCTTCACGTCGTGCTGATACAGCCCGACGCCGATGCTGGCCGGATCGATCTTCACCAGTTCGCTCAAGGGATCCTGCAAGCGGCGGCCGATGGAGATCGCGCCGCGGAGGGTGGCGTCGCAATCGGGCAATTCCTCGCGGCCGATGCGGCTGATCGAATAGACGCTGGCCCCGGCCTCGTTGACGATCACGTAGGCGACGCCCTGCTCCTTGAGATCCTTCTCGATCAGTCCGGCGAAGAAGTCCTCGGTGGCGCGGCATGCCGTGCCGTTGCCCACCACCACGACCGTAAGCTGGTGGCGTTGAATCAGGTCCAGGGCCTTTTGCCGCGCCTCTTCGCGCCGTTCTTGTTTGCCCACCAGGAAGATGACGGCCTGGTCGAGCAGATTGCCGAACTGGTCGAGCGCGGCCAGTTTGCAGCCGCTCTTGAAACCGGGATCGACCGCCAGCAGTCGGTGGTTGTGCACCGGCGGCTGCAACAACAGGTTGCGGAGATTCTTGGCGAAGACTCCGACGGCGTGCGATTCGGCCAGGTCGGTCAACTCCCGGCGGATGTCCCGCTCGAGGCTGGGAACGATCAGCCGGCTCAGCGCATCGCGGGCGCAACCGCGCAGGTAGTCGGCGTGCGGATGGCCTGGCGGCACGAGCATCTCGTCGAGAATGTGTACCATTCCCTGAAGATCGCACTCGATCCTCACCCGCAAGATTCGCGCCCGCTCGCCGCGGTTGATCGCCAGGATGCGATGCGGCGGAATCTTCTTGATGCTCTCGCGATAATCGAAGTAGTCGCGGAAGGCCTTGATCCGCTTCTCTTCGAGTTTCTTCTTTTTAAGTTCGCGATTCTTCAGGTGCGCTTGCTTGGCCTGGGCCCGGGCGAGTCTTCGCTGGGCGGCCGTGCTGGGCGGCGGCTCTTGCACTGGCGAACCGGTCGCCGCTGCCTCTGGTAGAGGGCTAGCCGAAGCGGTCCCCTCTCCTTCCGGGCCAGGGTTCGCCGAAGCGGTCCACTCTCCCGCCGGGAGAGGGCTAGGGTGAGGGCTGACTTCCGATTCCGCAGCAATAGCAATAGGAGGCGCGGAGACCTCCACGTCCACGGGCTGCAACCCGTGGGCTTGTGGCGCCGCATCGGCTTGCGGCGCCCCGTCGGCCTGCGGCAATTCGTCAATCGGCGATGCGGCGACATTCACCGGCGGCAGCGGTTCCTCCGCCCGCGCTTCCACCAATTCCGTTGGCGGTGGAGTCTCGGCGATTGGTTTTGCCTCGCTCTCGGCGGTCGGCTTTGCCTCGATGGGCAACCCGATGCTGACCAGCACGCCCGTGTGGTGCAAAACGTCTCGCAATCTCTGCCGCAGTTCCGCCTGCTCGCTGAAATGCTCGGCCAGGATGTGGCCCGCGCCCAGCAGCGCGTCGGCGGCGGTGGGAACTTGCCGATCGGTGCTGACGAAGTCGGCGGCCCGGGCGTCCAAGTCGATGCACAGCGGGGCGGCGTCCAGGATTTCGTGGGCGAGTTCTTCCAGTCCCCGGCTGCGGGCAAGCGTGGCCAGCGTCTGCTTCTTGGGCTTGTACGGCAGATACAGATCTTCGAGCCGCTTGGTGGTGGTGGCGGCGAGGATCTGCTTGGTGAGCTTCTCCGTCAGTTTTCCCTGCGATTCGATCGAACGGAGGATCGTCTGCTTGCGGTCGGCCAACAGCCGCATTTTTGCCAGCCGCGTCTGAATGTCCCGCACCTGCTCCTCATCCAGCCCCCCCGTTTGGTCCTTGCGGTAGCGGGTGATGAATGGGACCGTGTTCCCCTCGTCGAGCAATTCGACGGTCGCCTGTATCTGGCGCAATGGGACGTCCAAGCCGCGGGCAACCTGCCGCAGATCAATCGTTACCGTACTTGCCATAATCGGTCCATATTACCCGGACAAGCCGCACGCCACGGAATATCGGCTTCCCGGGCGTTACCGCGCCAGGAGGGCTGGCGGGCAAAATCGGCATTTTCCTCGAAAAAGGTCAAACCCGCAAGACACCTGCTGCCGATACAGTATGAAATAGACAGGGTGGGTACATCAAGGAAGGAACGCCCATGCAAGCCAGCCATCTGCGCGTCTATTATGGCCCCCAGGAAGAGACGACCAAAGTCACCGTTGCCGATACCCACCGTGAAACCGTAACCGTCCCCTTGATGGAAATCATGCCGCTGTTGGCCGATGCGGTCCAATCGGAGCGGACTTGGCTGCGGGACTTCGCCGACGATGAAGTCACCATCTCGATGGACCTTTACGAAGTCATCCTAGCTTACCAGCATTACCGCCGCCCATCGGCTTGAGGCCGCTGGCGCCGGCGGTAATCTCCGGCCATCGAGCCAGCCCGGTCCCCAGCGTCCCGGGCTGCTTGTGTTTCTTGTAGGTTATGCTTCAGCATAACGGAACAACCTATTGGCAAAGATCAAAGATGTTATGCTGAAGCATAACCTACTGAGATTGGACCCTTAGTGTCGCCCTATTGCATCCACCGCCTCTGCACGGTTGGGGTAAGCGCGCCAGAGCGTTTCCAGCCGGGTGACGCGCAGCACGTCGGCGCAGAAGGGCTGCAGCCCGCATAAGACCATCGTCCCGCCGCGTTCGGTCAGCCGCTTCCACGTCCGCACGAGCAACTCGATGAATGTCGAGCCGATGAAGCCGGTTTGCGACATGTCGAGCACCAACCGGGGCGGATCGGCCGTGGCGGCCTGCGTCAACAACAAGCCGCCAACCTCATCGAGAGCGTCGAGATCGAGCGAATCGTAGCTGGCCCCCAGCTCGATCACCGTGCAGCCCGGTTGGTGGATCAATTCAGCCATACACGGGTAGTCTAGGGCCGATGTGCGAGAATGGCAAGGGCTTGCTCCCCATGAGAGGGGGTGCGTCGGGTCGCCGTTCCGCTCGGCCGCGATTCGTGGTAAAAGGATTCCTGTGAGCGACAACCAGCCGTCCCCATCATCGCCGAAGCACATCGCCGAATTGATCGAGATGATCAAGGAGTCGGCCGACAAGCTGGCCAGCGACAAGACCAGCCGGGGCGATCTGAAGATTATCAGCCGCACGCTGCGGGAACTGCGGTACGCCTTCAAGGTGTTCTCGCCCTACCGGCGGAGCCGCAAGGTGACTGTCTTCGGCTCCGCCCGCACCACGGCCGACCAGCCCGCCTACCGTCAGGCGCTGGAGTTCGGCCGGGCGATGGTCGAGCACGGCTGGTTCGTGGTAACCGGCGGGGCCAGCGGGATCATGGAGGCGGGCCACGTCGGGGCCGGCCGCGAACACTCGATGGGCCTGAACATCCTCCTGCCCTTCGAGCAATCCACCAACCCGATTATCGCCGGCGACCGCAAGCTGGTGTACATGAAGTACTTCTTCACCCGCAAACTGATGTTCGTCAAGGAGAGCGACGCCTTCTGCCTGATGCCCGGCGGCTTCGGCACGCTCGACGAAGGGCTGGAGGTGCTCACGCTGTTGCAGACGGGCAAACACGACATGATGCCCGTGGTGCTGCTGGACGAGCCGGGCGGCGGCTATTGGACCGCACTACAGGATTTCTTCCAGCGGCAGTTGCTCGATCGCGGCATGATCAACGAGGAAGACCTGTCGCTTTACCGGCTGACCGACCGGGTGGATGAGGCCGTCGAGGAGATCCTCGGCTTCTATCGCGTGTATCAGAGCATGCGTTACGTCCGCCACAACCTCGTGTTCCGGCTGCAGCGGACGCTCGGCGAAGAGTTGCTGGCCGAGATCAACGACCGCTTCCACGACATTCTTCTCGCCGGGCAATTCACCCTTGGCGGCCCGCTGCCCGAAGAACGCGAGGAGTCGGAGGTTGCCGCCCTGCCCCGGCTGATCTTCCAGTTCAACCGTCGCGACTACGGCCGGCTGCGGCAGTTGATCGATTTCATCAATCAAAAACAAAGGGGACATTCTACTTTTTCGCTTGCGGGAGATGAATAGCGGCAGTAAAAATCCGTGCATGGCAAGAACGGCACGGGCATCGGTGGGCGGGGTTTGCTATCATGTGCTCAATCGGGGCAACGCCCGGGAGGAAGTGTTCCACAAGAAGGAGGATTACGCCGCTTTCCTCGATCTGATGGAGGAGGCGTCCGCGCGGTTGCCGATGCGGTTGCTCGCTTGGTGTTTGATGCCAAACCATTTTCATCTGGTGCTGTGGCCGCACGACGACGGGGATCTGAGCCGATGGATGCAATGGTTGATGACCTCGCACGTGCGGCGATACCATCGGCACTGTCATTCCAGCGGACACGTCTGGCAAGGACGTTTCAAGGCGTTTCCGATCGAGGAGGACGACCACTTGTGGACGGTCTTGCGTTACGTGGAACGGAATGCCTTGCGGGCGAATCTCGTCGGCCGCGCGGAAGATTGGCCGTGGTCCTCGGCGGCGGCGTTTGGTGGCGGGAAACGTGCGGCGATGAGGGATCCCGGTCCGGTCCCCCGCAACGTGGACTGGCTCGATTGGGTCAACCGGCCGCAAAGCGAATCCGAACTGGCGGCCTTGCGGAAGTGTATCGAACGCGGTACGCCTTACGGAAGCGAGTCGTGGCAACACGCCACGGCGGAACGATTAGGGCTCGAAGCGAGCCTTCATCCGCGCGGCCGTCCCCGACTTCCCGAGAAAAAGTAGAATGTCCCCTTTGTTTCCTATCAACGAAACAACATCCAACCCGGAACGCGATTCCGTGTCAATGTAGGAGAATAGATGGATGTCTGCAAAAACTCTATTGCAACCGCGGCTTTACTTTTCGTACCGCCAGTTCTTCGTCTACGACTTCTCCGTTGATACCCCTGGGTCTATCTGGACAGATGCACATAGCGCGCAAGGGTTTGCCAGGCGTGAATCTGCCGTATCTTTTGGCACGCTTCTGGAGTTTGGATACGCCGATGTTTCCTATCGCCGAGATCCGTTCCAGCCCTACGAAGCATACGAGCGGGTAATTGCGGTGCCGTTCGTGGTTTCCACCGGAAGGGTCGTAGTTGACGGACCGGAAGAGATTAATATCGGGCGTCTCTTTGAATTGCCACCAGGCAATTATCAGATTGTCGCTGCTCAGCGCGTTGTCGGTGATGAGGAGGAACTTATTGATCTTTTTGTCGAGAAGGTTGACGAGCCGTTACGGAATAGCAAGGTAATCGTAGCTGATGCACTGCTTAATCCGCCTGTTCACTTGGTTGAGACAGCGGAGATTGCGTGAGGACCGCGCATTCCGGGGGGGGTGAACAATGGGGACATTCTGCTTTTCTGACCAGGACTGGACGGTCGACGACCTGGGCAACGTGCTCACGCTTCGGGATTCGATCAACAACACCACGACTTGGGCCTACGACTACCTCGGCCGCACGGCCAGCGAGACCAACGCCTTCGGCAGCCGCACCTATCAGTACGATGACGACAACAACCTCGTCAAGGCGGTTGACCGCGAAGCGCACAAAGGGAGCGCACAAAGGGGACATTCTACTTTATTTCACTGCTGTCCGGTTAAGGTTTTGGATTTTTGATACAAGTGTAGAAGCTATTGGGTGTTACGGTTACAAATGGTTGTTTTCGACTTCAACTCGGACGTAGGCTATAGCCATTTCCAGCCCGCTGCAGCGGGGAAGGAGATGGGCTATGTACGCCGGACAATTCATCTTTGCTCGATTGGAGATCGGCATGCAAAGCGGGCCCACCTCGGCGCGCAATTTGGACCCACCCCTGATCTAAGATAGCCGCTGGGGGAAGTGGCGGGAAGGGGTTGCGTTACTCCTGTTTCTCGGGTTTTGAGGACTGCTCTGACTTCTTCGGCTTCTTCGCTTTCAGCGATTCCCGGAAGCGGTAACTCTCACCGTTCATCTCGAAGATGTGGCAGCGGTGTGTCAGCCGGTCCAGCAAGGCCGCCTTCATCCGCTCGCCCTGAAACACCTGCCCCCAGTCGCTGAAGGCCAGGTTGCTGGTGATCAGGATGCTGGCCCGCTCGTAACGGTCGGCGAACACCTGGAACAGCAGTTCCGCGCCGGTGCGGCTGAACGAGAGATAGCCGAGTTCGTCGCAGATCAGCAGGTCCGTCTTGTCCAGGTGGGTGAGGAAGCGATCCAGTTGGTATTGCTTCTGGGCCTCTTCCAGGCGGTTGACCAAGGCGGCGGCCGTGAAGAACCGTACCCGGCGGCCCTGGCGACAGGCAGCCTGGCCCAACGCGATCGCCAAGTGCGTTTTTCCCGTGCCTGGCGCGCCGATCAGACAGACGTCCTCGATTTGCTTGTCCCACACCTGGTCGTGATAGTTCTGAAGCCAAGCCATCAATTCGGCAACCTCTTTGGCCGGCAGTTGGGCTATGGCCGATTCAATTTCCGTGACGCTCATATCCCACCATAGGGCACGAAGCGAACTTTCATCCCCACTTGAGGAGTGTACCAAGGTAATTCCAGATACCATGAAAAGCGGGGAGGATCAAAGCAACAAAGGGGGGGACAAAAGGGGGAATGAAATAATGGGAGGGAGGACCGCGCCGAGCGCATTCCACGAACTAGTCCTGCAATCTGGAGAAACCACACTGACTTTGCCGATAAGGGTGCTGCTGCTGGATTCGCCGATGGTGCGCCCAGTCTGCGCGTTACTTCCGGCGGGGGGGTAAAGTGCAAGTAGTGCCAAGGCAGCCGGCTATCCGATAACTACTCAACGAAGCATCCAATGGCTGCGGTTCCAGCCGCTTTACGGAGATACCGGCCGTGAGTCAGGACATCAATGTGTTGGCACTGGTGAAAGGGGCCGAACGCTACGTCTTTCTCTACGACGACGCCAGTCGCGCCGAGACCTTGCGGACTCTGGGACGCTATGCCTCGAACCCGGAACTCAGTTTCACCTGGTACGACGCCGCCGTGCTGAGCCAGAAGATTCGCCAGGAGAGCCAGAAGTACGTGCCCGTCTCGCGTTTCGAGTTGCCGCTGCCCAGCGATATGGACGAATACCGCTAACGCGATGCGTACCGCCGTCGCTCGCTTTCTGCAGTTCCTGGCCGTCGAGCGCAATGCCTCGGCGTACACCGTCAAGAGCTATCGCGAAGACCTCGCGGCGCTGGCCGATTATCTTGCCGAGTCGCACGGCGGCGATCCACCGGCGCCGGGCGACATCACGGTGCTCGATCTGCGCGGTTACGTGGCGGCGTTGCACGAGACGGGCTACGCCAAAACCACCATTGCCCGGCACCTGGCCTCGCTGCGCAGCTTCTTCCGCTTCGGCCAGCGCGAGGGCTGGACCAAGACGAACCCCGCCAAGCCGCTGCGGAATCCGCGCAAGGGGCGGACGCTGCCGCACTTCCTTTCGGCCGAAGACCTGGGCCGGCTGTTCGACGCCCCGCCGCCCGACGAGCCGATGGGCCTGCGCGATCGGGCGATTCTCGAGACGATGTACTCCGCCGGGCTGCGCGTCAGCGAGGTGGTGGGGCTGGACGACGCCGATTTGGACTTCGAGGCCGCCGTGCTCCGCGTGCGCGGCAAAGGCCGCCGCGAACGCATGGCACCCCTCGGCTCCTACGCCTTGCGGGCGCTGAGGCGCTGGCTGCCGCTGCGCAAGCTTCACCGCCATCAGGCTGCCGGTGCGGCGGCGCCGGTGTTCGTCAACAAGTTCGGGCGGCGCCTCACCACGCGAAGCGTCGCCCGAATGTTGGAGAAATACCTGAACCTCACCGGCCTGGACGCCCGCACCACCCCGCACTCGCTGCGGCACAGCTTTGCCACTCACTTGCTCGATCGCGGCGCCGATATCCGCAGCGTGCAGGAGCTTCTCGGGCACAAGAGCCTGGTGACGACGCAGATCTATACGCACGTCAGCACGACCGCGCTGCGCGCCGTCTATGAGAAGGCGCACCCGCGGGCGAAGTAGGCACGGATTAGGGATTGGCGATTGATTTGGGGCAAGCGAGGGCCCTGTATTGGGCCAGCACAGCCTTGAATAATCCGGGCTACCGTTCCAGGTTGTCGCGGCCGCCCTCCTCGCCCAGGGCCATCGTCGTCACGCGGCGGTCCCACTGCAAACGGCTGACTTGCGGACACGACTTCAGGGCATCGAGCACCTTCTGCGGGGGCGGTCCCGGATCGAAGGTGATGTGGACCTGCTGGATCCCGTCGAGCAATTTCACCTTCACGTCCTTAACAGCCCGTTGAAAAGGTACATGTTGGGGTAGCCAATCCGCTTGTTACAAAGTTGTTACACCCCCCGGGTGTTATGTATGCTAAAATCGTTCCATACGGAAAGCAAGGAACTTTGCGGCGACTGAAACGTCTAACATCAGGTTCCATCCTCATATCTCACCAATGCAGGAGCAAAGATATGCGACGGCTTCTAGTCTTCACATTTTCGACAGTGATCCTTATTGGAGCAGCATCGCGGGCAATGGCCCAGGCCGATGCCCAAGCGGCCTTTCAACAAGCGAAGGCGGCCTACCAGGCCGGGAAGTTTGCCGAGGCCCGCGACCTGGCCGCCAAGGCCGGCGAAACCGACCCCAAGAACCCTGAGGTCTTCCTGCTGCTAGGCAAGGCCCAATACCAGCTTGGTGAATTAGACGACGCCCTGGCGGCCTGGAAGAAGACCCTCGCACTGGCCCCGCAGGAACCGCTGGCGGCCAAGATGATCGAGTCGCTGCAATCGCGGCGGACCGATGTCGACACCCGGATCAAGCTCGTCGCCGCGCTGCTGGCGGAGAAGCTCTTCGCCCCGGCAGCCGACGAATGCCGCAGTCTGCTGGAGAACAAGTCGCTGGGGGCATCGCAACGGGCCGCCGTGAAGATGCTCCAAGCCGAACTGGCGGTCAAAACGGGCCAACATGTCGAGGCCCAACGCATCCTCCAGGAACTGGCGACCCTCTATCCCAAGCAGGTCGATCCGCTCCAGGCAAACCTGCTGTTGGGAGAGGCCAAACTATTGGAGAGTCACGAAGCGGCGAGTGCGGTGGGCATCGAGCTGCTGAAAAAGATCGTGGCCGATCAGTCGGAAAGTTCCGCCGCCGCACGCGCCGGTTTCGATCTGCTGGAGTTCGACCTGCGACAGGGTGTCGATCCGCGCAAGGTCCAAGCGATGGACGCCTGGCTGGCCGGCCACTTGAAGCACGAGCGCGCCCGCTTCGCCCGGGAACTGCTGCTGGGCTACAATCTCCTGCTGGCGCGCCAAGAGAAGCGGGAACCCGCCGAATTCGCGCATGCGGGCCTCTCATACTACGAGACGCAGGCCCTGGCGGCAGGCGATGCGCTGCTGCGGCAGACCGTGCGCGACGATGCGGCCAAGGCCGTCGCCGACCAGTTGCTCAACCACTTGGAATCGGTCTGCGGGGGCCATCGCGCCTACCGGGCAGTGGAACAGGGGACCGAGCAGTTGCTGAAATCGCCCTTGCCCCGGGCAAGCCGCCTGCGGGCACTCCGCCTGTTGGCCAGCGCGAAGGTCGGCATAGCCGGGTGGAGTCTCGACGAACAGGTCCGCACGGGCACGCTGCCCATGGAAGCGCCGTTGGGCAAGCTTCCGAGGCCGTTGACCGAGGCCTCCGCCATCTTCCACACAATCAGTCGGGAGTTCCCAGCCGAGGCCGAGGGCACGGGCCGCGCCGCGCTGGCCCAACAGGTCCGCGGCTACGCCGGCCGGATGTTCTGGCCCGACAAAGTGCAGGGATTCCGTGGCCCCGACGCCTGGGCGGTCGACCTGGCGGAGCTCGTTGTGGCCCCCGATGGCGATCTGGAAGCCGTCAAGCAGTCGGTGCGCCTGCTCCAGGAGATTGCCCGCGACTATGCCGCGCTGAACCAACCCGGCGCGTGGCCGCTGGCCGTCGATGTCAGTCGCAGGCTTATCCGCGGCCTGGCCTCTCCGCGCCATCCCGAATGGCCCGGGGCGATGGCGGAACACGCCCGGCTGCTCGACCGTTACGCCCTATTTCTCTTCGCCGAGAACGTCAAGGCGGGACGCGACGAAGCCAATGCAGAACTGTCCGACGCGCAGAAGAAGATGCTCGATGCGCTGGTCAAGCTCGTCGATTCGGAAAACAGCCGAGCGCCCGCCGCGCTGCAATTGCTGGGCGAACACCTGAAGCCGTGGACTGATCGCGACCACTGGACGGTCGCGGAAGAGGCTTATGCCGCGATGCAAAAGGCGCTGCCTGATCAGTTCCGCCGCGACGGCGAGCTGGCGGTGGTCAAATTGTGGATCGCGCAGGTTCTGCGCCGCGACGGGCGGCTGGCCGCCGCCGGCCTGACCGTGCCGCGGAAGCTCGATCCGCAGTTGCAAAAGGCCCTCGAACGCTGCTATGCCTTGCAGGGCGGCCTGGAGCCCGACAGCGCCAAGCTGCGACAGGTCCGCGGCATCTCCGATTCGATCGTTGCGCATTACCGGAACCTGGAATACAACGACGTGGCCGAAGCGGCGATCCGGGTGAAATCCGAGAAGGCCATCGACGCCGCCGATCAGTATGCCGCCTATCAACTGGTCCAGTTGCATGAAGGGCAAGCCCGTCGCGAGACGGCGCGGTTGCTGGAACAATACGGGGCGGCGGAGAAGATCGCGCTTAACCCGGCGTTGAAGGCGGCGATCGCCGCCTGGTGCGGCTTCATCACCGAGCGGCCGATCAGCCCGTTGGCGCCGGCGGCGGCCGAGCAGGTGCTGGGCATCGCCCGGCAGTACGAGCAATACGGCGCGTTCGACGTGGCGGCCGGCATCTACGCCGACTTCGCCAAGTTCGCCGCCGGGGTAAAGACCCTGTCGCAGGGCGCGCCGAACGAGCCGAGCATGGCGGAACGGGCGCTACATTCGTCGGCGATTGCCTTGGACGCCCACGCCCGCAAGCTGCTGGCCAAAGCGGCGGCCGACCGCAAGTCGGACGATCTGCCGCCGGCCAAACTCAGCGGCGAGTTCGCCGCCGCAATCGACGCCTACAAGACGTTCGCCGAAACCTATCCCGACAGCCGACTACTGGGCGAAACGATCCGCCGCGTGATGGCCGTGGGGCTGGAATACAGTCAGATCGACGCCTGGGACGTGGCCGACGGGGTGTATGCCGACCTACAGAAGTCGAAGCTCAAGCTGCGACGGCCCGAGCGGCTGGAATTCGCCCGCGGCCTGTGCCAGCTTGGCCGGGCGATGCCCGTGCATGCCCGCCAGGTGCTCCAGGCGATCGGATCGACCGGGCTGGGCGAGCCGCGCGATAGCGGCGAACGCTCCGGCGCGGAGGGACCGATGTCGGTGGCGGTTGCCACGCCGCCGGCCGGCAGCGGCAGGCTCAGCGTGAGTGGTGGCGGCACATTGCTTTTGGACGTGAAAGGCATTCCGCCGCCAAAGCCGGCTGAGAATCCGGCGAATCAGCCGAACGCCGCGCAGCCGCCATCGCCGGAGTCGCAGCGCGACACGCAGTTGTTGGCGATGATCCAGCGGCAGGAGGCGAGCCGTTCGGCCCGCGTGGCGCAACTTGGCGGCAATGCCGCGTATAATCAGACGAGGCAGACTTCAACGCAGGACGACGAGCAAGGACAGCAAATGGAACAGCAGGTCCGGCAGCTTTCCGATGCGGAGTTGGCGCGGCAGGAAAAGGCCCTGGACGCCGCATACGCGATTTTCCAGGGCATCCGCAAGAACTATCCCGACTCGCCGACGGTTCGCCAGGTTCGCGGCGAGATCCTGGTGATGATCGGCCACTGGCGCAGCCTGACGCAGTGGCAGCGGTCGGCGGCCCTGGCGATGCGGTTCCTCGGCGACAACCCGACCGACCCGGACCTGGCGAAGCTGCGGCTGGAGGTCGCCCGCGACCGGCTGGCCTGGGCGTCGCAGCCGATCGGCAAGAAGATGACCAAACAGGAGATGCTGGCCGAAGTGGCGTCGCGGTTTGCGGCGGCCCGGGCCGACCTGGCCGCGATTGTGGCCGATTTTCCCAAGGAGCGCGGCTGTCAGCAAGAAGCGCAGTGGGACGTGGCCAACAGCTTCCTGTCCGAAGCCCGCGTGATCGGCGCCGTCAGCCCGACGCTGACGCGGGGGCAATTCGTCCGCGCGGCCCGCGAGTTGCGGACGGTGGCGGCCAAGTATCCCAATCATCCACGGCTGGGCGAGATTCCGCAGTTGCTGTGGAACGTGGCCCAGGAGTTGGAAAACGGCGGCTACGAGGATGAGTCGGTCGTGGTGTGGAACGAGTTGGGCACCTACGATCCGCTGCATCCGCTGGCGCAGCAGGGAGCGATGAAAGTGGCGCAGACTTACCAGCGTGGCCTGAAGCGGCCCCTGAAGGCGGCGGAAGCCTACATGGAATTGAACTTCATCCGCGGCGGCAACGACCCGGCCATGCAGGCGGCCATCTTCCAGATCGGCACGTCGCTAAAGACCGAGAAGCGATGGGTCGAAGCGATGCAAGTGCTGGAGACGTTCGTGAACGCGTTTCCCCGACACCCGCAGGCCGGCCAGGCGCTGACGATGGTGGGCCAGATTCACCAAACCAACGAGGCATGGAAGGACGCCATCGCCGCCTACCGCCGCGTGGTAGCCGAGTACAAGGACGGCCAATGGGTGCAGGAGGCCAAGTGGGCGATCGCCGAATGTACGATCAACCTCAGCCAGTGGCAGGAAGCGGCGGCCGCCTACCGCGACTACGCGGCGGCTTACCCCGGCGACAGCAAGCTGGCCGAAGCCAACCGGCGGATCGAAGTGCTCAAGGACCTGGCCCGCTACCAGGGCCTGATCGACGAAAAGGGCCAGCGGAAGGCGTTCGACGCGCAGTTCCAGATCGCCACGATCGTGCGGAACCAATTGGCCAATCCGGTGAAAGGGATTATCGAGTACCGCAAGGTGGTCGCGAACTGGCCGGAGAGCTACGTGGCCGCCAGCGCGCTGTACGAGATCGGCACGTCGTACCTGTCGCTGGGCGAAACGGCTAAGGCCCGCGAGTCGCTCCAGGCCGTGGCCAAGGGCTATGCGACCAGCCCGCTGGCCGGGGCGGCGATGTTCATGGTCGGCAAGAGCTACGAGGACGAGGCCGACAAGCTGGCCACCGTGACCCGCGAGAAATCGCTGGAGTACAACAAGGACATTGCCCAGCGCGAGGCGTACCAGAACGTCCAGAGCCTCCGCGGCGCCAACGAGTATGCCGGCCAGAGCCGCATTGAAAGCCTGAAAAAATCCGGCAAGGGCGGCAAGGAAGTGGAGTATCAGGAAGCGGCCAACTCGGTCACGTTGAACAACGGCTCCTTCGTCTTTGCGCAGAATTTCGCCCAGAAGGCGCAGCAGGACGTGGAGACGTTGACCTCGACGCAACTGGCCGACCGGCAGGACAAGATCAACGCGGCGCTGCGGAAGGCGATCGACGCCTACGCGGCGGCCTCGAAGATTCCCGGCGGCGCCAAGGCCGACTCCGCCTTGTTGCAAATGGCCACGATCTACGACCAGCGGCTGAAGGACTCGAAGGCCGCCGTCGAGACCTGGCTGGAGATCGTGCGGCAGTTCAGCGGCACGGCCGTGGCCGAAGACGCCAGTTGGAAGCTGGCGCAGTACTACGAGCGCGAGCGCAAGTATGCCCAGGCCATCGAGGCCTACAATTCGTTCCTGCGGAACTACCGCCGCAGTCCCAACGCCGGGGCGGCGCAGTTCGCCGTCGCCGAGTGCTACGAGCACCTTGGCCAATGGGTGGCCGCGATGGACTCGTACAACAACTACATCAACAACTTCGCCGACGGCCCGCTGGTGGCCAAGGCGAAGGAACAGATCAATTGGATCAAGACGTACCGCCTGTAGGCCAAGAAACAACACGAACACGGAAATTCATAAGGAGCACGAACCATGCGGATTCACACCACTCTGCGGCTGTTGACGCTGGGGCTGACTATCGGAATATGGTCGGCCGTCGCCGTCGCCGCCGGCATTCCCGACGCCAAAACCGAGGCCAAGCCCGAATCGAAGCCCGAGGCCAAGCCCGAATCGAAGCCGGAAGCCAAACCCGAGGTCAAACCCGAGGTCAAACCGGCCGGCAGCGAGGCCGAACAGTGGTTTGCCAAAGGCCGCGAGGCCCTGTACCAGGGCAAGTACGACGAGGCCGTGGAGCTGCTCGGCAAGGCCGTCGCCGCCGACAAGACCAAGACCAACTACCGCCTGCATCTGGCCCGGGCGTATCGCTACGCCGGCAAGGACGATCAGGCCATCGCCAACCTGGAGGAGATCGTCAAGGCCGCGCCCGACCACGTCGAGGCCGGCCAGGCGCTGGGCGAACTCTATTCGGCCGCCAAACGCTGGAAAGACGTGGTGCGCGTGCTCGAACCGCTGCTGAAATACCGCCACGACTACCCTACGTATCACATGCTGGCCGAGGCCCAAAACAACCTGGACGACCGCGAGAAAGCGCGGAAGTCCTACGAGGAGGCCCTCAAGCTCAATCCGCAAAGCGCCTCGGACCATTACCAACTTGGCAACATCTACCTGGCGGGCAATTTCTTCGCCCTGGCCGCCGAATCGTACCAGTCGGCCCTGCGCCTGGGACTGGACAGCCCCGTCTTGCGCTACAAGCTTGGATCGGCCTACTTCAACCTGCGGAACTACTTCGGCAACATCACCGTGCAGACGGTCAAGTCGGGCACGGTCGGCGGCGTCCACGGAACCTGGTACCTGATCGAAGCCGTGCCGGCCCAGAAGGACGTCTTCCGCTGCGCGCCGGAGAACTCGGCCATCTACCAGATCGCCAAGGCGCTGGCCGACGGCATCGAGGATCGGCCCGACATCCACGTGCTGCGGGCGACGATCTACCTGAACGCCCGCCGCTACGCCCAGGCCTACGAGATCTTCACCAAGATTCGTCCCACGGTGAAGGAAGACAAGGGACTGTTCTATTACTATTACGCGCAGGCCGCCTTCGGCGCCGGCCAATACGACCGCTACCTGGAGTTGCTCGAACAGGCCATCAAGCTCGATCCGGTGGCCTACAAGGCGACCCGCGTGGATGCGTACCTGGCCGTGGCCGACCAGTACAACCAGGCGGGCGACCTCGACAAGTACATCGAGTTTCTCACGAAGGCGGTGGCCGAAAGCCCGCAGACCGCCTCCTTGCACCTGAAGCTGGGTTACGCCTACGAAGAGGTTCGCAAGTTCGATCGGGCCATCGCCCAGTGGCGGCTGGTGTTGGACCTCGAGCCGGATCACCCGCAACGGATCAAGCTGCTGAACCTGGTCGAGAAGTACTCTGGCGGCACGAAGCTCACGGTCGCGCCGAACGACAAACCGAAGCCGGTGGGACCGAAGGCGAGCGGGAAGCCCGAGCCGAAGGCGGTGCCGAAAAGCGAGGCAAAGCGGTCCCGGCAGTAACGGGGTGCGTCGTCGGCTTCTTGAAGCGTACCTTAAATTGCCGCTGTTTCACGATGGATCGAAACGCTTATCGCGAACAGATGCGTACCGAGGTCGATCGGGCGTTGCGTGAGGTGGCCGATGCGGTGGACAACGCGCCTTATGGCCGCGTAATCCGCGACAGCGAGGAGAAAGCGCGTGACGCCTTGGATCGCTTTCGCCAGGCTGCCTACGAGGAAGAAAAGCAGAAGCGGCGGGGCGTTTGATGCAGCGGATGGCGTGCCAACTGGAGTTGCCCAAGGCAGAGGAGAAGGTAGCCAACGTGGACGGAGCTCCCTGGATTCGCAACCAGATCGAGTTTCACGGTTTGGTGGACGCCATCGGCTTGGACTTTTATCACCTGCGGGAGAACGTGCAGAAGAGTCGCCGGATTGTGTTTGGCGAGGAGTCCGCCAAAGGTAAGGCATGGCTGGACGACAGCCGCATGTGGCAAACTTACTGGATAACCCTAAACCCCGCAAGGAATTAGCACCGCCAGAAAATCTTGCCGCACACCTAGCCCGCTTGCAAGCCGGTTCCGCATCGCATATTCTGAAGGCCGAAAGTCGTCGGGAACTCGATATGTGCAAACCATCGACCATCATCTTCGTGGCGCTCTTGGCGACCGCGGCGCAGGCCGCGGCTGTCGAAGTGCAGGACCTTCGCTGCCAGTACGTCAAGAATCCGTTGGGCATCGATGCGGCCAAACCGCGCCTGAGTTGGATCGTCGCCGCCGGGCGGCGCGGCGAGCGGCAGACGGCCTATCGAGTGCTGGTGGCCTCAACCCCGGAGTTGTTGGCCAAGGATTCGGGCGATCTTTGGGACAGCGGCAAGATCGAGTCGGATCGGTGCATTCAGATCGAATACTCCGGCCGGCCGTTGCAATCGCGAATGTTCTGCCATTGGAAGGTGCGCATCTGGGACAAGGACGGCAAGGCTAGCGCGTGGGGCGGGCCCGCATTCTGGACCATGGGCCTGCTCAAACCGGAGGACTGGAAGGCTCAGTGGATTGGCTGGCAACCACCCGTTCCGGCCCAAGTTCCGAGGCCGGAAGGTTCGGCGTCGCCCTGGTTGCGCAAGACCTTCGACTTGGCCGCCGCGCCAACGCGCGCCTTGGCGTATGTCAACGCGGCCGGTTACTGTGAGTTGTACGTCAATGGCCGGAAAGTGGGCGACGACGTGCTCGGTCCGGCGGTGGTCAACTACCAGGCCCGCTCGTTTTACCTCACGTACGACATCGCGCCCTATCTCCAGAAAGGCCGGAATTGCCTTGGCGTCTGGCTGGGGCGCGGCTGGCACGTCGATGCCCGGCCGGCCGGCCCCAGGATTCGCCTCCAGTGCGATATGGCGGCTGGCGGGCGCACGCTGGCGGTCGTGTCGGACAACACGTGGAAGGCCGCCGCGAGCCCATACACCACGATGTCGAAATGGGGGTGGAATAACTTCGGCGGGGAGCGGTACGACGCGCGCCTTGAGAATGCCGGCTGGTGTGCGGCAAGCTGCGACGACCGCGCCTGGGCAAATGCCGAGACGGTTCCGTCGCCCTCCCCGCGCGCCGAAGCACAATCGTGCCCGCCGAATCGGGTCGGAAAGTCGATTCCCGCCGCCGCTTGCACGGAGTTGAGTCCGGGGCGGTATGAGTTGGACATGGGCACCAACCTTTCGGGCTGGCTGCGGTTGACAATGCCGGCATTGAAGGCTGGAGACCGGGTGGTCATGGATTACGCCGACCGTCGTTCCGCCGACGATGCTCGCGCTGCGCCCGAGGCGAAGCTGAACTTGCCGAAAGCGGACTCGTACCAGACATTCAACCAACGAGACGAGTTCATTTCCGCCGGCGGCGCGAGAGAGACTTTTTGCTCCAAGTTCAACTATCACGGCTTTCGCTACGTCGTTATCCAGGGATTGCCGTCCAAGCCCGATTTGGCCGATGCCCGGGCGCTGTCGATCGAAAGCGACCTGGAGCCGCGCGGCTCTTTCGAGTGCTCGAACCGGTTGTTTAACCGCCTTCATCAGCTCGACCTCTGGACCATCCGCTCGTTGGATTTGGGAGGATACCTGGTCGATTGTCCGCATCGCGAGCGACTGGGCTACGGCGATGGGCAGGTTTCGGCGGAGAGCTGCATCATGAATCTTTGGATGCCCGCCTATTACGGCAAGTGGCTTGCCGACTGGCGATTGCGACAGAACCCGCAAACGGGCGACCTGCCGCACGTGGCGCCCGTCGGCGACGGCGGGGGTGGTCCCGGCTGGGGCGGCACGCTGGCGGCGCTCGCCTGGCGGACGCATCTCTACTACGGCGACCGGCGCATCCTGGAGGAAAACTACGAACCGATGCGGCGCTACGTCGACTCGATTGAATCCCGCTGCCAGAACGACATTCTCCGCGCCTTCGGCGGCAAATGGGACTTCATTGGCGACTGGGTGCCTCCGGGGCGCGGCATGGACACGAAACGATGGCCGCCGCAACCGGCCGCGGAACTCTTCAACAATTGTTACCGAATCTATCTGTGGGAACTGCTGGCCCAATCGGCTGCCGCCCTGGGACGCGAGGACGAGGTCCAACGCTGTCGTGCCCGGCTCGACGAACTTCGACCCGCCATTCACCGGGCCTTCTATGATCCACAACAGAAAATCTACGTGTTGGACGAACAGACTTACCAGGTGATGCCGTTGATCGGCGGAGTCACGCCGGCCTCCGAGCGGGAAGCGGTCTTTCGAAAGCTGGAAGACGGAATCCGCGTTCGCTGCAACGGGCATCTGGACACCGGCATGCTCGGGACCTATTTCCTGATCCACTATCTCCAAGCAACGGGACGCAATGACCTGCTGTTCACCATCGCCAATCAGCAAACGTATCCCGGTTGGGGTTATATGCTGAACCAGGGGGCAACCACTCTTTGGGAACAATGGAACGGTCACTGGTCGCGAATCCACTCCTGCTTCACCTCCCTCGACGGATGGTTCTATCAAGGCCTGGCCGGCATTCTGCCGGACCCGTCCGGGCCGGGTTTCAAGAAGATTGTCATCAAGCCCTCGCCGGTCGGCGATCTGACTTGGGTCAAGGCGCACTACGATTCGCCTCACGGTCGGATTGTGAGCAACTGGAACCGCGACGGCCAGCGGTTGACGATGGACATCACGATCCCCGCCAATACGACGGCCACGGTATACGTCCCCGCCAGCGACGCGGGGCAAGTCACCGAATCGGGCAAGCCCGCCGCACAGGCCGAGGGCGTCGCGTTCCAGAAGATGGCCGGCGACGCTGCCGAATATCACGTGGTCGCGGGAACCTACCGCTTCCATTCCATGACGGCGTGGAAACCGGCGGCCGGGCCGCTGATGACCCGTTGGGCGAAGGACGTGTCGCCCGACAAGGTTCATCCCGAGTACCCCCGCCCGCAATTGGTGCGCGCCGACTGGCTGAACCTCAACGGGCTTTGGCAGTTGGCCCTGGGCAAGGCCGACGATGCGCTGCCCGCCGGCAAAGACCTGCCGATGCAGATTCTTGTGCCGTTCCCCGTCGAGTCGGCCCTGTCCGGCGTGATGCAGCGCGCCGATCGCTTGTGGTATCGCCGCACTTTCCAAGTGCCGGAGAAATGGCAGGGCCGGCGGGTGTTGCTGCACTTCCAGGCCGTCGATTGGGAAACCGCCGTGTACGTCAACGGCAAGCCGCTCGGCGAGCATCGCGGCGGCTACGACGCCTTCAGTTTCGACATCACCGACGCCCTGAAGCCGTCTGGAGACCAGGAACTGATCGTCAAGGTCTTCGACCCGACCAACGTCGGCAGCCAGCCTCGCGGCAAGCAGGTGAACAAGCCGGGCGGAATCATGTATACGTCCACCACCGGCATTTGGCAAACGGTGTGGCTCGAACCGGTTCCGGCGGCCCGCATCGGCCGGTTGTTGCTGACGCCCGACTTGGACGGTTCTTGCTTGAAGCTTACGGCGGAGGGCGTCGATGCGGCCAATTGCACCGTGCAGGCGGTGGCCCGCGACGGACAAACCGACGTGGCCCAATCGACCGGCGGCGTCGGCGCCGAAATCCAACTGGCGATCCCCAAGGACAAGCTGAAGACCTGGTCGCCCAACGCGCCTTTCCTCTACGATTTGGCAGTGACGCTCAAGCAGGGCGATCGGGGCGTCGATCAAGTCCAGAGCTACTTCGGCATGAGGAAGATTGACCTCGGCAAGGACGAGCAAGGCAAACTGCGGATGAGGCTGAACAACCAGTTTGTCTTCCAGATAGGGCCGTTGGACCAGGGTTTTTGGCCCGATGGCCTGTACGCGGCCCCGACCGACGAAGCCCTCCGCTACGATATCGAGGTGATGAAGAAACTCGGTTTCAACATGGCCCGGAAGCACGTGAAGATCGAGCCCGACCGGTGGTATTACTGGTGCGACAAGCTGGGTCTGCTGGTGTGGCAGGACATGCCCAGCGGCGACAAGTTTATCTCGCCCAGCCAGCCAGACATTCAGCGGACGAAAGAGTCGGCTGAGATCTTCGAGCGCGAGTTGCGGGCGATGATCGAACAACACTACAACCATCCTAGCATCGTTATGTGGGTGGTCTACAACGAAGGCTGGGGACAATGGGAAACGCCGCGAATCGTCCAATGGGTAAAAAAACTCGACCCCTCGCGACTGATCGACAACGCCAGCGGCTGGAGCGACCGCAAGTGCGGCGACGTGCTTGACATCCACGCCTACCCCGGTCCCGACGCTCCCCCGCCGCAGTCCGACAGGGCGGGCGTGCTCGGCGAGTTTGGCGGCCTGGGTTTAGGGGTCGATGGCCACACCTGGACCAAGAAGACCTGGGGTTACGAGGGCGCCGCCAGTTCCGCCGATCTTACCCGCCGCTATGAGCAACTGCTCCAACGCGTCCATGGCTTCCGCAACTCGCACGCGTTGTCTGCCGCCGTCTACACGCAGATTACCGACGTGGAGACCGAGTGCAACGGACTGATGACGTACGATCGGGCCGTCATCAAAGTCGATGCCGACAAGGCGGCCGCCGCCAACCGCGGACAATAGGCTGATCTGGTTTGCCAATCCCTAGCGCGGCCTACGGCCGCAACCAAAGGGGGTTCAGGGTTCAGAATTGGGGTTCATCCGACTAAAGCGTACTTGGTTTCGTGAATGCCGAGGATTTTGAGTTTCAAGAACTCTGTGTCTCGAAATCCGTAGGCTTGGCGTTTCATGGTTTTGATCTTGTTGTTTGTGCCTTCTAA